>Ga0182004_10001754_pt1 | contig 16303 bp, 10 predicted proteins | sample Sormic07211540_1_FD_120479 | JGI IMG/M metagenome (GOLD analysis project Ga0182004, IMG submission 120479) | Endophyte microbial communities from Sorghum bicolor roots, Mead, Nebraska, USA - 072115-40_1 MetaG | ecosystem: Host-associated > Plants > Roots > Unclassified | place: USA: Nebraska...
TTCAACCGATTCATCATTGCGTTGTTTCAATCTGACCAAATCGGTGATCTTCTTCTCATGGACTCTAGAAAAGAAGTATTTGTGGAATTGCTTCTCCAGATCGGCCCAAGTAATCACTGAGTTAGGAGGTAACGATATAAACCAAGTAAAAGCCAATCAGACAAAGATGACGAGAACAAACGAACCCTTAACTCGTCTTTGTAGGCAGCCTCCCCACATTGGATGATGAACCTATTGACGTGCTCCATGGTTGATGTGTCATCCTGTCCAGAAAACTTAGTAAAATTGGGTTCCTTGTACCGATTTGGAAGTGAAATCAGGTCATATGCGGGAGGATACGGTGTCCGATAAGAGTAAGTATTGACTTTGGGTTTTATCCCAAATTGGTCTCTCATTACTTCAGCTATCTTATCAGCCCAATAAGCATCGGCATCTTGCCGATGAGGTGGTTGTGGATCTAGCACCTGTTGATAAGTTTCCACGTGTCTCTGAGGTGCACGATCTGCATGGAACATTGGATTAACCATCTGACCACCAACCTGTTGACCAAAATTCATCGGCTGATTGACCAACCCTTGATTTTGGAATCCAGGTTGGATTTGCCCTTGTTGGAATCCCATAGCCTGGTGATTCTGCTAAGGCATCTGCGGAAAGACTAACTATCTAGTCCATCCACTGTTAGCATTCATCGGCATAAGCCCTACCGATGACTGGTAATTGGGTATCATTATTGGATTGACATACCCTGGCTGTGTCACAAACCTCTGCTGCGTCAGCATTGGATCTGCCGATGCATTAGGCATCTGGAACGTTGGAGCTTGAGAATTCCCAGTGTAAGGTCTTGCAGTAGTAGTTGTAGTATACTGGGGACTCTGGTTCATCGGCGGATTTGGCGGTGCCGATGCCATAGGAGCCTTGCCTGTAACGTCAGCCGTTTGAGATATTCCAGGAGTTTTTATCATCATCTCTGGAGGCATACCATAACCCCACCAGTTGAGAGGAACAGATCCCGACATCGTCGATGCCAATAGATCTGTGGCAAGCTTGATCTGCCCTTCTGATGCTGATGAACTGGTCGTCATCGATGTAGATTGCGCATTAGTGATCCCTAATGTGCTTGGAGGAGGAGTGGTTTCTGTACCCGCAACAGCTGTAGTAGCCGATGGAGCTGTGACGACTGGTGACCCCGGCTGATGATAGGCAGGACCCACATAATTTGGTGGCAGCTGTCCTTCTTTGAAAGTTCTAGCCACGGCATTGAAAACCGTATTGGATAGCACACCAGTTTGATTGATCAAGGCACGGTTAATGGCATTGTCAACCATGTCTTGAAGTTTTCCAGGATTGGCTTCAAAAGTAATTTTCCGAGGTGCTGGCAATGCTTCCTTCTGGATCACCTCGCCACTCTTGTTGATGCTGAAGGATTTCAAGCATTGTTGCTTGTAGTCCTCGATTGCTTTTGCAATAGCTTGCTTCTGCTCATCCCTAAGATTGGCCTCTGTCACTGGGATGATGTTCTCCAAGTCGAAATTGGTGTTCGACATGTTGATCTTGATCTTGAATCTGTCCCACCGAGCGTGCTAAAAGATGTGTTGGTGCAAAAGCTGATCTGCAAAGACAAAGGGCTAATACCCGATTCAAACGTTAAGGCGTGCCAGCCGATTTGACCTTACAATCGACAAAGGTAACTCAACCACTTTGGTCCCGACAACAGCGATGCGCCCGGATGTCACGGCCAAGAGGTGATCACACGGAACTCGAGAACACGCCGAGTTTAACTCGACAAATTCCTAAGAACTCATAGTAAAAGTAAAATATGATGAAGTCGTCGAAAAAGTAGATGCTGGAATATGAGTAAAAACTTGTGTTTGATTGATTGATAGATGTATCATTACATTGCCCTTGGGTCTACATTTATACCCTGTCTAAAGAGATACAACCAGACACGACTAGGACTCAAATTCCAAATTAAACGGAAACCGTATACAAAATGAATTCTAATAACTAAAGAAAACATTAAACTACCCCTGTAACCGACCGGGATACCATCATAGATTAATCGGCAGCCTCCGCGCATCCCTTCAGGGCCATCAGCAGATTACCCGTCCACAGTCATCGGTAAACACGGTCATTGGTCATCAGCATGAAGACACCACCCTTCCTGGACTTGGTTATACCCAATTACTTCCCATCGGTAGCCACCTTCATCGGCAACTTCCCTGTAGACTTGTTACCGTTGCTTCATCTGCCAATCTATACTTTACCAACTCCAGGCACGTGTCAAAGGATATGTGTCCAAAAACGGTGTCAACAGGGTAGTTGTCTTTACTTTGATACTTACCTTGGCTTGTTGCCTGAGGTTGACTCCATCATTGTTTCTTTATGATTGCACTGATATCTTCTTCATATTGATCTTGAGAATTGAATGTATCTTGAATGGCTTGATGATTTCTTTTATAATTATCCCTCTACTCTAGCCTGCTCAATAATACATCCATCTTGGTTGATAGTGCACACAACTCCTCTAGAACTTCTTCACTTTCATGGCATGTCTGAGTGTTGAATGTCTAATTCTGATTTTTGCCATCTTTGCCATAATAGCTTCAGCTTTTCAATGGGTGAGTGACATAAATGATCCTTCAGCAGTGGCATCCAATTGCTCACATGACCTTTGGGTTAGTCTATGATAGAATGTCTACATGAGCAACCACTTCTCCATTCCATGATGCGGATAGTCTGATATGTATCATTGAAAACGCTCCCATGCTTCTAGAATAAGTTCACCTTTCTACTGATGAAATTCCAAAATCTTCCCTCGTAAGATATTCGTTCGGCCTATTGGGAAAAACTTCTCTAGGAAACCTTTCAAACATTCTCCCCATGTCTTGATTTGATCTTTACTCTGATAAAACCACTGCTTCGCTATTCCCTCTAATGAGAAAGGAAATAATCAAAGTAGCACGACATCTTGATGAATGCCTTGAATGTTAATGGTATTGCCAATCTCTAGAAAATTCTATAGATGGGCAATGGCATCTTCATCCTTCTTTGCACTAAATATGATCACTTGCACCATTTTTCTGAGCCTTGGCTTGATCTCATAATCATATTCTCCAAGGTCAAAAGCTGGACCCACGTGAATATTCTCAGTGCTTGGAGTAGAGAATTCACGCAGAATCTTCTCATCCATCGCTTCTCAAAATGATGTAAGACCCTTCTTCCTATGGTTGTTCCTAATAAGAGTTAAAATACTACAACCAATCCTGCTCTTACCCTATAAAAAATTGCTACATAAAACCTGGGTAAGTCTGCTAAAGCAAAAGGCTATGTCCTAGATATATTTAAATGTTTGGTTTTCTATAGATGGTTCTATGAAAGATTTACTTGTATGAAATTCTAGAAAGTGTATAAATCCTGGCTAGTCAATAAATCCTTTTAAAGTTATCCTAATAAATAAAATTGCCATTCCCCGGCAATGGCACCAGAAATGCTTGTTGGTATTTTTAACATCACTTCATATTAAGTTTTCATCCCTAACATGATGCCAAAAACCAAGGATAAAAATAATCTACACGCAATGACTCTAAATAGAATATATCCGCAAGCGCACGGATAATTCTCCCGTTGTTGCATTTCACCTAGGAAGTATTTCGAGTATCGTTGATTTATTTTATGCCAAAGGATAAAGCAGCATTCCATTCATTAGGCTTAGGTAATTTTATAAGGATTGAAGAGATTATAATTGTGTAAATCTATCATAGCCAATTATACTAATGCTTTAGCGATAACTAATCAACAATATGATAAATGATATGATAATTGAGTAAATGAAGTAAATTGTATTCCAGAGATAGAAAATAGAGACTCACTAATGTAGTAAAGCAATCTCAGGATTCAGTTAGAATAAAAGAAATCTATGTAATTACTAATATAAAGTCTACAGCCTATGCCATGCTACACATCTTCATTTATAGCGTGATAAACTCAGAAAATATCATAAGGAGCATCAACTAATGAGGATATTAGGACACAAGGGTCACCTCCTTCGCGACCGTGCTTGGCTAGTCCTACGTACGGGGGGTGGACTATAGAGGAACCAACACAGCTGTCACCTGCGCGGACTACCACATGTCTCGGCACATCAGGGTGCCTCTGTAGGTACACAATATATCTAGAAACCACGTCTACATAATGCGCACCACCTAACTCACTCGAGTATAGAATCAGGCGCTTTACGATCATATAATGATAATTATCATAAATCACATCTATATCGAATATGCAACTAGAATAAACTAAGAACTGAATAAGTAGCAATATATTAAAGTAGAGCAAAGTCATAATGAAATACAAGATAATATTACCAATTTCTAGAAGACAGATCTGGGATCCCAAGCGGAGCGCCCGATCTGTACTTGAATCTTGCTAGACGCCTATACTAAGAACTTGAAGAACTAGAGCTCTACTTCTAATCACTGGAAACCCTAACTTCTAACTACTCTTGACAAATGAAGCAGGAGGAATGAATTGATTCGGGGTGCCCTTTATAGGGGGTCTGCCCCTTTATTTATAGCCCGGTGGAGTGCACGTGCACCGTAGGATCAAACCGACTTAACCAAGGGCCGAGATGCATCAAGAGAGGCGGTGGAGGAACATTCGAGAAGTGGGAGGCAAACCCTAGCAACAGGGCGCCGCCCGGCCCTATGGTGGGGCCGGCCGGCCCCACCTAGTGGCCTCTGTCGGTCCCGCTGCTTCGGGTGTCTTCTATAGCCTTCCTGACCCCGTTGGCGGTGTTGTTGCGTTGCGGATAAGTTTTTGTTTATTTTGCACTTGAATCCCTCTTTTCAGCTTTTCTAAAATGAACCCTAGAAAATACACAATATGCAAAACTCGTGGAAATTGTCTAAAACCCTAGACTAGTGTGTTTTTATGTTTTCTTTTGTGTTTAAAGTTCTAATGAAAGTTGACGTTAACCACCATCAACAGTAGGATACCAGAGGGAAAGCTAAAAATGCACTTCCTTAGGTTAAGCTCCATTGGTACCGATTAAGGGCCTAAAAGGTTCGATCAAGGTTGTTGATCAGGTTGTCGGCTACCATGGTTTTTATGACAAAACCATCTACATAGGCCTCAACGAGGTCATGTCGTATTTCATCCTAGAGGCATTGCTGAATAGCACGCTAATATGTAGCCCCTACGTTTTTAGCCTAAAAGACATGGTTATATAAAAATATGTGCCAAAAAGAGTGATAAACGAGGTTTTGATCTCGTCGTCGATGTTTAGTGTGATCTGGTGATAACCAGAGTAACAGTCAAGAAAAGAAAGATGTTCACACCTAGCCAAAGAGTCGACCACCTCGTCGATATGAGGGAGACCGAAGGGGTGTTTAGATAGTGTTTGTTAAGATCGGTGTAATCAACACACATTCTCCATTCATTATTCTTTTTCCTTACAAGTACCAGATTGGCAAGCCACTTCAAATGATACACTTCTTTGATAAATCTGGTTGCTAAAAGCCGTGTAACTTCTATCTTAATAGCCTCCTTCTTGTCACAAGCGAACCGTCATAGCTTCTGTTTGATGGGCCTGGCGGTCTTCGAGACGTTCAAGGAATGCTCGATCAGGTGGCGAGGTACATCGGCCATGTCTGCAGGTTTCCATGTGAACACACTCCAATCCCTCAAGAACCTGATGAGTGCGTCTTTCTATTTGAGATCCAGCTTGCCCCCGATAAGAACCATTTTTTAGGATCATTATCGATCAGTTGAATCTCTTTGTGCTCCTTGGACTTGATGTTTTTCCTTGGAACCTGCAGTTCGGGGATCTCGAGCTGGTCGGGCGAGGTTAGCCCTACCTGAGTTGTAGTCTCTGCCATTCGGACCGAGAGATCAATGGCCTTAGCCACTCTAAAGCTTCCTTCTTTGCAAGTGTAAGTAGTGTAGACATTGCCTCTGAGCGTAAGGACACCCTTTTCGGTGGGCATCTTGAGCACAAGATAGGATTAGTGTGGTACTGCCATAAACTTGGTGAGTGACGGTCGGCCGAGGATAGCATGGTACATCCCTTCAAAATCTGCGACCACAAAATTAATAAACTCAATGCGAAAGTGGTCGGATGTGCCGAACTAGACGGGAAGCGTGATCTGGCCAAGAGGTACAGAGCTCTAGCCCGATAGCACCCCCCAGAATTGCGTTTCATAAGGTTTTAGGTCCACTTGAGTTAGCTTGGGAGCAGGAAGGCTGCTGTGAAATAAGATGTCGATAGAGCTACTGCTGTCCACGAGTACCCTTTTGGAAGGGACACTGTTAATGCACGGGTCGAGGATGAGGGGAAAACGTCCTGGCTCGGGGATGGTGGCCCAGCGATCCTATCTGCTGAAGGAAATTTGACGATGTGACCAGGCAAGAAGCTTTGGATCGATGATGAGATCTCCAGCGCTGTCAACATTTAGGACGCCCTTTTGAGAAGCTTGCATTCCCGTTTGGATTCAATAGACACTTTGCCACCGAAGATGGAGTGGACGATGTTGGTGGGATTGATGTATTGATGACGAGGATCTCGATTCTGCTCATCATCATCATCTTCGCGGTTACGCCTGCTGGGGGTGCCCACAGCTTTTGCGGCGCATATAACACATAGTGTATCATCTTGAACATTTAAGTGTCTTCTTCTGAGCATGTCTTCATGTTAAGGTGATCCACCAACACAAACTAAGCGAAGAATTTGACCCATGGAGTGCAGAGTGATCCCTAGACCATTTTGTACATCGAGTGTGCCTCCACCTAACTGAAGACATGTGCATAGAACTTCTTAGATGTATACTTGGATCCCCACATTGGTTCCCATGAATCTATTGCCTCATCATCATATGCTATGGTCTGCAGGTGATCTTGTAGAAGCTGCAACTCCTCAAAAGCTTTTGACGTCAATGTATATGGTTCATTGATGATAGTTGTTGCTAGTGCGTTACTCGAATGAACTGAAGTGATCTTAAGTATGATCAGAGTAGCACCTACAAGAAAGGATACATTTTCTTTTTTTATTTAGGTCTCTGAATTCTGATGGATGGTACAGTTAATTTATCATGAAAAAAAAGGATGGGTAAGATATGTTTGTTGGCTTTCATTTCTTGTGTGCTATTCTAATTCTCGAAAGGTGCCTAGACAGGAGGTGGCTATATATTACAAGAATCTATTGTAATCAGAGTTGGGTCTTGCTTTGCCCAGATATCCCCCTGTTCAGCAGCCTTTTGTTAGGAGTACAAGAATTATTATACTCCTTGGTAGCTGAGAATCAAGGTCATAGCAAGACAATGGTGCTCTTGTGCTAATGTGCCCAATTGACTATTTGTAACTCTTGTTGTTTCTGCGTGATTTTTGAGCTGATCAACAGAAGAAGTAACTTGTATTGGAATGAGCTTGAATTAGAACTTAGAAGTGCTGATTTTAGCTAGCTAAAATTGTTATTAGTTCAGTGTCAGTCCTAGCTTCCTAGGCGTATGAACTCATTTCAGCTAGCTAGCTTGTTAGTGCATCTATTCCACATTCCATCCGAACAGATCAAACAGAACGTTTAAGTACTGGGCTGCGCAAGACCAAGCTCTGGCAGCCGTATCGTACAGAAGGCCGACGGCACTGTGGAAGTACCACGGTGGTCGGTGGACGGCGATAGCGATTGGCCTTGGCCACTGCAGAAGACGGCCCCAACAGCGTGGCAGTCGACGCAGAGCACCGTGGTTCCACAGTAATCTCAGGTCGCCGCGTTCTGTGCCAGCGCACCGCCGCCGTCTACCCGAGTTCCCGTTCGTAGAAGGAGAAATGAAGAAATGCGCATTGATGGGATATCGATAAATCAAAAGAAGTGAATCTGTGTCTGGTAGACAAGGGTTGAACTTCCTTTGGGCATGGATAGGGCTGGCCCCAGTCCAAATCCAAGACAAAATTAATTATAATTAATTACTCTGGCGCTTTAAGATGTGTGTAACTTTTTCGAAGAGGACTATTGGAGCAGAATCAGTACATGGCTATGAGATAATAAATTTGTAAAAGAAAAGGGGCTGATAAATTATGATACACAAATGGCCACAGTTTATCCTATGCATGTGCATTAAGCAGAAACAACTCCTACTGCAAGATTGATAGCAAGGCCTCCACGAGGTTGATCACTCTAGGCATACCTGCAAAGCCAAGACGATTCTTTGAACTTCGGCTGATGATATCTCATATCTCTAAATTCTTATAATTAATCAAACAAACAAAATGATATCTAATAAATTCGTCAAAACTACTTCTGTATACAGGCAGGCCACTGTATACGGACCAATACCTATAAGTTCTTTTATACAATGGGAGCTTGCTATTTTGTTGCATTCTACCTCAAAGCCATCTGGAACCCAGACCATGCATAGGCAAAGTCAGAGCAAAAAATAGCCAAGATAATTCTGGAAAAAAGCTCATCTGATCAAATTCCAGGATAGAGCACTGTAATAGCAAATTACAATAAATTACAGAGGTTCCCATGAAACAATTTACTTTTTAGTAGTTTTACTTCTCAAGAGTTCCCTAATCAATAGTGTTGCTTTAAACAGCAGGCAGTTTAAAAAAAAAGAAAGAAATATGTAGATAGTATCGACATCAACAATAGGGAACTGTAATAGAAAATTAACAACATAGTTTTACAAAAGATGCACAGCAATCAATGGCAAAATCCTAGCCATAATAAACTGTAGCATGTGAATCTTGGTTCTTTTCTGATCTACATAGAAACACTCAAGGATTACTTACACAGGGATCTTGCTCAAGATATACTGTCATCAACTTCTCACACAAACCAGCCAAAGCAGCCACCCAGTTCAGATGAGAAAGAAGGGCCAATAACCATTTTGTGTAGCTTCTTATATTCTCACAATAGCTGTTTTTACTTATTTGGTTACTATGAGAAAAAGAAGCTATCAGTAGCATGGTATCATTTACGTGGTTAAGGTTTCAACATTTTCTACAGTGATTAGCATGATAGATTAAACATCCAAATCGCGGAGGTTCTGCAATGTAGAAAGGCCTTCCGTATTTTGAATTTCATTATGTCTAAGGTACAGTTCTTCTAACACAGTTCATTCCTGAATGGCTTCCAAGCAGCAATTACAGACAGGTGAACAGGGAAAATGAAGTTGAGAGTACCTGAAACCCATGCATTGTAGTTAGTCTGTTGCTTTGCCAACCTTATTTTTGTTAATAATCTTCAAACCGCACAAGTTGACAGGTCGAATTTGATTTCTACCTAATCACAGCTCTTGTATGTTTGTCAAGATCTGCCATCACCTGCAACAAGATAAAACACGTAAGGTTGCAGGAAATAGCAGGATCTAGATGTAAACAAATTCCATACAGTATGAAGCATTACATATGACTGAAGTTCAATTCACTGACCAGAGAAACTAACTTCCAAACAACATCAGTCACTCTGGTACGAACACCAGGAATCATGTGCAATTTATTACTGCAAAATGCTTCCTCATAATATGTTTCTACCGCGTTAAAGAATTTTTAGTGCATGGAAATGCTCAAGCTCTTCGATCTTTGCCACTTCATTTTTGACACAAAGAGTTCCTTATGTGCTGAAACATAGATAATACTGCATTTTATTTCTTCCTGATGATCAATGCAAACAGAATCAAACAAAGTGAGGTGCATATTTCTTTACAGCAATAGGCAATTGAATGTGACGCCATTACTCTAGTTTTAGTTCCATAAAGGCAATTCACACTACTATTTTACCTAACAGATATCTAATGACCAATAAAGTGAGGGAAATGGAAGGTATACAAACACCACTAAAGGTGGTCAAACAGAAAAGCATACTGGCTGTAGTGCTTGACACAGAGCTTATCAAAACAGCACACATTAGAAGGGATAGAACATATGCTAGTCCGAATATTACCTAGTCACCCGGCAAGGTCCGAGGATGTTGCCCGCCTACCGATGAGTCATCACCGCTGAGTCGTAGACGTTGAGCTGGACGATCATCATGGTCTTGAGTAGGTTCTCTTTTGTGAGCAGAGGTGGAGACATTGGGGTCTTGGATAATTCTTGGAGCAGTTGCATACATCACATATAAACGATCTCTAAATATATCAGCAAAATATACACGGCCGAACCCTCTGTCACCAAACTCTTCACCATAACTGTTCATAAAAATAAGATATTTCTTCCCATCTAGACCACCCTCAAAACCATATCCCACAAATAGGACCATGTGGGAGTAGTCTACTTCCCTAGAATTACCACGGTACTCATAAATTTCATCGGGCCCTAATCTCAAGAAATCTCTATCAACTGGAAAAGATCCGACAACTGGTCTAGCATTCTTTATGTGATCAGCTATCCTGTCAAACTGCAGTAGCCTTTGTTTGAGACACTGTGACTTAACTCTCTGTTCGCCTTCCCAATCATTAGATGTTGCCAACACACCATTGTTGCGGAAGAGAGTTATAGCAGTTTCTTCACGCACATCCACAGGAAGGTCTTGAGAAGACTCATCACCAATTTTGCGGTCGGTATGATTCTCGTAATCCTTGACGAAAGAACTGGTATTGAACTCAATATCAGAGATGGCTGGAGGACTTCTCAATGCCGCGTTTCTCTTGATGGCCATCTCTGTTCCAGCACAGATGGCCTGGAACACGCACGACTCATCCACCTGATGACGTACCTTTGGCATGAGGTTGATTCCATTGTATTCCCTCTCGATCCAGGAAAACTCAAAGTTTCCATTTGGCATTAGTTGACAATCTTCCTGCAATTTGGCTAGGAATGACATTTTCCTGCACATATAAAGTGTTTAGATAGTTGTTAGTATTTCTTTTGTCTCTGAAAGAAAAATTGGTTGCATCTAAAAGTTTAAAAATGAGGAATAGAAGCAATGCAATTGCACGGTAAACAATAGATTGATTATTGAACCATGGAGTACATGCACACACATATTGGCAAGGACTATCTAGGGGTCAGTTTAAAAAAGTATTGCCGATGTTGGATATTTATGAAGATTAGAAACCAATCTACCAAAAACCATTCATGATCAAGTCCTAGGTGAAGCTAATAGACTTGGCCAATAAGGCTTAATCGAGTATTATTCTAACACCCCCACCATCCACCCCTGTAGCCGGTGCATCGACACTACAAACTAGTGAGTTGCAACTCGCAAACACTGAGTGGGCCATGACCGATTACAGGACACGGGAGTGTGAGATGGGAGGTTTTTCAATTATGGTTAGGACTACTTTTATATGAGACATGAGAGCTTTATGGAACATGAGGTCTTGGGAAACATTTTAATTGGGCTTATTTTGGCATGTACACATGAATAGCCAGTCCCCCAACGAGTAACGGGGACGTGTACATAGGTAACGTTCCCATACTCACCCGCCAGAGAAGATTCTAGCCATAGATCCCCGCCGAGAGTGAAATGATCCCATCTCAGTCCCCTAATGGAACAAACACCCGTCAGGTGTAGGGGCCCCATTGCCATCCCTAGTGGTGACTGAGTACTCATGCCACTGTTACTCAAACCAGAGACATTGGATGTTGGTGATTGTAACATTGCAAGTTTGCATAGGATTGAGAACCAAAAAAATAGTAAAGAACACGTCACCAAACACTAGCCTTTGGTTGTTGTTATGTTTCCAATTAGACAACCATCCTGAAAGCCCAGTGTCTAGCTAGAAAACTAACAGAAGTACAAACACACATGCCAGCTCAAAGGCACGATGCTCAGCACAATAATAGTGGTACATCTCGGCCATGGCGAGTCTTGCGATCGGCATACCCATAGACACATAGAAATGATGACAAATCTACACTACAGTGAAGTAGCACGACATGACCATTGCAGGGTTTTAGCAGTTGGGAGCTCAGGCACATGAGCTGACTCGGTGGCTTAGCACAAAATCACACGAATTAGGCCATATTCATTACAAGAGAGGTTCAGTGTGCACCACAACTATTATCCAACTCATGATGTGCATGATATCATGATGGCATTGCCAGTTGCAAGCATGTAGCACATGACGAGCGCAAGAAGGAAACAAGACTCAAATCATGGGGTTTTCCATACCCACCCTATGATTGCTTGGCTATAAGTGCATCTCCAATAGCTCCAATATCCTAGCCCAACTACCATATTAGGGGAGTTGGCTCAAAAATTTTGCTCTAGCAGCTCCCCCATTGCATCCACATTAATTCATGATCACCAAAGAACACCCCGACTCCCCCCAAATAGAGGGAGCAAATGCATCTCTCACAAAAGCTCACCCACATCCCAATCGCTAGAATTTCTTTCCCGCAACCACACGAATCTTGCATCTTCGGTGAGTTGCTGTTGTCCCCAGCGACCTCCAGCTTGCGGTGGAGGTAGAGGTAGAGGTGGCCAAGCTCGCATGTGGTTGCATTTGCTTGAGCTCATGGTGGTGGATAGTCGAAAGGATCAGATGGGGCGGTAGTGCTTTAGGTAGGAGGGAGGTGAAGCGAATGACCATCTTCGTCCTCATCTTGGCTAAGTAGGGAGCTATTATCTTCTGCAGCGAAGCAGCCTATCGAGATCTTAATCTAGGCATCCCCTTGGGCAAGGGTGGTGCTGGGCATGGTGGTGGCTGGGGACGTGGCTAGATGCAACGGTGGCTAGGGTAGGGGCCACGGCTAGGCGCAAGCACCTCTACTCTAGGCGCGAGTGAGAAGAAGACACCAAGCTACTATGGGAGAAAAGGGAAGAAAAATAAATTATCACCTAACATGTGGGTCCCATATATTGGGCGAGTTTGTAGATGATCTTCTAGAGCATCTTTCCTAAAAAACTAAAAAAAAATAATATTAGTGATCACCAATACCATGATATTGAGGATAAAGTACCAGAGATGCGATGCTCTAGTACAAGTAGAATGCAATGGTAACATCGTATTATTTGGCTATGACCACAACCTTAACTCAATCCATCATCATCAGTGTAAAGTTCTTCACAATTCCCATCTATCAACACCAAACTCACATCACGCCTTAAAAATTCACATCTCACCACCACTCTCGGGCTATAAGAACAACTGGTCGTACTTGCATCAATGGCCTCCACCTAGATCCTTAAAGAAAGAAAAGCACTCACCTCACTAGTCAATTGAGGCAAAAACATAGAAAATGTCCATAACCACATCCCAAGTTTGCAGAGGCTTAGGAACAAAAAAATGCATAACATGTCACAAAAACGTAAGACATTGGTGGTTGTGATGTTTCCAAATGCAACAGGGGTGGGCATTCAATTTTCGGTTTGGTTCCCATGTTATGAAGAAATTTGACTCCTATAAAATAGGAATCAATCAATTCTAGAAAATCTAGGAACCAAGCAATTTAGATTTAGGTAATTTCAATTTGGGTTTTGTCCACCTAACTGAATTTTATTTAATATGAATACAAAAAAATATACATGTTCTAAAGCAAATTTAGGAAAAATTACCTCTATTTTAGTTAATAATAGTTGATAAGGAAACAACAGCAATATACTAGCACAAATATATAGCAATTTAAACATGAGACATCACACATAAACTAAACAATCTTAAAAAAACAAGTGAAGTGTAATTCATGTATTTCAATTCTTTCCACTTTTTTTGGTTACTTTGGTTTCTTGCTACCTAGAAACAAATAAGAATGTTCCTATTCTCACAGTGCACACTTAGCAAAGGCGCTATTCTCTCCATCCCAAAATAAGTTGATTTTGTCTTTTTCAAATTTTGTCCACTTTTAGGCATGGGTCCACCTAGTTTTAATATACTTCTCTACTTTCTCTAAAAAGTCCAATTAATACATTCTAACACTTTTTGCTAGAGTTATATACATAATTTCTCTAATAGTATTGGTCTTTCTAACTAATCATAAGAGTAATTTTGAGACTGATGGAGTATGTCTCAACGAAAAACAAGTTGATGCTCGAGGATCAAATAATAGAGCACATATTTTTCCAATATTGACTACTTGGATAATTGGTATATAAATTTAAACATTTAATATTCATACCAATCTAAATAATCAAAGTTAGATTTCTAGTACTGGAAAAGATATTAATATCCACGTATCTGACAGTATCACACTATCCGTATTCGGTAGCATATCCCATAAAGAAAACGACTACCCGTATTCAGAATCCATATTATCGTTGGTATACTACGATATCCGTTTGTATTCATTCCAGTTTCATCACTACTGTGCAAACAGCAGTGGTACATTTCGGCCATGGCGGTGCTCCAAGACCACTGTACCCATAGACACAAAGAAAGAAAACGGATCTGCGGTACAGTGGAGCAGCACGCCACGGCAATGGCGCAGCAGGCACAAGAGCCGGCTCGATGGCTCAGCGCAAAATCGCGTATCAAAAATCGAACCGAGCCATATCCCATATCCCATCCCATTACAAGATTGCCGGCACGAGGGCTCGGCACACGCATCCATCCGATTACAAAAAGGGGTAATAACAAGAAAAGGCAGTCACCGTGTCGGCTTGATGCAGAGGTTGGCACGGAGGAGATTCGCGGTTCGGTCGCCGAAGTAGGCGAAGCCGGCTGCTCTGCGTCGGGCTCAACAGTCGGGGAAGAGACTGGGGAGTTATCGAGGGGGTAGCTGCCTGCTTGTAGACGGGGCGTCGTGTAGCCGAACTCGGGGTCGGGGTCGGGGTAGGGGTCGACGCAGACGTTCTCGTGCTCGTGCTCCTGCTCCTGCTCCTCCATCCTCCGTCGTCTCCGCCTCCTCGTGTTGTAGCGGCGGCGCTGGACTCCCAAGGGAAGACGAAGACGGGGTCGCCGGTCTCGGGGAAGATGAGTAACGCCCCGCGGTAGGGGTTCTCTCCTCGCCGGCTCCTGGCCGGGGCTCTTCCTCCTCGGCGGTGTGTCGGCTTCTCTGCAGCGGCGTCGGGCCCGGGCGTCTCCTCCGCAGCGGCGTCGGGCTCGGGCGCGGTGGAGGTGCGGCAGCGCTTCCGCGCGGCGAGTGGTGGCGGCTTCGGTGCACGCGCGGCCGTCAGATGAAGGGAAGGACGCGGGGACGGCCGGGGTGCCTCTCCCCGTAGGGGTGGCCTCGGCGTCCGTGCTCCTGCTACGGGCACTGTGAGTGGATTCGAATTGTGAGAGCGGCAGAGAGAGAGAGAGAGAGAGGAAGGCATTGGTGGGTGCGAGTCCGTGCGAGGCATGGGGCAAATATATTCCAACGGCTGGCGCACGGGAGAGAGAGGGGATGCGTTGGTTGACGGGCCAGTAAGGGTTCGACACTTGTCTCGCGGGGTCCGCCTGTCGGCGAGGCACGCGCCAAGGCTGATCTGTGTGTGCCCGTCTAGCATCCTCAGAAAGGACACAAGAGGGGTACGGGTACCGTCTGCAAAAGCTGAGGGGCGACCACAGGCAGAGACTCTCTGCCAGAGAGCAAACAGGAGTAGGGCCTCGTGGTGTGGCAGCGCCATGCCAGTGGACAGCCGTGCTGCTTTTTGCAGGAAAATGTCGACACTCGGCAGGGCCGTTGGGCGAGGAGTGGGCCCCGCTGCTGCTGCCGTGCACTGCAAGTAGTATAGCTGGCGGCCTGGGGGCGTGGGGGGTGCGTGGGGCGTCCACTCTCGTATCCGCAGGGCTTTGATCATTCGTGATTGGCCAGGCGACCATGCATGGCCTGAGTTTGTGTTGATGGTGGTGGCGGCTTGGTGCTGGGTTTGTAGGTCTCTACGGTCTACTTAATAAAAAAAATATTTTATCTTTATAAGATACATATTCATTAAAAAAAACTTTATCTAAATATATCTTATTTTGAAGAATTTGTTATAAGAAATTTAATGGTGCAATCAGAATTTAATTTATATCTCTGGTTTAAGAGTTATGACTTTTTTAATTCGCTAAAATATTTTTACATGCATAGGTGAGTGGAGTCTAGGTTGATGGGATAGCGTGTCAACGTGCAGTAAAAAAGACCACCAAAGGTATGAGAGTTGTGGACGGATCCTCTCCATAATTTTTAGGTCCTGTTTAGTTCCCCACCCAAAATTTTTTTATACATCCCATCGAATCTTTGGACAAATGCATGGGACATTAAATGTAGATAAAAAAAATAAACTAATTACACAGTTTAGTTGAAAATTGCGAGATGAATCTTTTAAGCCTAGTTACTTCATGATTAGCCTTAAGTGCTACAGTAATCCACATGTGCTAATGACAGATTAATTATGCTTAATAGATTTGTCTTGCAGTTTCCTGACGAGCTATGTAATTTGTTTTTTTATTAGTTTCTAAAA
>Ga0182004_10001755_pt1 | contig 16294 bp, 18 predicted proteins | sample Sormic07211540_1_FD_120479 | JGI IMG/M metagenome (GOLD analysis project Ga0182004, IMG submission 120479) | Endophyte microbial communities from Sorghum bicolor roots, Mead, Nebraska, USA - 072115-40_1 MetaG | ecosystem: Host-associated > Plants > Roots > Unclassified | place: USA: Nebraska...
ACTTTTTATTTTTTTTTTTATTTTTTTATTATAGATGTATGGTGGTTGTTTGTTGGGGGTGGGTGTGGGGGGGGGGGGGGGGGGGGGGGGGGGGGGGGGGGGGGGGGGGGGGGGGGGGGGGGGGGGGGGGCTCGAGCCCCAGTCAAGATTGTGCACCAGAGGTACTAGAAGAAATTTCGTCATGATGAGACTACACAACAATTTAAGATGTGCTTAGCGAAATGCTTGCATGATATGTTTGATTCTTGGGCTGCGAGTAGTGGATCAGCCAATCGTATTGGCTCATCATTTTTGGTAGCCTAATAAACCCCACCCCTCCGATCCTTGAGGTGCGTGGTGCTAGAAATAGTTTCGTGAGGTGTTCATTCAAATGTTGCCTCAATAATGCACTACCGATACTCGTAGAAGCCAAGGTTATTATGCGTCTGTATGCTTTGATGCTAACATTGCCCTAATTACAAAAAAAGGTCTTTGTTATCCGTTTGACGAGATTTTGTATGAAAATTTTCCGTTGTGCATTTGTGCATATTCATTCATATGTGGTATCAAGTTGTATACTAGAAGAGAAAAAGAAATAAGCAAATTGTTAGAGCTGGCATATATGACAATCTCCCTACTGTCGGCTGATGCTTTGAACCGGCAATGATGTCTCTTTCCTATATTGCAATTTTTGGTTCTCTGCCCTCATGTTGTCTCCCTAGTGCAAATATTTTATCTCCCTCATGTGGTCATCTGCATCCATGCTGACTGGAAGAGCCCTAAGAGCGCTACCGACAGATCCGACCCTAACCCCATCCATTGTCTGCCACACCCCATCCGTGCCGCACATTGTCCTTGTCCCTAGCCTCAGAACAAGGAGCCAGGCACTGTCCTCCTGCTCGTCCCCGTCCACTGCACAGCATTGTCAGAGCATCACAGCGAACATCCTCAATTCTTCAACCTATAGTGGGCCATCCTATATTACATCACACATTGGATGCATCTAAATGTGTACCCGATCTATGCAGAGCTACTGATATTGTTATACATTTCCACCAAAATCACCAAACCCTAATGACATTAAATCATCCTAGCAATTCCAACTAAAACAACCAAATCAGGGCTGGGAAAGAGAGGAGGTACCTACTAGGGACGTCTTGAAGTGGTGGGGGAGATGAATCGTGGAAGGAACGACAGGTTCTATGCCCATGGCACCTAGTGGCTGCCATTTTTGTTACTATAAGGTAGCTAGGAAGAGGGGAGTGAAGGAGGAGGAAGAAGGCATGCACGTGCACTACTACATAATTGAATTTTACTGTCGGCCCATCACTGCTGGTTTTGTCAGTGATAGGAGTAACCAACGTTAGTATTTGGGTCATCACTGCTAGTTCATATCACTTACGGTTTTAGCCACGAACCGACAATGATATTGGGTCATCAGTGCTAGTTTTTGCTACATGAAAAACTTCAAAACTTCCTCAGATGATCTTCGATGAAGACGAATTTTATATGAAAGTTGTAGTATGATTTGAGATCTACAGCTTTGTTGTTAAACCATTTTTGATTCAAGGTTATTTGGATGTCCAAATATAAGTATCATAAGATTTTATAGAGTTAATATCAAAGGAGTTCATATATATGCTGTAAAGGCACAAGTGAGTGTGCACTAGTAGGAAAGAATCCTAGATAGAGAAAACCAAAATTAAAGATGTAGATCTCAAAAAGTTCTACAAGTTTATAGTTCACAACCTTTTTATTTAAAGTTGATTTGATGCTAAAATATTTGTTTTACATGATTTTATAGAAGTTAATACCAAACAAATCAGATGCTCTATAGATATAAGTGAGTGTGTAAGGAGCTCGGGTGAAAAAAGGACGAAAAGAAAAGTTATAGATCTCGAAAAGTTATGTAACATTGTAAATGACAATTTATTCATTTGAAATCATCTAACAAACAAAAATTACATTTTGAATTTGATTTTTTTTTCAAATAAGCTTGGATGGAGAAATGACAAAAACAAAAAATTGTAGATCTCAAAAAGTCATGCAACTTTATAGTTGATAACTTTTTCATCTGAAGTCATTTATTCAAGTATATTATGGCCGAATGTCCTCACATTAGAAATTCAAATTTTTTGAACGACCTCGGATGGAGAAATGATCAAAACCAAAGTCGTGGATCTCAAAAGTTATAAAACTTTATAGTTGACAACATTTTATTTGAATTAGTTTAGGGTCCTAAATACTCATTTCAAAACCGGATGAATGTCTCATTTGGACACAAGTGTCTTATAGGTGGAGTGGTTAGGGACAATCGCGTGAAGCATGAGATCATGAGTTTGAGCACTGGTGGTTGCTCAGCGGGTCTATCCTTGTATTTCAAAAAAAAGTTCCTACTTTTTCAGCACTTTTTCAGCCGGTTTCCCCTCATCTCTGCTGGTTTGGTTGTGTTGGTTCAAAAACCAGCACTGATGGGGTTTTGAACTAGCACTGATGTTCAATTTTGTAGTAGTGGTGCAATGTATATGTGGCTAAGTCGTCGCGCCAAAGACCCTGGCGCGACTGGACGTTGGAGTTGCCATAGATTGGCTCTGGTTTGGTGTCGGTGCAACTAAGCCGCACTGACAAAGTTGCCACCTTAGTTCTCCGTGGTTGTGGCGAGTGCGACCACCATACAGTCACACCCCAGTCGCGCCAATGGATGCGTGAGCCAAGGCTTTTGACGTGAACAAAAGGGTTATTATTAAAATATCTTTTATTAAGGTATATTTTTTTGGGCTAAGAAAAGACTGTCAAGCCATGACGGAGAGCCACGCCCATTAGCCCTGCCATTGGGTCATGGCATCGTGCACAATAGTCTGATTTACTGACGTGGTTCTAAGAGTTTCTCACGCTCGGGTTTTTGCACTCGACCAAACCCAAGGAGTGACCTGGTCAATTTGGAAGTACAGAAGTCAGTATGGCCTGAAGTAAACGATTTTGCATGCATGACGTGCATGAGCAAACGATTTTGCATGATGTGCAATTATTTTATTAGACCTTGAAGGAAATAGGTCATGGATAAATTACATGCAAGAACTAGCAGTATGCTATTGTCTGCCTTCATGTAACAACCCTATTCATCGTTGGGTCATATATTATGAAACAAAAGTTCCATTGTCGTCCTCTGCATCAGCTAATCCCTTGACTTCTGTGGTATGGGGCTGATGCTGTTTGGGAGCTAACTTGCAATTGCAACAATTTGCCGTCGCACAGTGGGAGCTCTTTACCACTTTGCCGCCATTCTTATTGGCAAACTCCAAGCATTTTGTTTGGCAATGCTCCGGAGTGCATCCAGGTAGATGGATAAACGCCTCAACTGTATGCATCCACAACTTGATTTTATAAACCATGAATGGGTGCAATTTTTGTAAGTACAAAAGAAATTACATACTTACTAGGAATATAGCTGGATGAGAGGGTTGAAGGCATAATCACCAGGACAATGCAAATTGCTGCGTACTCAGTTCTCATTGTCTTGCTGAGTAAGTGGCAAGTGGGAAAGATCAGTACTGGTGGTATATTTGTTGAACTTGTGTTCTGGTATGCATATTGCCTTGTTCGATCTGGTTTATATATACATGCGGCACATCTTAAGGTTGATATATCTATCTACAATAGGGATATATGTATACTTGCAGCGGTACATCTTAATATATACTGTGTATCCACAGTAGATATATATGGATACAGGCATTGGCGCATCTTAATGTTGATATATGTATCCATAATTGAGATAAATATGTATACTTGAAGTGGCACATCTTAATGTTAATATATGTGTCCAGAACAGAGATATATGTGTCCTCCTATATTAATCTGGAGCTATTTAGCCTGTATGATTTGATATCTTCTACCAATAAATAAATAAATAAATAAATACTACACATCTAAGATCTTGATTTTACACAACTTGAATCCTCCATATTAATGCTGAGGCATCTCCATTATAAGGTTCACATCAGGAAAGGTTTATTCACTACTACAAAGGAAGCGTTGGTGGAAGAGTATGCAGTCAAATGTGTAGTCATTAAGTACATATGATGCATATGTTCTTTCTTAAGGATTGTGTAAGCATCCAATGAAATAAGAGTTTAAATGTTTAAGATAGCTGCTGCACCCAATTCACTTATTCGATCTTGCTGTAGTGACAAAATCAGTGTTCATAGAGTGGACACAGGTGATGATGTCAATATCACTACTTCACAAATAGGGAGGCCCGCACTAGCCGCGACAACATTGGGGGCAGGCCTTGGTGGTGGATCTAGGTTGGCCGTGCCCCCGGCCGCGGATCGATCAAGCATGGCCCCAACCTCCAATGGCAGATCGAGTGCAGTGGCGTCCCCTGGCAGTGGTTCAAGGGCGGGCACGACCAGATCTAGCGACAACGACGGTTATGGCATGCAGATCTAGCTACTGGTGATGACAACGTGTGGATGGGCTAGGTGGGCCCATGGATGGGCATGGCTTGCATGTCCACATGTGTTTTTCACTTGATTTACTGAGGTGGCCATTTGAACCTCCTTGGGAAAGATTGATTTACTACAACCATTGGACCGAGGCGGTTGTGACGCGTGCCTCGGTTAACCTATTTTGCCCACATGTGTAAAAATTTCTATATTCGTGTTGGTAACAGGACATGGAGGTCATGGGTGCACTTTTAGTCTCGCATTTGTCGATTAAGGACCTTCCAGTGGTTGCTCTTGGTCAAGTTTTGAACGCGCCAAACACATACTTGCTTCATGGGGGATGGAAGCATATTAACTTACCAGTGCTAATGCACTCCACACAGTTCACTGAAACGCTACACCGGCCCCTCTTGGACTCTCAGTTGTAAGTCACAGTTGAGCTTGTCATGGACATTACCCATGGGGTTGGGTTTCTCCAGGCTTGGCTAGGTCGGGAATGGTAGCCTTATGCGAACCTGGTGCAGTGAACATGGGCTTGTGCTTGGTTTACTCAGCTTGATGTAATAGGTGATCTCCATCTCCTTCTTCCACTGCAGCAACTTCCAATCTCCCCTTCTTTCTCCTCCTTTCCTTCTTCTTCTTGCTTCTTTGGGTGTGGGAGAGAGTATAGAGATAGAGAGAGGGACTGTGACAATGAGAGTGTGGGCTGGCTGCTCTCTCTGGTTTGGGCCGACACGAGCTGGACAAGGTGTGCCATGGTGTTGGGCCAGCAAGAATCCTAAAGTGACACCTCCGGTTCACTGCATGGGATGGACTAGTGGACCGTCCATAGATTCTGGCAGACTCTCCGCTGCCGTCGAACTTACAGGCAGAGACTGAATTCTACAGGTCGTGCAGGCTGTGTAACCTACCTTCTGCCCTGGGTAGCAGACTCTCTGTCAAACCAACAGTGAGCAGACTGAAGGCAGCTTCTTGCACATCTTAAATTCTAATTCGAGTTTAGAATGCATACGATGATCATGAGGCGTATGATTAACAACATATCATGATTGGGTCATAGCACTTTCTCCCCACTCACTATTCCCATCTAGTAGAGCCAGCCATGCTAGTCAGCCTATGATGGTGACCACATCCATTAGCCTTCTAATGGGAAGAACAAACTACAATATGATCACCGGTGTTAGGCAACATCGTGCGCAAATAGTCAGATTTATTAATTTGTAGTCTCACCCAAATGTCTACTAGAATGTTCACAACCTAGTATGACCTGAAATATATTCGATGTAAACAAAGAGATGGATACATTCAATTCGGTGAACAAAAGTATACGAAAGATACACAATTATTATATTAGACTTCGATGGAAATAGGTCATGGATAGATAATTACATATGCAAGGGAAATATGATCCTATCCATCAAAAGCATCAGTTTTAATCCTGTATATTCAAATAAAAGTTCCTTTATCATTGTCTGCAGCAGCTAATTCCATGACTTTGATGGTGCTGGGCAGGTGCTGTTTGGGAAGAAAAAAGCAATCGCAATGATCCTTCGTCTCACAAGTGCATCTCTTGAACACTCCATGAACCCTACTTTCAAACTCCAAGCATTTTGCGTGGCAAAACGGTTGTGTGCATCCAGGTACATCGACACCTAGCGCAACTGTATGCATATATGATCGATAGCTGAGTTTTTAAACCATAGATGAATTAAATTATTGTACGTCCATAAGAAGTTATATACGTACTCTCGTTGCAGGATGAGAGGATTGAAGACATAATCATGATGGCAAAGAGCTACACATTCGATCCTCATTTTCTTGCTGAGTACGAATGTCCAATGAATAAAATAAGTTGGTGGTATATTTGTTGAACTTGTGTTTTAGTATGCATATTGCCTTTTTCAGTCTTGTTTATATACATGTAGCGGCATATCTTAATGTCAATATAAGTAACCACAATAGAGATATATGTATCCATACAGTGGACATCTTAATGTTGATATATGTATCAACAGTAGAGAGATATACATATATATCCACAATAGATATATGTATCCAAAATAGAGATATATGTATCATCATGTTTCAGTCTTGAACTATATATATTGCCTGTGTGATTTGATATCTTCTACCATTAAATAAACAAATGAGATATCTTAGGTCCTGATTTTACACAACTTGAATCCTAATGCTGAGGTATCTCTATTGTAAGCTTCACATCTATAAGGAATGAAATATGTATCCACAATAAAGATAAATATCCTCTTGAAATATCTTGCCTCTGTGATTTGATATCTTCTACCAATTAATAAACAGATGGGAGACATCTTATATTTTGATTTTACAGAACTTGTATCCTCCAAATTAACGTTGAGGTATCTCCATTGTAGAAAGCTCGCACCAAGAATGGTTTATTTGCTAATGCAAGAATTGGAGGAAGGATATGCAGTCGAAGGAGTAGTCACTGAGTACATATCATGCATATGCTCTCTCTTAATGATTCTGTATGGATATAATGAAACAAGAGATTAAATCTTCAAGATGGCTGTTGCACCCATTCACTGATTGTATCTTTGTGCGCTGTCATGATTTAAAGTGGACATGTGCAGGCATAAGGTTCATAACATTAGGAGTAGCTCACCATTATTTCAAGTTGGTACTAAGGTCACGGTCACTTGTAATACCCGATTTCTAACGACAAAACTAGATATACACCATATGTGAGTCTTAGAAGTCAAATCTCACATATAGTACAAATAATGGGTGATATCAAAAGACAATGCATAAATTATATAACATACTTAGTATATCAGAGATAACCTTAAGTAGCAAACAACGGAAAGACAACTCCAAACTTCGGGTATTAACTTCATAGGATCCAAACTGACTGGTTGATCACAAGCCTAACACTTCTCCTGAAGTATGGGGGAAATAGCAAGAGTGAGTCCATGTCAAACTCCACAAATATAGCAACAAGGTAGTAGATCCCACAAACTCATGATCAATGTGACATAAATAATGTAGAGCATAAAACAGTAAACAATGAGCATATTAACATAACAAGAATCATCATATTTAATGTAAATGTCCCCAAGGACGCTTATGTCCATGAGCACGGCTAGTATACAAGTTTATTAAACACTCTGTACAGGTTGTACATCTTTACCCATGAGTCATGATTTACCCTTTCACCTGAGGCCCGTCAACCTCTTAGCTCACTACCCAGGAAAGCCGACAGGGTTCACAATGAAGTCTTTCAAAGGTTCGTCTAACTAGTTAGGATCATTAGATTCACTCGGTAGACAGATATAGACCCCCTTCCATGGCACATAATACGCAACCTATACACAAGGACAAAGGCCGCACTATACCCAACGTGTCTTGCCATTCTTACGCCATTTAGGTAACCACTAACAAACTAGAAAAGGTCCTCATACTGAGCTACAGACAAAGCCATATAGCCCTTAAGATTGTACTGTCAATCCCGGGTGGTCGCTTACAAACAAATCCTCAAGTTTATAAAAAGTCATTTTTATGGTTGGTTTGCTTAAACATTAATCAAGTCACAAGATCATGGTCACAGAAAAAATACCCAAATGCTATACTTGCCTTAAACTTAGATCCTTCTTTAAGTCCATACCTTCAAAAATCTGCTTCTAGGTCACATGTATATCTCACTGAGTGGACAAGATCATAGGCACCACAAAAGAATACGAACGAACATGCATAGCAGACATAGTAAATTTAGAACAATACACCAATCAATAAAAAGGGTTAAAAACTAATCTACGCATTACTACAAACAAACAGACGTGAAAAGCACACTAATTGGAGCTACGGTTGAAAAGAAATGACTAGAGAGACTTATATTATATTAAAGGAAAAGCCTATATATGTTTGATTAATTTAATTGAGCAGAACTACATGAAAAGTTATTTAGATTAGATTAGTCAAAACATAATTTAATTCAAAAATTGGGCGAAAGATACTCATATTTTATTTACAGACAATGTCATATAATTTCATCAAGTTAAACTTTATTTTTGTAAAAGAAAAAGTAAATGTGAAAGCTACTAATTGAGTTTATCGTATAAGAAATGTGTTTAAACTAAGCAAGTTAGAATTTATAAACATATTTTTATAAGCAACTAATATTTTATTTACAAAGTACTAAGGTACAAAACTTATATGACTTTTTATCATAAATCGGATTGCATAGACATTAATTTATTTAGCACTTATATTAATTAATAATCATAAACACATGACATGATAAACACTATTATTAATGCATAGATTATGTCACTAACACAACTTGAACAGATAAAAACGGAGTTAAAACATAGAAAATATGGCCTAAACATGCTATTGTACTTTCTTTGTATTTATAGATTTGTTTTTCTAAAGGAAAATGACAACAAAATTCAGCTGCTTCATCACCACGTCATCATGACGTCATGAAGCTAACAATGAGGAGGCTTCGTTGCCTGGCGACCAAAAGCTCGTTGGCGTTCGATGACAACGACTTATATGACTCGGGGTTGGACGGGAAGTGCATGAGATTGTAGAGAAACTCTCGACGAACTCACCTAGTCGTTTACCCCGGACTGGGAGAGCTGGTCCATGGCATGATGCTCCTCGAATGATTCACGGTACTTCTCATAGAGCTAGCTGTTGGGAGCAATCATGCGGCGGCTTCTGCGTGCACCTGTTGTAAATCGTCGTATAGAGCATCATCTAGTCCTCAGAGCTGAACTGCGGCTTAAGCTTGCCCTCGAGGATGTTCTTGAGTATAGTTGGCCAACCGGGCCGCCCAGGCATGGCACAACATGAGCACGATCAAGCATAGCATGACTAGGCACGACACTAAGCGGCACGACAGCATGTCGTGCTGTGCCTGATAGTGCTATCGTGCCAAGATGCCAGCCCAGGCACAGCCCTATGAAGGCACAATCGTGTCTTGCCGTGCCAACAGGCATGGCAGCCCGCCAGTGCGGTGCCGGCCCAAACACTATAATAGCACATAATCATACCAAGCATTCACATAACACAAAGAAGTTAACAAAAGGAATATAATGGGGGCTGTAGTGTAATTGTTGCCTCATTAAAAACCAACCTAGGTAAAACTCACCTTTGTGACAAACCCTAGGCAGGAAAGAGTACAACCTAGCCCCATAATAGTTCAAAGTCCTTACATCATTGTCGAAGTTCAATGTTCATATTACATCCACCCTAGCAAGGAATCTACACAATTCATTACAAGCACGAATAGGACAGTAATCCCACATACGCATACTACCATCAGCATTGAAAAATCTGAGTCTGAGACCAGCCACGAGTTTTCTCGCGGAGCTTAGGGCATTTTGCCCTGTGACGATGGAGGTGACCAGTGCCACTGGTAGAGAGACCAGAGTACTCTTTGTGGCAATAGTTACAGACAGCGCCATACCTTACCTCCTTACCTTTGTCATTGAGTCTGAACAGCTTGAAATCATTCCAAACATCAGAGGTAGAAGGACGGGACATGGTACTATCGTTGTTCTCATCGCCTTGATCTTCACCTCCACCTCCTTCTGGACCATCAAGGTCGATTGGATCCCCTGCTCCATCTCCACCACCAGCTCCACACCCGAACAACTCTTCTAGTTCTTCCTCGGCCATGTCGTCGTCACGGTCGTCTCTAGGGAGGCTGTGCAACCTCTCGTTCTCCTCTTCTATGGCAGTGGCACTTGCCTCCACCGTGTCTTTAGACACAGACACAGATGGGGGCCTTGGTGGCATCCTCACCGCCCTAGATCCCAAACAGCTGCAAAATGAATTGAAGAACCAAGCAAGAATCAAGAACAAGGAGTCTAAGAATAGATCGAAGTCGGATCCAGTGTTAGGGTTACTTACCTAGCTGTCGCCGGCGACGGAGGCGAAGAAGCTGCAGCTCCGAGCAGCAGCAGATCAGCAGATCTAAAGAGAAAAAGCAGCGGATCCCAGATCTAAAGACGTTCTGGACAAGGAAGATCGACCTACAAAACGCATTTTAAAGATTTTGCTCAGTACTCAACACACATAGGAGCAACAAGTAGAGATTATATCAAATCATGTGCATCAGCATGTATGCACAACTATGTTGCTAAAATTTATGATGAATTTTAATCTAATGAAAAATATTACCTTTCCTATATTTTCATGAGCAAAAAATTACAAAATTTAATCATTTTAATTGTATTTCAAAAGATGTAAATTTTAGGGTGTTACATCACTGCTTCATGAGTCATACGAGACAGGACATCGCCAATGAGAACTAACGAAAAAATAGGACATGAAAAGTACTTCTCTTGAACCTTGAAAAAAATTGGAAAATGTGAGGCAAGTGGCTTTTTTAGGCACCAAGAGAAGCAGTACTGGAAACTTGAATACTTCCGAAAACACAAAAAAATTACAATTATTCTGTGAGTTTCCATAAAACACACAGAAAAACGTAAAACACACAGAAACATTATATTTTTTCTGTGGGTTTCTAAAAAATGCACAGAAAAAATAGTATAAGGACCCTGATACTAACTTCATATGAATAAGCACAATTTTTCTTTTTAATCTCTCTCTAAAATTTGTGACTAGTTTTTTGCCCTCATACTAACTTCAAATTTAATGATTTTTTCCCTAAAACTGTCTAAAATCATGCTCTATCAATTTATTATGTTCCTGTACATATTATTTTGGCCATATTTTCATGTGACTTTATTTTATCAATTCAATATTTGAATTTCCAAAAATGACAATTTCTAACAATATTTTGAAATAGTAAATGATTTCAACTAAAAAAGTCATGAACATAAAAGTTGTTATACTCATCAAGATCTACAACTTTTTATTTTGGTCATTATTTCATCTGGCAAAGTGGTAATAACATTGTTCATGAATTGACATATGTCTCATATAGTTTTATAAACTATGTGAGGGATTTACGGATTTCTGAACAATATATACTACCACTTTGTCGGATGAAAAAATGACTAAAATAAATTTGTAGACCTTGATGAGTTGTACAACTTTGTTGGTGATGACTTTTTTAGTTGTAATCATTTGCTGTTTCAAAATTTTGTTTGAAATTATCATATTTTGAAATCCTAATTTTTGATTATTTAAACAAAGTCGCGTAGAGAGATAACCAAAATAAAAGTTGTAGATTTCGATGATTTCTACAACTTTGTTGTTTACTACCTTTTCATTTGAAATCATTTACTAGTCTAAAATTATAAATGATTTGAATATTAAAATATATTTATATCTTTTTTATAATTGTTCAGCCCACTACTATGTAGCCCAACATCACCAGTCGGCCCATGATCTTCTAGCCATCGGATCGGAACATGGATGGCTGATATGCAACCGGTGTCAAACAAAATTCCGGAACCATAGCCCATGTGTGCCCTCTTCCTCCTGTGCGGCTGCGGCTGCGCCTGCACCTCTCCCTCCTCCTTCACTCCCCAGTTCCTCACCAATCCGTCCTTTGCGCCGACGCCCACCCACCACCACCACCGCTCTCTCTGCGCCCCTCCACATTCCTACCACCAAGGGCCCCTCCATCTTCTTCCCCAACACTTAGCACTCTAGATCGAGCAGTGATGTGGGTTGTCATCTGGTTGCACGCCAGATTGAGCGCTGACGCACGTCTCTGGTCAGAGGCATGCTAGGTCTAATGGTGGCGTGTGTCTCCGGCCGGGATCCCGCCATCTGGCTCATCACCATCACCTGCAGTAAGGTACCCGCCCGCCTGCTACTACTTTATTCATCGTACGTCGTAGTTGTTTTTTCCGGCCATCGTCTTCCTCCGGCTGCAAATCACATGGCGACTGACAAGCATTTTTTGTTGTTGCTTGAAGGCATCAGCTAATAATGGTGTGCTCAATTCAGGATCTTCGTCGCTCGCCATGGCTAGCTGGCAATAAAGGGTTAACGATTCAGCTCTGTGTTCTATCCAGACTCAGTTTGACCAGGCAGGCGCTTGCTGTTTTGTGATTTAGCGGTGCTTCAATGAATGGTGTGGTAGAGAAATATTAAATATAAATAGTTTGCTGTCCTACATGCATTTTTTACATATATTTAGAAATAGATTGTTGTCCTGCAAAAATAGTACTGATAATAACTTTACATTCCTTGTTGCTGGTTCTGTTTTTGTTAACTCACCAACCATTCAGATCATGCAATGCAAACAAGTGGGGGCACTACTCTCAGGCTCTAAGGCTTGATGGACAATTCAAGCTGACCATGTGAAACAGAAGTTTTGGGTGAGTATTAACTATTAGTTTTGCATTTCCTTAGCACTTTTAATGTATGCAATTGAAGGCATATTTTTTGGCTCGTAGTTGGGTTGCCAGGATCCAATGCTCATGCCTTTCCCATTCTATTCTAATGCAGAGCCTATACACTTATAGCATGGAAACAATCATGGAGGACAGTGGTGGATGTAACAGGGAGCTCGTCGTCTGTGTGTTCATTTGGCTCTTAGTTGCCAAACATGGATGTGGTGGTCGTTCCTTCTTTTGTAGTGTTGTGCTTTTGCACATTAACTAGTAGGAGGCTATAATCTGTTATCTTTGATTTTACCTATATGACTCAATGATGCATGCTGGTATCTTAGTCATCTTGGCTAAAACTTGAACTGCGAGATGAGATAGCAATGCTTTTGAATGTTTTGAGTACGGAACATTTGGACATCATCAATGTATGTGCTGAACATTTGGACACCTTATTTATATGTATGCTATTTATTATGGTGTAATGTGTCATGAAATTATTCTATGGACAATATATATTTTAATATGTTGTTGCTATTGTTTAAATATTTTTTTTGTGCGTTTAACTCTTTTTCTCTGAGGATGGCTACACAGAAATATTATTTTTAATTTGAGCGAAAGGAATTTTTTTTGTGAGTTCACCTAGACTGATAGAAAAATTATATTTTTCTTTGTGTGAAAGATCCACAGAAAAATTGTTTCTGACGGTGAACACACGGAAAAATAAATTTTTCTGTCATTATATTTCTGTGTGTATTTTTCTGATTCTGATGGTTGTAATTAGGGATGAAAACGGTACGGATATTTTCTGATCGTATTCGAGACCGAATTCGTTTAGAGGGGTTTAGATCTGTCCGTATCCGAGTCCGAATATTCAACATCCGATACCGTATCCGTATCCAAATGCTTAAATAGTATATTTATGATGTCGACATTCAATTGTACCTTATCCGACATGATTGACATTATCCGTATTCGAATCCGAATCCGACTAGAAATATGAAAACAATTATGATATGGGTGATATCCGTCCGTATTCGATCCATTTTCATCCCTAGTTATAATGCCCGAGAGAGTCCAAATGGCTCAGATCCACTTTGCACATTGAGCGAACCACACCTACCACCATCCCACTTACGCTTTCGTCCTCGCTTCCCGTAAAAGGATTAGCCCGGGATGGTGGGATGGACTCTAGAAGCCTTATATGTTGGTCTAACCTACCCTTAATAACCACAGTGGGACTAAATCCTCCACAACTATCTCATAATACGCACATGGGCCACCACGGGCCAAATTTCAAATTGGGCCGGGTGTGACAATGGTACACCGTCAGAACATTTTTCTTCTGACGGTATTCATATTTTTCTAAGTATTCGAGTTTCCAGTAGTGAATGGATTCATGATTTGTCTATTCAAGGCTAAATTTTGAGATTTTTTAGCTAAGGTAAATCTAGACATTCTCAACTATTTTTTGTAGCAGGTGAAAGCACCGGTTGCCATAAACTGGTGGTGATAATGCTTCACACTGCCTCAAAAATAGACAGGGTGCAATGGGGCGAATAACATGCTTTGGCAATTGTTTACATCGTGTGTAGTCAAATTAGGAAGGCTTGAGAAATTACATGTATCAGAAGGTCTATTGTGTTGTACGAGACTATCTAGTGTCGGTCTCCCATATCGTGTTCAAGAAGGATGACTCTATTTCTATTGTGCTCTAGCAATTATAGAATGGCGTAGGAAAGACATAGGAGGAGATGGTTCCAGTGAGCTTGAACTGGCACTACTACAATACTGACCTTCACTACGGGCCCAACTGACAGTGATAGTGGTTGTCAGGCCATCACTGCCAGTTCTTGGCTTGAACCAAAAGTAATAGGGTAGTGATATTTTGGTAATCACTACCGGTTCCAGTGACTAACAATTATTGGCTTGAACCGGCAATGATATTGGGTCATCACTACTGGTTTCGTCTTGAACCAGCAATGATACTCAATGTCATTTTGGGAAATGCCTCAACAGTGATATATCAAAAAAACTTCATAACATTCTCATATGATGTTCAATGAAGATGACCATACCAAAGTTGTAGTACTCGATGAAATCCACAAGTTTGTAGTTCAAATGTTTTTTGTTTGAGATAGTTTTGATGCTGAAATAAGCTTCGCAAGATTTATAGAGTTACTTTTCTAGAGTTACTTATGAAACTCTATAGTTCACAGCTTTTTTATTTGAAATTGTTTTGATGCTAAAATATTTGATTCTTAATATTCTATTGAGTTCATATGGAAGGAACCAATGACCAAAAGAAGTTATAGATCTTGAAAAGTTATGCAACTCTATAGTTGACAACTATTTCATTTGAGATCATCTATCCAGCAAAATTATGTTTGAATTTCTCATGTTGGAAATTAGATTTTTTGAAACGACCTCGGATGGAGAAACAACCAAAACAAAAGTTGTAGATCTTGTAAAGTTGTACAACTTTGTTGGCAACTTTTTCATTTCAAATCATCTATATCAAATCAACGTTGGAGTTGCCATAAATTATTTGTGGTATAGTGTTGTCGTAGTTATGTCGCACTGACAAAATTGCCATGTCAGTTCCCTCATGGCCATGGCGGACGACTGCGACCACCGTGAAGTGGCACCCTCAGTCGCGCCAATCCATGTGACACAACACAGTTATGAGTTGTGCCAAGGAGTTTGGCATCACAAAAAGGCCTACTATTGAAATATTTTTTTGGGCTAAAAAAAGGCTGCCAAGCCATGATGGAGAGCCACACCTATTATCCTTCTACTAGGGAGAACAAATTGCCACCAGGTCATGGGGTGTCAGGCAACATCATCGTGCACAATAGTCGGATCGATCAATGAGACATGCTAAGAATTTCTTGGACATGTTTTGCAAAACTCGACCAAAAGTATAGAAATGATGCGCAATTAATTATTTTATTCGACCTAGAAGGTAACAGGTCATGGATAAATTTTATGCAAGAGCTAGCAGTATGGTATTGTCTGCCGTGATACCCGATCCATCATTGGTATCAATTTTAATCCTATGTATTATATTCAAAAAAAACTTCCATTATCATCCTCTGCATCAGCTAATCCCTTGACTTCGGTTGTAAGGGGCAGATGCTTTTTGGGAGCTAACTCGCATTCGCAACTATTCGGTGTCTCACAGTAGGACAGCTTTAACACTCCACCTTCCGTTTTGGCAAACTCCAAGCATCGTGCTTTGCATTTCTGTGCAGTGCATCCAGGTAAAGTGATACTACATGACGAACCTGCATGCATCAAAAGCTGACTTCATAAACCACGCATAAGTGGAACCAGTGGCGGAGCCAGGATTTTATAGCTGGGTATTCCACGTATAAATTTTTTTTGCATATGTGCAATAGTAAAAGTGACAAAATCAATACAAAATTGATTCTGGTGCACAGCTCAAGTAGTATATATAGTTTTCTTAAAATATATGCTAGGTAAAATATTTGTTTATCCTGGTAACAAGGCATCAGATAAAGTGAGACTAGTGTCGCCTCTAGTAATAATCAAAGTATATATAAATTCTTTATC
>Ga0182004_10001756_pt1 | contig 16286 bp, 23 predicted proteins | sample Sormic07211540_1_FD_120479 | JGI IMG/M metagenome (GOLD analysis project Ga0182004, IMG submission 120479) | Endophyte microbial communities from Sorghum bicolor roots, Mead, Nebraska, USA - 072115-40_1 MetaG | ecosystem: Host-associated > Plants > Roots > Unclassified | place: USA: Nebraska...
CAAGAATATTTCCTAAGTTATTCTTAACTATACAGTCTAGCATATCATAGTTAGTGCAATTATACTTAGCAATCATTGTGAGACAAGATTACACCCATGCATAGTGATATTATCAAGGTAAATAAGAAACATAGCAATCACTCCCCTGTAATAATGTTGCTCTGCCAGCCCTATACACGAGAGGGGGACTATATAAGAATCAATGAAGCTGTCACTATCACGAATTACCCCACGATCTGGCATATAGGGTACAATCATAGATAAATACAGTATAGGCACCACGCCTACACAACATCTATCATTTACCCATGGATCCGATGGATAAACACTATACGATCCTAAACATGTATATAATTCCAATCTAACTAAGCCAAGTATATAACTATGATAAACTAAGAACAATATAATTGGGAATATAAACAAGTAGAGCAAAGTCATAATCAATATATTGAAGTAGAACAAAGTCATATTCATAATATCCAAGAACAAAGATGAACAATTGAAGAACAATAGAGAATTACCAAGAATCCTCTTGACAGATCCAGAAACCAATTGAAGATTGACTCCTTCTAGTTCTAATCCTATGTAGCTATGCTAATCTAGATATCTAATTGATGTGGTGGCTCTAGGCTTGATCAGAGCCTTCTTCTCCCTTGATGAATAATGAATTAGGGTTGAGAGCTCTCCTCCTCGAGGGGCCAGGGGGTCTGGGTTTATAGTCCCTCCAAGTGAATATGGGCCGTCGGATCAAACCGACATTGATTGAACGGTTATCCTTGATCCTTTAGGTCGGTGGAGCGTAATCCCGAAAGAGAGTCCTGATTGGACTCCAGAGGGGGGCGGGCGCCCTGGTCCCTAGGGCGGGCGCCCTAGGCTAGGCTCTGTTCTGCCTCCGCTTCGTTCGAGTGGCTTCTGGAGTCTTCTAGATGTAAGATAATTGCGTGGCTCGTTAATATCTCTATGTAATCCCGACATGTGGGCCTTTCTTCTGTATTTATCGATAATCCCCTACAAAAATAGACAAACACCAAAACTTGTGGAATTCTGTCAAATAAAACCCTAAGTCTAGATGTTGATTTCATTTGGATCCTTTTCTTTGTTTATTTGATAATTAAATTTGATACTTAAGGACCGTCAACACCCATACCACAAGGGAGGGGCTAATGACAAGCTCGAGGACTGTCGCATGCTGAAGAAATACTTCGACAACCCGAGGCTGAAGAAGGACAACCAAAGGAAGGATAAAGGCGACGACAAGGGTGGAAATAAAGACAGTGAGGGGTTTCCCGCCGTCCATGACTGTTACATGATCTACGGCAGACCCTCGACGCAGCTCACCTCGAGACAACATAAGAGGGAGTGCCAGGAGGTTTTCACGGTGAGGATGGTAGTGCCATAGTACCTCAACTGGTCGGGCACCCCCATCACCTTCAATCGCGACGACCACCCCGACAGGGATGTCGCCCCTGGTGTCTACCCACTCATCATCGACCCTAGCATCGTCAACACCCGACTCTTAAAGGTGTTGATGGACGGCGGCAGCAGCCTCAACATCATCTACCTCGAGACCCTTGACCTCCTTGGCATCGAGAGAGCACAACTCTGACCCAGCGCCGGCGGTTTTCATGGCATCGTGCTGGGAAAAAAGGCACTACCGGTAGGTCGAATCAACCTACTGGTCTGTTTTGGCACGGTGGCCAACTTTAGGAAGGAAACCCTCACTTTAAAAGTGGTGGGTTTTCGAGGCACCTACCACGCCATCATCGGACGCCCGGGATACGCCAAGTTCATGGCGATCCCCAACTACGCTTACTAGAAGCTGAAGATGCCCGGGCCCAAGGGAGTTATCACCGTCAGCTCCTCTTACGAGCACGCATACGAATGCGACGTCGAGTGCGTTGAATATGGGGAAGCAGTCGAGAGCTCCGCCGAGCTCGCCTTGAAGCTCCAGGCCCACGCCGCTGAGGCTCCAGAGCCTAAGCACCACGCGGGCATCTTCGAGCCAGCAAAAGGCACAAAGAAAGTCCTACTCGACCCCAACAGCTCTGACGACAAGGTGCTGACGGTCAGTGCCAACCTCGACCCCAAATAGGAGGCTATGCTCTTCGACTTTCTCCGTGCAAATGCTAACATGTTCGCATGGGGTCCCTCGGACATGCCTGGCATACCGAGGGAAGTCGCCGAGCACTCCTTGGAGATTCGAGCCAGTTCCAAGCCAGTGAAGCAACGCTTGTGCCGCTTCGATGAGGAGAAGCGCAAGATCATTGGCGAGGAGGTCCACAAGCTTTTGACGGCCGGATTCATCAAGGAGGTTCATCATCCCGACTGGTTAGCAAATCCTGTATTATTTAAGAAAAATAATGGGAAAATGAGGATGTGTGTCGATTACTCCAGTTTAAATAAAGCATGTTCGAAAGTTTCTTTTCCTTTACCACGCATTGATCAAATTGTTGATTCTACCGCGGGATGTGAGACCCTTTTGTTCCTTGATGCTTATTCTAGGTACCATCAAATAAAAATGAAAGAGTCTGACTAGCCCGTGACCTCTTTCATCAGACCATTTGGAATGTACTGCTACATAACCATGCCCTTTGGGCTTTGAAATGCTGAGGCAACGTACCAACGGTGCATGCTCCATGTTTTTAGAAAGCACATAGGATCGACGGTCAAAGCGTACGTCAACGACATCGTCATCAAGTCAAAAAGACAGGGCGACCTAATTCAGGACCTCGAGATTGCCTTTGACCGTCTGCACACGAATAAAATCAAGCTCAACCCCGAGAAGTGTGTCTTGGGCATGCCCCAAGGCATGCTTTTAGGGTACATAGTCTCTCAATGCGGCATCGAGGCCAACCCTGAGAAAGTCTTGGCCATCACCAAGATGGGGCTGATTCGGGATGTCAAGGGCATGGAAAAAGTTACGTGCTATCTGGCGGCACTGAGTCATTTCATCTCGAGGTTAGGGGAAAAAGCGCTGCCATTATACTGGCTCCTGAAGAAAGCTGAGCGCTTTACCTAGACCATCGAGGCTGAGGAACCTCTCGATAAACTCAAAAGAATGCTCTCCACTGCTCCGATCCTTTTGCTCCCTCGACCTGCGGAACCTCTGCTCCTTTATGTTGCGGCGATGACCAAGGTCGTTAGTGCTGCTATGGTGGTCAAAAGACCAGAAGAGGGGCATGCACTTCCAGTTCAGCGACTGATCTACTTCATCAGTGAGGTTCTCTTGGAAACAAAGGTACAACACCCCAGATCCAAAAACTAATCTATGTTGTGATCCTCGCTCGACGCAAGCTGCAGCATTATTTTCTCAGCCATCCGATCACGGTGGTCTCGTCCTTCCCGCTGGGCAATATCATCTAGAATCGAGAGGCCACTGGGAGGATCGCCAACTAGTCAGTCGAGCTCATGGGGGAGACACTCACCTATGCGCCTCGCAAAGCCATCAAGTCCCAAGCACTGGTAGATTTCATCGTAGAATGGACAAATATCCAGCTTCCCCCGGCTTTTCATGAAGACAGGGGCGGGGGCAGGCCTGCTTTTCATCTCACCCCTCGGTGTCCATACGAGGTATGTCATCCGAATACATTTTGCCGCGTCCAACAACGTTGCAGAATACGAGGCGCACTTCAACGGGCTAAGGATCGCCATCGAGCTAGGGGTCCGATGCCTCAACATTCGAGGTGACTCTCAGCTGGTCATCGATCAGGTCATGAAAGCCTCGAACTGCCATGACCCAAAAATGGAAGCTTACTGCAAGGAAGTACGCAAGCTTGAGGACAAGTTCCAAGATCTCGAGCTCATTCACATCGCATGGTGATATAATGAAGCGGCCGACAAGCTTGCCAAGATTGCGTCCACTCGAGGCACTGTCCCACCGGACGCGTTCTCAAAAGACCTGCTTGAACCATCTGTCGACCTAGGCTTGGCGGCTGGCATCGAAACCTCCACCGTCGAGCCCCCCAACACAATCGAGGCCCTACTGACGACCGTAGAGGTAATGGAGGTCGAGCAAACTCCTCAACGCCCCGGTCGACCGTTTGACTAGCGCACACCTTTCCTCGACTACCTGATCCGGCGCAAATTACCAGAATATTGAGCTGAGGCCCATCGTATCGCTCGACAGGCCAAATCAAACGTAGTCTATGGCAGAAGCAAAGAACTGTACCGATGGAGCCCGACGAGGATCTTGCAGCGTTGCATCACTATAGAAGAAGGTCAAAAGCTCCTCAAGGATCTACACTCGGGGGCTTGTGGCCACCATGGGACTCCAAGAGCCCTCGTTGGCAACACCTTCCGACAAGGCTTCTACGGGCCAACTGCCATCGCCGATGCTATCGAGATCGTTTGTTCATGCCACAGGTGCCAATTCTACGCCAAGCAAACCCATCTCCCTGCTCACGCTCTACAGATGATCCCCATCACTTGGCCATTCGCGGTATGGGTCCTCAACCTCGTGGGTCCTCTCCAAAGGGCGGCAGGAGGGTACACCCACCTGTTGGTGGCCATTGACAAATTCTCCAAGTGGATCGAGGCTCGACCCATCACAAACTTTCACTCCGAGCAGGCTATCCTCTTCTTCACCGACATAATCCACCGGTTTGGGATACCCAACGTCATCATCACCGACAATGGCACACAGTTCACTGGCAAAAAGTTCCTAGACTTCTGTGACCGACATCACATCCGTGTGAACTGGTCTGCAGTAGCTCACCCTCAAACCAACGGCCAAGTCGAATGTGCCAACGGCATGATTTTGCAAGGGCTCAAGCCCAGAATCTACAACCGGTTGAAGAAGTTTGGCAATAAATGGGTCGAGGAGCTCTCCTCGGTCCTATGGAGCTTAAGAACAACGCCAAGCAGAGCCATGAATTACACCCCATTCTTCATGGTCTATGGCTCGGAGGTTGTGCTTGCAACACATCTCAAGTATGGGTAACCTTGACTCAAAGCCTACAACGAGTAGACAAACAAGGAGACTCGAGAGAACGTGGTCGACCAACTCGAGGAAGCTAGAGACATGGCCCTCCTCAACTCAGCAAGATATCAACAGAAGCTTCGACGCTACCACGACAAGCACATACGCAAGAGGGACCTGATTGTGGGCGACCTCGTCCTACGTTGGCGGCAAAGCAATCAAGGACGCCACAAGCTGAATCCACCTTGGGAAGGCCCATACGTGGCGGCTGAGGTCTTGAAGCCAGGAACATACAAACTCGTGGACGAAAAGGGGGCGGTCTTCACCAACGCGTGGAACATCGAACAGCTACGTCGCTTCTACCCCTAGAGCTTCGTGACTTTACATTTTGATGCACATCTTGTACCATCAAGGCCCTATGAATGAATATGTGAATAAATGAAAGTACTTTTTCGAGTAATGCATGTTACTACCAGTTAAATCTCAATGTAATGAGGAAGTCTTGACCATGACCCATAATAATCAACACTCCCTCGGGAGCGAGCAGGGGGGAACCCCCCCATAGGCTCTTAAAAATTGAACGATTTTTTCAAAACCTCAACGTTACCTTTTCCCTTTCAAGCCCTAAGGAAACCCCACACAATCGAGTAATAGAGGCACCTCGAGCCCCATAAGGGCCTAGGGATGTCGAGCCTAAGAACCCCTACACCTCCGGGCTATGGTAACTCTACTCACTCCCTTACACTCGAGGCAATCGAAGTCGTTCTAATGAAAGATCGACCGAGGAACACAAACTTAGGCAACAAGAAAATAAAGGAAACTCGAGCATAAAAGTAACAAGAATATATAGAAACCGTGAATCTTAGAGCCACTTGGGCCACAACGTTTATATGAGACAAGTGCTAAATATATATTACAATGAGTCCAAATACCCAGATTAGGCTCGCAGGCCTTTAGTCTTCACCTCCGCCTTCTCCCCCATTTTTCCGTGCCCACATAGGTCTCAGGAGGGAGTACCTCTGGCTCGAATAGCTTCGCCAGCCTTTCACTAGGAACCTCTGTGTCGTCGATCAAAGCATGGAGCCTCTCCTCATTCTCATCGTCGGTCTTGGAGATGTCAGTGACGAAGCCGTGGGACACCACCACCATATCATAGGAGAAGCCCGAGCAGACAACCGCCATAGCCCGCTTCACCCCGATATGAAGTGTGTCCCGCACTCGGTCCCTTAGAATGGCACCCACATAGCATAACTAGTTGAACAGGGCGTCGCCTCGAGCAGCCTCCCACGCCTCATTCGCAGGCTTGAGCTCCTAAGAGGTCGTGAGGTCGTTGATCGCCGTCCTCGGTCGACCAGTCACGGCGACCTCCCCCTCGAGCTGAGCCTTCGAAGACTGAGCGTTGACCTAGGCGGCCAACAGATCATCCGTAAGCCCTGTAGAAATTGAGATAAGGAGTCAGGCGACAGAAAAGTGGCATCACAAAAATAGATGAAACACAAGGGCATAGAAGACTTACCACGGACCTTCTCCTCAAGGGTAGTATTTTCACCGACCAAGTTGGTGTTGCACTTCTCAATCTCCTTATAGGAGCAGGCCAGCTCTGTCTCCTTGACCTGGAGGTCCTCGATCAGCTTACACGACTGCAGGATAGCGTCTTCTTTCTCTTGCTGCGCTTTCTTTAGACGATCGACGTCATTAGAAAGGCCACAAGAGCGGGCTCGCTCTGCCTCGAGGTCCTCACGGGCCTTCTTCTCAACCTCTTCTGTGGCACCTCGGGCGATTTCGCTCTTCAGAAGCGCCTCCTTTAGCCCGCCATAAGCGCTCTGGGCGGCGGCAAGGTCTGACTCGATGAGCCTCTTTCCTTTGTCCATCTCGACGGCCTCGTCCTTATACCGCGCAGCCTCCTCCAGGGCCTTGGCAGCCGCTTCCTCTGCCGTGATAGCCTGCTCCTTCGATTGGGCCGCTTCCTCCTTCGCCTTCTCCGCGGCCTCTCGAGTGACGTGGGCGTCTTCCTCCGCCCGGGTGACCTTACCGTTCATGCTAGACAAGGTCTTCCGAGTGTCGGTCAGAGCGGCCTCCTTCTCTTTCTTCTCCTCTAGAGCCGTAGAAAGTTCCTTGTACGCCTTAAGGAGCTTTTCTTTCGACTCGAGGAGCTGATCCATGAGAAGAGGAATCTACTGCCAGCCATCCCTTGTTGCGTGAATGAAGCCCGACTTCAGCCGGGAAGTTTCTTTCATGTCCTGCAATAAAGCACGAGGTGATAAGCATGCTGGCCTAACGAGAAATTCAAAGTGACGAGAGTATAGGGATCCTTACAAAGAAGGTCTGTCCCAGGCCGTTGTTGACGATGTCGGACATGAGGCCCATGACATGCTTCATCCAGAGACAAAGCTCTTTGAGGTGCTCCCACTTCTCCACCTCCATCCGATCATCCATCATGATATTGGGCTCGTCTAGAGACGTGGAGGCTCGAAGGCGGATCCTTCCTAGACCCCAGTGCTCAAGCTCTTCCTCCGTGCGTGCCTTGATGCCTCGGATAAGCTCCTGCACCGTCTCGAGCGAGCCCCCATGGCGCAGAAACAGATCGATCAGAGAGGGGAATCGCCCATCATCTTCGACAGACTTCTAGATTCTAGTCTCATCAGCCTCACCCGCCACCAGAGGTCCCAGCCTCGTCTTCCCCGCCGACGCCAGAGGCTCCGGCCACCTCCTCCCATGGCCGTCGACCCTCAAAGAAGCCTGGGGCGATCCCCTCGATGCCATAGAGGGTGCCTTTGAGCTCGGAACCCGGATCCACCGGAGTGCACATGGCGAGCGCCAGCACCATGACTCTATCCTCCCGCCGTGGCTCAGCCGGGACAGTGGCAGGCCCCCCATGACGAAGCCACATGGGAGTTGCGAGGCCGTAAACCGGCAGCTCCTCCTCCCCCCTGTTTCGGGCCTTTGCCCTTTTTCGAGCTGCTGCTGCTGTTGTTGCTGCGATAGCTGCCCCTGCAGTTCCTGTTGCTTGGGGAACTCCTCCAATTGCCGCTGCTACATTTGAAGCTCCTGCAGCTCTTGATGTCGGTGCTGCTCGAGCTGCCGCTGCTGCGCCTGCTGATCATGTGCCCCTTGCTGTTGCCGCTGCTGCTCCAGCAGAAGACGCTGCTCGCCCTCTTCCTCCTCTTTCTTATTTTACTCTTCCCTCCTCTTCTGTCGCTCCTCCTCGTTCTTCCTCTTCTTCCATTCCTCAACGGAATGGAGCCCAATGGGCCATGGTGTCTGTCCCTCGACCTAAGGGCTCTCTACCCCCTTGTCCGAGACATGAGCATCTGTCGAGCGTGTTCCATCCTCGGACTCATCACTAATAGTGATGGGGTCGCCCACTCCCCCCAACTTGGGTGGCTCGGGGGCTCCCTCCTGACCTTGGGGGCGAGGCGTCTCGCCCTGTCCGGGGGATAGTAAGACGCTTCCAGAACCATCACCCCTCTCCGACGGTCGAGGCGGGGTCTTGTCACCGCCCGCAGACGGTCGTGGGTCAGGAGAGCCTGCATACGACCCAAAATGACACATTAGTCACAAGGAATCTCTGTACTAAGTAGAGCTAACCCCAAGACCACAAAAAGAGAAGCGAGCCACTTACCTAGAGCCTTGGAGCTCGCCCCCACCTTGAGCCTCTTAGCCATCGAGGGCTGGGCCTGCTCCAACGGCCTCTTCAACCTGAGCAAGGAAGAAAGGGCCTAAGTTGGTGAGTGCCGCTGGACGAATAAGACAACAAAGATGAAATCATGGTATGAAGACCTTACCTCTATAGGAAGGACGACCATCCTACCGGTCCCACGGCCAGCAGGACTCGATCCGCCACATGTTGTGGCCCCTGACTTCTCCAGGACAGGCGCGGGCCTCGGCTCCACTCTCCCTGCATGACGATTGGCTAGACTGGCGCTACTCTGATGTCCTCCTCCCTGGCTCGAGGCCACCACAGTGGCGCGGCCTTGTGTCAGCGGCCCCGTCGTCGAGGTTTTGACCCTGCGGCCTGGGCCGGACACTGGAAGGGTTTGCGGCAGAGGAACGGCTCGACCCTAGGCAGGGGCAGGGGACGTGTCGGCGCATGGGTGGTAGGGCGACGCCTCCTTTTGGCGCCCATCGTGGGGCTCGCCTTGCGGCCCCTTGGAAGCCCACGCGCGCGATGTGGGAACGTTGGTTTGCGGCAGGCCTTGCAAGACTCAGTCGAGACGAGCCGCCATCTCCTCGGAATCATCATCATCATCATCGTCGTCATCACCATCGCCTTCATTGGGGAACTCTTCCTCAGGTGCCCCATCACGCCTTTGTTTGGATCATCATTCCTCGAGCGCCTGACGCTCGAGGTTCTTCCTCTTCTCCTTCTTCTTCTCCACATCCTTTATGGATTTATGCTTCTCTGTAGAGGCGCGCCTTTTCTCGCGCTTAGAGTCATCCTCCTTCACCGGAGGCCTAGAGGACTGGGCGTTGATCGTCCCCTGGCAAAATAGGCATAAGTCTCAGAAAGATTGGAAAGAAAACGATGGAACCAATAGCAAAGGTCGAGTAATGATAGCTCAAGGGGATTACCAGATCATAGTAGCCTTCCTCAGGCTTCACGGGGAAGCTGTTCACCTGCTCTGCCTGGAAATCGGCCGCGACAGCCGCCCTGACCCTGGCAGCAACCTCCTCGTCTGAAGGCGCCTCGTTGGACATCTGACATGCCTCGAGGTCCCACGACGAGGCATGTAACACCCCAGTGTTATGGTTGCATCCTTTCACATGCATAACATGAGCATCATCATCTATATAAGCATACCATGATCATCATTTACCTTGGGTCATGTCATTTTATGCATAAGTATGGTTTAACTTGTTTAATTATGCCTTCTATGCTTATGTTTGTGTGTGCCATGCTCTTGTTTGTGTTCTACGCCTTGGTAAATAGTTCATCTATGCTTAACTCAACATTTGGAACAATGTTCATGTTGGTCACATCTCCAAATTATGTATCTAAGTCATACTTTCACTCATAGGCCCTATAAACCTCTTTTGCTTGGACTTTTAAAAAGTGGTTCATAAATTGTTTCCATGTCAAAACTTCCTAAAGCAAAGTTGTAGCAAAGTTTATATGGAACAAAAGTTGTTTGATGTCCATCTCATGAAAATGATCACAACTTGCTCAAAAAGTGCTTGCAAGGAAGATTTGGGGGCTGTTTTGACACTTAGCAAAATTTTGCTGTCCTGGCGCCACCAGTTTGCCTGATCGATTTTGGGAGCTTCATGTCTTTGCATCCAGGCCGAATTGGCCTTTGCTCCAGTTGACAAACTTGTAGAACTCAATAAGTACTCCAAGAATGTCAAGTACACCATCTCCTAATTCACCATGTTTTTGGAGATAATCAACGCCAAAGTAGCTTTGTCAAGCAAGCGATGCAAGCCCTGAATGGACGCCGTCGACGTGGCCGACCGGCGTCAGCACTTCGACGACATTTGGCGCCCGTACGCCGTCTCTGGCCCCGCTCGTCAGCATTGAAGGCATGCATGACCTCCACGGCATCGCTCTCGAGTGCTTGGACGCATCCAGTCTCTCCCTCTCGCCTCTCTCGCGCAGAAAACTCGGCCGCAGCGGAGGCGCCGTCACGAGCTCACTCCGGCGAGCTCGAGCTCGCTCCACACTGCATCGCTGGCCACCAAAGTCGCCCACAGCTCCACCGTGCTCTGCTCTCCAACTTCCACCCTCAATCTCGCCGTGAAACCCTCCGGTGAGCCGACATTTCCACTTCCCAAAATCGGGTCGCCGGAACAGTTTTCTCCGGCGAGCCCAATGCTGAGCTCCTCAGGGCCTCTCGTCCCCTCTGGTTGGTTTCTCGGGGTATCTTAGGACCTTAGCTAGCATCTGCGCCACTTGGGGGACACTACCGCGCTCACCATCGCCGGACAGGACGCGCAGCGCCGCCGTGTTTCCGCCAGAGCTCGGTCCTCTCGTGGCCAGCCCTCCCTGCACCGTTTCGAGCCAAGTCACCTACCTAGAAAGCTTCGTCGTGGTTCACTGGTGCTGTAGGAAACCCTAGGACACACTCTACCGGTCTGAGAGCTCCGGCGTATCGCCGAGCACCTCCGCCGAGCTGCCATGGTCGACGGCGAGCCCCTTCCGGTGGCTCCGCCGTGGGAAAAAGGGGGTCAATCGGTTCACAATTGACTTGGGATCACGTTGGTGTCCTCGGTTTGGCTGGAGACCTCGCCGTCGCGGAGAAATCGCCGGTGAACGTCATCTTGGTCGAGAGGAAGAAGAACTTGACACGCGTGTCCCGCTGTCAGTGGCTCAACGGCTCCCTCCTCTCTTTTATTTAAATTCTAGATTTCTTACAATCTTGCAAAAATCATATCTTCTGTTTCTGAGCTCCAAAAGTTGTGAAACAAATTTTGTAATGATCCATGGGATGGCTAGTTTTTAATACAAATATAATATGCACCATATATTCCGTGAAAAATAATTGTTATAAATTAATCTTGTTAATTATATGTAAATTCATATCTGTTGATGTACTGCTCCAATTGCTCTGAAATTTTTATGCTCTGCTCTGGATAGTATTAGAATGCTCTGATAAATATTTCATGATTTTTGGAGTGCTGTATCTCTGATATGTAATTTATGTTAATACTATGGCCTGATTTCATGTTTAAATCATATTAAATGTTATATGATTATGCTTGTGTTCTCCTTTGGTGTCAAGCTTTTTCATAGTAGTAGTAGTATGTAAATAATCTGAAATCTGTTGTTTGACACTATCTAAGCCTTGTTTCTTAATTTATGAAGTAAGCACTTTGTTACATATTAATTCATTATCTTAAGTTTGGCATGTGCAATTGCCCTGAAAATTTTATGGTAATGTCCAGGTGCCATGCTTGTGCTTCTGTAATGTTTGTAGATTTTTCTGAACAATCTTGCTGGTATCTTGTAATTATGTCCTTTTATGGAATTAAATTAATAAATGCCTTGTTGTTAAGTGTTTAGTAGTCAACATGTGGTTTTCTTGTAATCTTAGGTTATGCTTGTGCTTATAGGCCACTTGGTTGGTATTAAATATGTTTTTGCTATGTCATCAAATAATTAATTAAAGGTTATATAGCTGTTCTGGATAGTAATGGAGTAATCTGATTTTTGTTTAATGATAACCTTTTTTTCTGAAAGACTTGTCTATATCAAAGATGTTGTAAACTTTGTATGCTAGCTGCAGTTTACATTTGGGATCGTTTGGTTCAGTAGTTTAAAAGTTATGGCTCTTCCAAGTTGAGTTCCGGAACTAGGTGCTCTCTGTATTTCTGGAATAGAACCTGGATCTTTGTTTAATTGACCTATTTAACTTGTGAATCTTGCTGTGATGTCTAAAGATGCAATGTAAACAATTTCATAAGCTTTCCAGAATGTCCTCATTCATATTTGTTGGATCTATATATCTCTAGTTACAAACTGTTCTTTGAGCTGTTCTGTTAAATAAGTTGTTGCTGTTTAATAGTCTAAGTTGAGGGGTCTTGTTAGTTGAATTGGTACTCTTCTGTGAGCTTGTAATAGAAGCTTACTACGTAAATGAGTGTCCAGTGAAGATTGTAATCATGTTACCAAGCATTCATCATCATCTTGTGTGCACACATTCCTTACTTATCAAGCATGCAATAGGTGCACCGGAAGTGGTAGCGTCATTCGAGCTCGAGAGGGTGAATCACGAAGGACCGGAGATCACTCAGGAGGCGGAGGTCCAGCTAGCAGGACAAGAGGAGGCCGAAGAGGAGGTCGAGTGCCCTAGTCACGAGCCCGCTACGTTCATGAAAGGCAAGCCCCAGAGCATCTTAAGTCTTCCACTTTAATTTCAAAGCATACTTGAATATGTTATATCTATTGATGCATTACGTATAGGAGTTGTGATGAAGCCTTTGCTGCATTATACCCTTTCCTTGTCTAGATATCTTATCATTACCTAATTGTAGAGTTAGGATCGAGTAGCAGCTTAGCTATGCTTTAATCGGTAGAAGTTGGGTGATACCCTGTCTCCTGCGCGAAATAGGGTTGTTGTTGGATCACGATTGACTATATGTGCTATCGTGGGAAAGAACCTGATTTAAAATGACTTAAGCCGGGCGGGGTTTTGCAAGGTGGTAGTAACTCCGTCTGTGGCAGCTAAGGTCCAATCGTTGTACGTCCTCTTGTCATGTTGAACGCATGCCTGACACTTAGTTGGCCGGATAACTCGTTCCGACCGCGAAGCCTAGTAGTATGACTAAAGTCGGAAGACCGGCAAGTATAAAGTGCGCACTACCGGATTAAGTGCGGTGTGCGGGGGGCCATTGGCGTAAGACCAAAGGCAGGTGATTTAAAAGTCCTGATCTTCCTAGTAGAGTGGCAGCCCTGGGAGTGCGGCGCTGGTCGAAGCCGCGATTCTTGAGTCATACCAAAGGTGACCCGCTTGCTCTCCAACACGGGATGCTTGGGTGAGTTCTAGGAATAACCCTCCAGCTGGATAGGAATTGATTCGAATCGTCGTCTCTCCCGGATAGTGAGAACTTGACAGAGCAGTGGCAAACGTAGCATTCACTAAGTACTAATGGTTCTTAATGATGATGTTGAGGATAGCAAGAAGGAACATATGATGAAACTTGATATGGTTATTATTGTTTGCTAATAATCAAGTGAAGTGCTTAGTATAATTGCTAATCTAGTGGTAGGCTAATGATAATCAATATGATACTTTTACGAATGGTTTACTATCCAATCTAAGCTTTTGGCAAATGTTTGAGTCAAGCCAGCTACACTCTATACTCAGCCTTGCATGATCCTTGGTGTCTTTTATGTTTGGTTAGATGGGTAAGTCTAGCTGATTACATCCTCGTACTCAGGGTTGATTCCCGCCTGTTGCAGATGATGGCTTTTATGATGGCTTCTGAAAGATCTGTATCTACCCCGTTGGGGATGAGGACTAAACTGTTGGGCGCGGTTCTCTAACAACTTCATACCCTGATGCTTTTGGTGGATGAGATGAGACTCTACCAGTAACAAGAACTTATTAAATGTGTGTGTGAAAACTATGTTGCTTCTGCTACTTCGAACTTGTGTTGTAATAACTAAGTACTCCGATGTGGTGCCGCTTTATCGGCAATGAATGAACTATGTAACAATCGTTGTATTGTGTTGAACTATTATGATCTTGGTATGTTGCAAAGTTGGTTTGAAGTCCTTCATGATTTCGGTTGACTACCGGGATTATATGGGCTCAAGTTTTGAAACATGATTGCTAGTTTGATCGTTTCTACACTTGAACTCTTATAATTTGGTCGGTTCTGTGACAACTGGTATCAAAGCTAGTTCAGTATTAAAATGCAGCGTTTGTGTATTTAAAAACAAAAGAGTTTTTAAATATTGTGAAAATCAATACCAAAATTATGCCAGTGGTCGAATCCTCCGTGCCCATATAAGGACTCTAGGTGGCTATTTAAGTACTGACTTGGAGGGTTTCAATTATGCATTTCCGGCAGTACTCAGGTATGGATGTTTGATGACCGCACTATGCTACCATGTGGTCTAATGGTAGAGGTAGCCTTCATATGTGAAGTAGCCACATATGTCGCTAGATTTAAATTATGCAACGTCGCACCTACGCTTAGGTAAGTGTGAGCTGTGAGAGCATGATCGTCCAAACGACGGTCTAGGGGAGTGTTCGAGGTGGTTTTCTGGAGTGGTTGCATGTCAAACCATGGAACCACGAAAGAAACTTAATTGGGGAGTATTTAATTTCTCGGGTAGATGTGGTGTCATTGTTTGTGCATGTCGGGGTATGTGTAAGCAATATGCACTTAGTTTACTGCTTTCTTGAGTGAGATATTGGGAATTGTTGGGCTGCAATGAAGTTTTCTGCAGTTACTCTAACAGTGCGCGTATAAATCGATAGTTACCGTATCGAGAGACGAATGTATGCCACCGTATATCCGTTAGAATATTAATCTTCTAAGTTTGTGAGGACGTACGGTTTGTGCATGCATCATACTGCATTCGTACATACATTCTGTCTACTCCTTCCCTTACAATATCGTTCCTTTTAATTTAATAAATGTTGCTTAAATAACCCTCTCTCACCCACAGTTATTCCTTTCCACAGATGGAAGTAACGCCTCACCTCTCCCAAGCAACACCTTTCTGAGCGAGTTTGGCACTCCTACTCTACTTTGGAGGGTGCTGCAGTCAATGGGGTATACTGAGCCACCTCAATACTCCTGGTGGGAGGTGGACATGACAGGAGACTTGCAGTGGTTCGCTGTGCAGGGAGTTGTCCCACCGCACGGGGGCAGGCCTGCATGGACAGGGTGGACCTACAACTCTGATTGGCAGACTCCATGGGAAGCAGCTCAGGTTGCAGCCCATGCTATGCTGCTCAATATCTGTCAGAGGTTTTGCGATGAGCTGACGGGAGGGCCAGCGCCCTCAATTCCCCATGCTGATCTAGCAGTGGGAGAGTGGAAGCAGGCTCATGGTTGTGCGTTGGTCTGAGGTAGAGGAGAGCGAGCTGAGAGCTCTAGTCTTGCTATGAGTGCTATGATGGTTGTGCTCAAGTTGTTCAGTCAGCGGGAGGACACCTATGCACAGGTGATTGTGGCTGTTCGCCGGGCTCAGGAGATGCAATAGAAGGCTAAAAAGCGTGCTCGCAAGTTTCGCAAGCAAGCTAGACTCCTGGAGCAAGCCCAAAAGGACCGCAATGACTGGGAAGACATTGCGAAGTATTGTAGGCAGTAGTGGGTGAAGGCCACTAGGGAGAGAGATCATAAGCAGGTACAGATGAGTCAGTTTGCTAGGGAGACGGAGACCGTGAAGGAGCGCTTGTTGCAGATCACTCTTGAGAGGGATACTGCACTCCGCGTGTCAGAGAACAGGAGTCGGGCATGGGAGATGCACTGTATCCAATCGGCTGAGCGGGAGAAGTACCTGTAGGATTAGATTGAGGCTGGTCTTGTGGAGATTCACCGCCTCAACAACTTGCTACACCCTATTCCTCACCCTGTACCAGTTTACCCAGAGGTGGGACTATTGGGTATTTTAAACACAAATAGAAAAATCCGCAAGCGCACGGATAACGATGTAGCCTTCACCCGGGAGTATTCCAGAGTATCGATTTTCCATAGAGAACGTGAGTGTACTAATTAAGATCCAAGATCGCCCAAGGATAACTATATGATTATTTTTGGTGGGAAGAGAGGAAGTTTCCTGAGAGTTCTTTAGTTGATCTAAGAATCAAGAATTACTTTAAGATTATCTATTTCGGGACATCAGAACACTAACCACAGAAAGAGATGAGAAGGGGGCTAGGAAGCTCCGACTACGGTCCTACAAACACCGATC
>Ga0182004_10001757_pt1 | contig 16286 bp, 19 predicted proteins | sample Sormic07211540_1_FD_120479 | JGI IMG/M metagenome (GOLD analysis project Ga0182004, IMG submission 120479) | Endophyte microbial communities from Sorghum bicolor roots, Mead, Nebraska, USA - 072115-40_1 MetaG | ecosystem: Host-associated > Plants > Roots > Unclassified | place: USA: Nebraska...
CTTAGATAGTTGGATAGTTCAAATTAATTGGTTTGTTAATATCACTTGATAGGTTTTTATTACTACATAATATCCATTGTATAATTTAGAAAATTTGTTGAAGTAGCTAGACAAATAAAGGATTTATTAGGTTCTTCTTTAATCATACTTGTTTATTAGAAAATGTGGAACTTGTAATTGTTTAAAAATTGAGTATGATAGTAGATGGCAACCGTGACCGGGTTCTCGGTCTCTCAACGGGTTCCAAAGCGATACCAGCCGAAACTCCCTCTCATTACTTGCGTCAAGTGTGGGCAGAAGATTGTGATGGAGTACAAAGTGTCGAAAGAGGGAGTAAACAAGGGTCGTATATTCTACGAGTGTCCGGATCGTAATGTGAGTTATTTCGAGACATTGGCTTATATATGCGCCTATTTTTTTAATGATGTTACTTAAACTTTTGATTCTCTCTTCTAATTTCAGTGGGACGGTACCGGCGGATGTACAGGTTGCTACTGCAGGAAGAATACATTCAATACATCAAGAAATCTTTTGCATAGGCGGTTGAGGCTGAAGGTGATGAGGCAGTGAGCCGGCGAAAGCAGCTCATCGATGTTGATCAATGATCTGTCTATTATAGTTGGGATCGAACGCGAACTAATGTTGCTTAAGTGCATTTTAGTTTTAGTTTTTTTAGTGCTAGTTGCGATTGTCTTTGTTGTAGCCAGGTTTGCTTGAATTAATCAACTATGTGTGTTAGACATGTTGTGCAATAAGATGAGAAACTATATGTGCATGATTTTCATAATATATATGTTATATTTAATGCAGATGGTAACACGTAATTGGATGTATAAGGCCGATCAGCGCTCCGAAGAGTTCGTTAATGGCGTGCACTATTTTTAAGTGTGGCCGAGACAAACAAGGGGGATGGTTTCATATGCTATCCGTATACTCTTCATTCGCACTTATTAAAGTCTGATTTCAATACAAACTATATTTGTTGAACCAAGCATGGAGAAAGCAGGATTATAATGGATAAAGGTGAAGAAGAACAAGAAGAAAAATTGGACCATGGCGACATTATTGCTCAGTACTGTGGCTTCGATGATGCTGCAATGGGGGGAGATGATGATGAAGAGGTAGCGGCATCAACGCCGGGAACTATTGTCTCCTCTCCTTTTATGTTGTCTGAATAACTGTACTGCCAATTTAAATAAAGAATAAATTAAGTATAGTCATCATGTTTGGTGCCAATTTAATTTTGCATGTGACATTGATTTTGCATGGGATATGATTCGTACGTATGTGTGAGTGTGTAGGTGACTTGCATGTGTGTGTATTCGTGTTAATGAATTAATGCGTACGTGAGGAGTGGCTACGGTCCAAGTTGCAAATAAAGTAAAGGAGGGCTGTGACTTCTGTATCCCATGATTGAAGGGATTTGGCAAATTTTGTTTTTTCTTCTTCTTCAAGATTAATTAATCCAAAAAATCTATTTTTTTTTTGAGAACTCAGATTTATTTAAGATAATATCTCTTGGTAAGTAAAAGGAGTACCGTAGCATACTAGCATTGCCCTGGGAAAAAAATTTCAGTAGAGATAATTCGTAGAATGTCTCACACAACTTGCTTGCATTGCTGCCTCTTGGCATTTCTTAAAATATATCAAAACACAGCTAGCAAAGCAGTAGCATCTCAAAACACTGATAGCAAAGCAGTGGCCCACGACGAGTCTATCCTCTAGACCTCGATCTACCTTAGCAATGAACCATGCATACGAGGAGAAAAACACAAGACCTAGGCGAAGATGGTAAGGGGTTGCTCTCGGGTTAGACATGGGTGTAACCGGCCGGGCGCATTCACCGGCCTCGACAGCAAACGGCACCAAGGATACAAGGTGTGGCCACTCGACATGCCGAGCACCTTGCGGCCCATAGGTCACGCATCCCTTAGACGCAATTCGCGACAAACGTCTAACTCGGCAGCTAGACTTTGGAAAAGAGTCTTACAGGTACTTCAATTGTGGCATGACCTGCTCATAATTCACCACGCGTATGGGAACACATAGCCAGATATTTGAAAACCTTAGTTCACATGTGCCCAGGGGCGCAGACGCATATCATGCTATAGCATACATTGAGATTTCACGTTTAACAGCTGGTGAATGAGACTACATGATTAGGTGACATGCTTAAATGGAACCAAGCTGCTTAAGCTGGGGCAGATGAAAATTGGGATGCCATAAACAAAAACTAGGATAGACTAGTAGCAAGATAAAAATCCCTCGCACTTAGGAAGACATGCTTTCCTAGCTGTAAATTAATTGGTGGATAACCTTCGATGCAGTCGACTGTAATCTGGAAGAATGTAGACAAGCTATAAGCACCAAGCCACCAAGGAATACACTTTCTGAAAAGGGAAAAAGGATACGGCATTGACTGCTTACCATGCCATTTCTAGCTTCGAACTGGTCCTTCAATCTGGAAAGAGACCTTGACAGAAGATATACGCTCAATGCCTCCACATGATTGCTGTTGCCGGTTTCATCAGAATACACACATGCATTATTCACAGATTGTCCACAGAACCGCACGGTATCAAAACTGAAATAGCGTATCTGCATGGGTAGTTCATGCACAATTGTACTATGGATTCAACAGGATTCACCTGAGGCATTTGGGAGAAGATCTGGTGAAAGAATAGGGGTGGACCTTGCAATGCATATGACAAATGACATGTCATGTACATTGTGTGACTCCTCGCCAAGTACTACCTGCAAACACCAATTTGATAAACTCTGAATATTGCCCATGTAATTCTAAATGACAGGCTCAAAATATAGATAAGACAAGCACAGCCTGTTTGATTGGTCCATCAAATAGCTTGTCAAACTTGCAAGTTAAGCCAAGCAAAAGAAATGTTTGGTTGTACTTGGGAAGATTATTACAAGAAACTTGAATAAAAAAAAAAGACATATTGCCATGGAACAAAATGACATTATCAGAATACAGGAATCTCCAAACGCAGTATACTTTCTTTCCCTGAATATACTGAGCTGTGTACCATTCTATTGAAGAACAAATGGTACTGAACCAGTTCTAGACCCATGCAAAAAATATATAAGACGAGCCACTAGCTAAATAAAGCAGTATACTAAGCTACAACCAAAAGCAAATACTGGTGAACAACTGAAGATAGCAAGGGTGCAAATGGTTGAGTAGAATGCAATATTCGAGCTGAATTTGAAGATCACTCATGCAATAAAAGAAGGATTGAGGATCGAAACTTACCACATCCCTTGGTGCCATTTCCTTGGGAATGATTGGCGAACCAAGTGTGTCTCTAACATACTGACCCTGTACAGAATAAAGTAGTTTTCATGAAAAAAGATATTCCAAAACAATAACTGTGTTGATCAACCGGTTATAACTTACTTGTGACTTCAAAATCTCTTCCAGTGTGTTTTTGTCATTGCCCACAGATTCGTAATACACATCAACTGGATCAGTAGGTTTGAGCTGAGCAGTCTTCCGTAATTTTTGGATCCTGTTCACAACCTGCACAGAGATACATATAGTAACCATATTAAAATATATATTTATCAATAAGCAACCGAGGTCCTGGACAACATTAGATATACTTTTTTTGGTGATGTTTCAGAAACAATATGCTAACACTTAGACAGAAATAGAAAACTTGTCAACTACCTCTCGAGCCACTCCAGCTTCAAACAATGACTGGTCAGTTCGTAGATCTAAAATGACTAAAACATCACCTATAACAAAAGCAACATAGGGATGTTACCAGACAAGATTAGCCAAACTAACAAGATAAAGTAGCATATTCATGACAAACCATCTCCTGCAGCGTCAATCTCCTTCTCTGACACATTTTCAGGACGCTTGAACTGTCGGACCACCTAAAAATAAAAAAGTCTACAGGTAAAATTTGTACAAATGGTTCATGCAGAAAACTGAAATAAACACCTTCTCAGGTCTAATACAAACATGTTGCACTGAAGTATTCAATGCCCAGTGGATGAGAGGGAGGGCACAAACACACTAAACCTAGAAGTTTCTTCCTTCTTGGACAGAGGGAGTATAGTCTTCTAATCATACTAGCTGAAAAACTATATGCTAGATGAAAATATTTTTAACAGCATCCAAGCACTGGAAAGTTTCCAGTCATAAGCTTATGCAGTCACCCAATGTTGAGCTGTTGACAACTGTTATTCCATCAAACCAAGGACTGCATGTATATGGAACATTACCTTAATATCATCTACCTTCAAGCAATGACCGAAGAATGAAATCTCTCCACATTTTTCAAAGGCTAAGATCTGTTCCTGAGTCATCTTCTTCACCACATTTGCTACTTTGCCCATGTCTTTTCCAAGCCTTTTTCCTAGTGCACTATGAAATACCACAAGTATTGAGCAGTGGGTGCAAATTTGCAATATTTGTGCATTGAACTAATCATACCTGAAATTGGGTTCGGCTCGCAGAGAAGCATACATCAAGGGGTCATTACATGGAGTGACAGTCTTAACATTGACTTCCTCCATGACATACTACACAGAATGAAGTAGATGTCGTCAGCATCCACCAAAGAAGATCCAAAATTTAATGAAAACTAAGAAAAAACTTGAACAAAAAATGAATGGACTGATTGATAACTGCAAAACAGTTCCATAACTTCAGAATGGAAACAAGCTCAACGATTACAGGCTTCAGTCCAACAAACCTCTTCTAGTTTGCCAGTGATGTCTTCAAGGAATTGAATGTCTGGATGCACAACCACCATTTCCCTGAAACTCAAATCAGTCACCACATGACACAGTCGAATGCTACAAAATGCAGTATGCATTTCCCCCTTTTTTATTTTAAATATCATGAAAACAAAATTTAGTATAAAACTCAAATACTGTATTTAGATCTGATTATAAAAGCTTCAACCGTCTGGATGTTTATACTTTATACAAAAACTCTTCAAGTTACATGTACAGGAGTGCAAAAACACAACTGAAATTATAAACGTTATGAGAACCACTACTACATCCAAAATTCCTCACATTTCATGATTAAGACGATATTATAAGCATGATCTACCAAAGTGATTCACATCATCACAGAAAACATACACATGCAAAAATTTTAAGGAAATCTAGGCATACTTGAGTGGTGTTTTGAGAGCTTTGTTATGCCGCTCACGAATATTACGTGCAAGATCAATGATGGTCACCATCCTATTTACACTTTGCTCAACACGATCATCTCTCTGGCAATGTAACAAAATCAACAAACAATCAAATCATAAGACAATAAGACACGATGGAATGTTTTAGATGAACAATTACCTCGCCAGTTGTGGAAGGGAACTTGCAAAAGTGAATGCTCTCCTCAGATTTACTTGACACCTTCCGCAGATTTTGATAAAGAACTTCAGTAAAGAATGGTGTAAATGGAGCCATCACCACGCAAGTTGTTACAAGAACCTGCATTTTTATAATTGATGAGTATCTTAATCAACTGGAGAAAGAAACACCTAGAAACGAAGTGTGCATCAGTGCATGATTGGAGCTTTGGATATTTAAAGGTACAGAAATAATGGACTGGGTGAAATTTGGTGTCCAGGATTGTTTCAGATGTTCAGATTAACATATCACAGTGAAGCCAAACAACAGAATCATCGCAATACCACCCTCAACTATATAAATTAGGGAGCGTGTTGACCAGATATACACTTTGCATAATATATACACTTTGCAGCAGCATTGACCAGATGATGTATGCTACTGAAAATATACTTACATGGTAGAGTGTTGAAAGAGAAACTCTGCAGTCTTCGTCTCCAGTACGTCCTTTGAACCGTTTGCGGTTCAAACGCACATATATGTTAGTAAGAGAGTCAATGTATTTTACCAAATACGGCACAACCTGCAGGGTTAATTACATCAAATGATCATAACACATAAAGAACTTACAAGGGAACTAATAATATCCAGAAAAACTGTGAAAACATTCAACCGTGTAAAGCCGATATGCATCCATCTCCTGGTGAACAAAGCTGACTAGACTTTCAGTTGCAGAGTTTATCCAGTGATCCAACACATTGGCTGAATTCAGAAGTACCGCTTGTTCCATCGGAGAAAATGAGGCAAGACCCTCCAATTCCAGTCTCTTTGCATTTTGGACAAAGAATCTGTATGCATTATACCATGGGAGGAAGACATATTTTACCTGATAAATTAGAGCATGTTAAATCAGGGGGTCATGTACATATTCTTTTCCTAAAGATAGCAATTATTGATAGCTTTGAGTAAACGAAATCATGTGATTTATGCAGACCTGTAGACCTGCCAAAAGATAATAAGAAAGCACTGAGTTTTCAAGAAATCATCTTACAACATCATAGACACCACTGCTTTTGAATCGTAGAGACTCTGCACGTACAACTGGAGAGTTTATCAAATATAACCGCAAAGAATCCTGAAACAGAACGAATTTCATTCTAATTACTAATTCCAAGTTTGCAACTCAGAGTCTATTGCATCTATCTTCCAGTAATAGCCATTGATTTTTTTTTTCAATGCAAGCAGCCAAGCACCACATACCGCTCCATACTTGTCAATGAGACCTTTGGGTGAAGGATAGTTATTTTTACTCTTGCTCATTTTCTTTCCATCCTCAGCCAAGACAAGACCATTGCATATAAGATTCTTAAATGCAGGCTTCCCAAACAGTGCTGTTGAGAGAACCATCAGAGTATAGAACCTGCAGTATCAAAGAACATCATAAAGGCGAAATACCCATTATTAATAAGTATGGCATGAATCTAAGTGTATTAGTTATGGTTACAGGCTTTCAGCGCCATATATATATTCTAGACCAAAATTATTGAGATTCTATTGTTAGCAGCCTTGGGAGGAACTAATATATAGGATTAAACAAAACGGAAGTATAAGAAGTAGATCAGATTCAAAAATGTAGATCAATGCAGGTTAAGGTTACACATTTTGTAATAAGGACATGAAGTGTAAAGGACATGAGTATAAAAAGTGAAAGAAACTAGGGGGGATTTTAGTGAAAAAAACTTGATGTGCATGACAATAAACAAATGGAGTGAGGTCAAGCACATAGTAAATTATTCATGTTTTCTGCACAGACAAAGAAGCAGAGTTTTGTCAGCAATATGTGTGCTTGTCGTGTAGATGTCCAGGTTCTTGCTAGTGTCTAGATTCATAGACATTAGTGAGCAGATTTCTAGCTAATAGTTAATGAGAACAATAGGCTATCACCAGGCGAGTAATGCATGTATTAACTTGAGGCTACCACAACCATGTTTCTTGCCATAACTCTGCTATATAGAGAGAACAAAACCAGAAAATCTGCAAGTCATTAGGTAGAGCCATAGAGCAAGCTCTAGGAAGTATAAATGGCCAGTTCTTAATTCATTTCTCAGAATCCGTACAAGTATGACATAAGAAACATGCATAGCATATAATCATGAAACATCACCACTGGCCATAATTGAAGAAACTGAAGGAAGAAAATGGACCCTCCAAACATCACTGCCTAATGAAACTAATTATATAACTCATATTATTCTGAAAGAGAGTAACGAACCATCCACGGGTTTGATCCAAACCCTCTGCCACAAAATTGCCAGGAAAATTCTTTTCAAACAGTTCCTGATTCTCAAATGGATAATGAATGTAGGCATATGGCATTGACCCACTTTCAAACCAGCAGTCGAAAACCTGGGTAACAACCATAATTAGTGAACCATTTCAAAACTGAAGACATTGATATGCCCCAATATTCACGTCAATGGTATTGACAAGCCAAGTTTTCACACACATAAAAAAGGGTGTACGCAATGCTGAAAGCTCCCACACAAGATGGGCCGCGAAAGGGAAACTCTTAAAATGAAGAGCTCTGATTAAGAAAAGGCCAAAATAGATTTTTAACCTAACAACACAGCAGAGATTAGGTACATCATTTCAGCCATCTTCTTGGACATCACTGCTTTCAATCAAATTCAAACTTGAAAAGGAAACATACATATTACCAATGACTTCAGCAGAACCAAGGTAACATCTGATGCTACAGCAATCTAAGCAAATAAGAGAAGGCATTTCTCAACCTAGACAACTAAAAACCTTGATTGATATGTATCTCCTAATGACATGTCTTAGCGACTGGAGAGAGTATTTAAAACAACAGAAGTTTGTTTTTTTAGACCAAATTGCTACAGCTGATCATATTACAGATTACTAGAAGCAAACGCCAACACTTGAATCATCTCGAGTCTATTACGCCAAAACCTCATTTCCACCTATCTTCCATCTAAATATCTTAATGCCTAATAGAAAGCTATTATCAATAAGAAAAATGTACCAAAACATCAGTGTAAAGTAAGATGTACATGTTCGAGTAAAGTAAGATGTGATGCAAATAAGAATCAGTATGGTTCCAATGAAACTTACATCATCAACACGTTTGAGCACCCCAAACTCAGGTCCTCTATTAGAGGGAATTGTAATATCATCAACATAGTGTCGGTGAAGATCAGTGACCTGATAATATGTTTAGAAAGAAAAATCAAAGGTTACTAAGACAAGTCTAGAGAGATATCAGGACAACATTGAAATAACAAGTCTCTATTATTAGCCACAAGAAATGTCTAAGCACCAAAGAACAAGAGAACGTAAAAAATTAACCATTGTCTCAAATCTTAATAAAGATACTGTGAAATCACAATAATATTTATCCAAATAATTGAATTCATCTTGCACAGTACCAAGAGGATGTTACCTTGACTCCAGATAACTTTTCAAGCTTCTCGATAGAATCCATCACAACAATTTCTTCACCATCTTGACTCATCCACAGTGGAAGTGGAGTACCCCAAAATCTAGTTCTGCTAACAGCCCAATCACGAGCACCTTCAAGCCAGTTGTGAAATCTTTTTTCCTGCAGGAAACCATTGTTAAAGAATAAAGCAAGTTAAAACAAAAACCCTTTGTAACATCCTTCATAAATATATGTTGTTATTGAACACATGAACTCTCCAAACAAATTCATGATGACACTTCAGGTCAGGTATGTTAGTATGTATCTATTACAAACAATATGACAACAGGAAGTAAGATTAGAAACATGGGACAGAAACAGAACTCAGATGGCAAAACAACTTATGCCTTATCTAAGCTAAGAGTGGACCAATGCAAGCACATATGCAAATGATTGTGAAGTACACTATCCCAAGAGTAAATGGAATCCACTAAGATATGCACAAGTACAAATCACATGTCAGCCACTCATCACTGGGAATAAGCTCGTTGGGGCTTTGTATTGGATTTATCATAATGAGGAAACACTACAAAATATTGATTTAATGCTCCCCAACACGAGTTCTAAAGCACATGCCAGACTTAGTTTTTTCTGACCAAATGAAAATACTGCCTGCCACATTCCTCGACTTTCTGGACTTGGTACTTGGTAGGGTTTAGTCACTGCAAAAACATTCCATCAGCACTAATCTAGTTGTTCTTGAGATTCCAGAAACATATTTGAATGTTATGTCACCAAGGAAACTTTTTATACTACTAGTTAAGGTGCTTCCAAGAGCTCCTACGAAATAGCAACTAGCTATCTTCAAAGGATTTAGCTCAGAGCATCTCGAGGAGTGCCCATATTCAACATGCTATTGTAAAAAAGAACATTTATGCACAAAAAATCTCATCCAACAGTAATCCTATCCAGCATCCTAAATTTAGTGGCACCCTAAATCATCCTCCTACCTGGAGTCACTCCCCCCATCCACTCTATCTTAAAAAAAGTAGGAGGCAGATTTTAGAGGAACTGCTGTGGATAAAAACAATTTAGGGTGGATTATGAGACATAGAATATCTAATTTTATGTGGACTTTTGGAAATGCTCATAAGCAGATCCTTGTCTAGACTGAATTTTCAGGTACTGATTCCTAATGGTTCATTATGTTGAATCCCTGATCAAAACCCTCCTAGTTTTTACAACTACCTGTAGACAATCTGGACTTAGTTTCATTTATATCATATTTACAAAAATAGCCAGAGTAATGTCGAGGTTTTATCAATTGATACCAGTATTCTCCTGCGACAATTCATCCACAAGTGAATTTTAGATGATACTTGCGATTAGATAGCTAAACAGTGCACACTACCAAAAGATGGATGTTTAAGACTGGTAGCAGAACTTGTGGAAAGAAACTAGAATAATTCATTCTTTATTGATAAAACTGATGCACCAAGATTCTTTACATATAGAGCTAGCCTAGCAATCAAATAACTCAAACGTAAATGCTCAAATCTACTCCCTCCACTATTTTTTTTCTCGAATACATAGGAGAGCTGTGTATCATTATATATTAAGAAGAAGAATGAGTCTTAGGTGGCTCATACAACCCCTTAGGGCATGCTCAGTACAGCAGAAAATCACCGAAAACAAACTAAGTATCCCTCCTCTAAAATTGGTAGGCATATTTCGTTTCATTAGGACAAGACTATGAACAACAATTACTCTATTAGTATGCCATTAATGTGATACACAAAAATCATAATCACAAGTATTTTTTTTTTCAGTACAAAACTATTGCATCAATTTTTATTGAAAAATGCATTTATCAATAAAGAAGTTGTTAGCCAAAGGCTCGCCCTATCGAAACAAAATACACATATTAATCTCAAATGGAGGGAGTAATCTGATGCCCTTAGTTAATCTTATCTTATAAGAAAAGTACAAAATCTGTAATTAAGGAGCTACTATATTTGGTTGCTAGCAACACACCTACTTGGCCTGGTTGAGCCTTGAACCATGCCATGGCATACATCCACAGGTCCTTCAACAAGCACATTCCACATAACTTTATGTCCAAAAAAATAAGCCTACTAACCCAATGTAATGGATGCAAAGAATGTCCTTTCCTAATTATCTGTGTGCCTTAAATACATGTCTCCATGCAATATACTTCCATAATCACAAAACACAGAACCTCTATGGAGATATAGCTAGCCAACATGAGATAATCTCATAGCCATCTAAATTCCAACATGGGTCTCAAAATACAGTTAAGGGCTATCAAGAGTGCCTGCACACAGCGTTTTTCCATACAATGTTTTCTCCTCATGGCATTGTCAGGACTCAGGAGCAGAAAGCCATAAAATACCTTAACAAAGTCAGGCACCCAGTAGGTCTCCTTGTTACATTCCAGCAACTGGTCCTTAATCTTCTCAACCTTAACAAACCTACAGCAAAGCTCTTTCAGGGTATATCCCCCAAATAGAAACAAGTAACGCAGAAGGAAGACCATAATGGAAGTAATCAAGTAAAGGGCAGATGAGCTGAGGTAGCATGGTAACATACAACAATAATAACAAAGCCATTTAGCCCAACCAAAGCTGGGGTAGGCTAGAGAAGAAACCAAACATGAGCCACAAACAAAAAAGGAAAAACTCATATAAAGCATTGCTAATGGAAATATTCCTAGTAGGGGATAAAGAAAACAAAAATCGCTCAAAAGGTTGGTTTATTTTGTATACACTATAACATGATAAAAAATCATAAACAGATCAATCATGTCATAAGCGAAGTTGGTAATGGACAGGTTTGTCAGGTTATCAGAACAAGAAGATGCATTGGTACTAACTTGAAATCAAGCCGAATAACAAAATCATAAATTATCAGCATATGGACAAAATATATATGCGCAGCAGTAGTAGAAGGTTACCAGCTTGGAACAGCCCGATAAATAAGAGGAGTACCCGATCGCCAACAAAATGGATAAGAGTGCTCAATACTTCCTTTACTAACAAGTCTTCCTTTATCCTGTTCATGTAGTTTATCACTTTTCAGAGTACAGTCCTCAGGGAAATAAAAAACAGCTGGTCATATTAGCATTGAAACATGGCATATTTTAGCATCTTATCTTATCGAATTAGTGAATGAAATTTGTAGATAAAGGAATGCTGGTTGGGAAACTAGAAGCAAAGGTCATTTAAAGACTAAGATGGGATATCAGTCCATGGAGAACTGAAACATCAACTTGCCTTAACAGCACTGATGATATCCTTGTCAGCTTCCTTGACATATCGCCCTTTAAAATCAGATATTTTTTCAATAAAGCATCCATCGTCATCAACAGCAACAACAAGTCCAGCAGTCTGCATGTGAGGCCATCAGAAAGGCTAAAAATAGAAAGAAAAAAAACTAAAGCAAGGTCATGCTTGCATAAGCAGGAACAGCTGGCAAGAGATACAACGTACAAAAAGATGCAATAAAGCAAGTCATACTAGATAATGACCATTCTTCCAAATTGGGAAATAATAGCAAGAAATCAGTTAGAACCATTGCATCCCATCACCTAAGATGGTTTGCATCAATCAAAGCAGCATGACAAGTATATCCTTCATTGATAATAAACAATGTTGTGGCAAAAAGGGAAATGAATGAAGTTCCAGAATTCAAGACAAACTATGAACATTATTAGGAAAATAATGAACTAAGCTCTAGCTCTATAATCAGATTCAAATGTGCATAGCAAGTAATTCACGGATCTAAAACAAGAGTTTTAGGGGGAAAAGATATATTCAAGAAAGGAAATATTAGAAAAAATGAGCATTTATGTTGTATCCTTAGAATTGCAGCATGCTGATGGATGCACTCCTAGTGCCAATAGTGGTAAAGGGTGGAGACAGAACACTACCATGCCCCTTTCCCAAAATTGTCCTACTGTCAGATCGTCATTGGGTGTCATTTTAATTAAATAGATAGCGGTATTCCCCCATGTTTCTGAAATGGAGATTCCTGGTTTAGCAATCTTCCCATTTTTCTCAACCCTGAATAACTTAGCCTTAGCGCATCAGTTAGTGAGGATATACATGAATCAAAGAAGAATAAATCCAACCTCAATTATCCCAGAAGCAAGGCAAACACGATGATCGTCTTCACCAAAAGCAGGAGCACAATGGACAACACCAGTTCCACTATCATCCATGACATAGTTATCCGCAATCACTCTAAAAGCCGTCTCTTGAAGTTCGATGAAAAAATCAAATAGAGGAGTATATCTGTGACCAGAAAAAAAAAAGGCAACAGCCATAAGAATGAAAAAGCTCCAGATACATACTCCAGTAATTCTTCGCTATCACATGAATGAATTTGAGATTCCCTAACAATCTTCAGCAATTAAGACTGAAGGTGCTTGGTAAATGAATAATGTCCAGCACCTACAATACTTCAGTAGACTATGGAGTGGAACTGTTGTTAGAGTGGCTATATCAATGCAAGATATTAAAATGCAGAAAACTTTTCTTAAATTGCAGATGAATGTCCAAGTCCAAAGCTATATGGAGTTATGAACTTAGCTCAGAGCAGCAACACCTTACAAAACAAACCAGTGGCTAACAAAAGGATAGCAGGAAGCTAGTCTAAGGAAGAGCTTTGTATTCCAACCACAACTTGAGTAAATAGAACTGGAAATTCTAATTCACAAGTTCTACTTAACCCTTACTGAAGTGGAGGTAAGTGACGATACATGTAATGCAAATCGCATTAACATAATGGTGCGGATATCATATACAATGGAAATAAGGCCAACGACATGATATATCAAAATTTGAAAGCATACTCACTTTAAGCCAACCAAGGATGACCCAGGAATCTTTGCCAACAGCTCATATGATTCCTTGTCCAAACCATCCTGAACAGCTTCAGTATTGCTTCCCTTTGAAGGTGTCTGCTTCTTTCCTGAAGCTTTGGCCTTAACTGGTAACTGTCCAAGCCTAGATTCCGCAATAATATATACTGCTCCATTTGACTTGTCTTTAACCTATTTGTGCACAGTAAGTGTCCTCAACAGAATATAACAAAGAACATGTTACAAGTACCAACCTTTGCATACGTGAGATTGGCATTAACACACAGCGCTAGGTTACTCGGAAGTGTCCAGGGTGTTGTAGTCCATGCAACAAGAGCTGAATTATCCACATCACCAACAATAGGGAAGGATACCATCACCGCCAGGTCATGAACAGTCTATGATACACCTTAATCAGTTACTATAAACAGCGACGATAAATAAAATTAGCTGTAAGGCATGACCAATAACCAACCCTATGTTCCTTTGTTGCCTCAAAGTTTGACAGTGCAGTTTTGCATCCTGTGCTGTAAGGCATGACCTATAACAAAAACAAAGAGTTCACAAAGTTTTAAGGAATGCCCTGCAATACAGTGAACAAAAATATAACTTAGATGCATTTCCTCATTTTATATAGATAGGATAATTTGTAATTTCGTATTTCCAGGTAGTCTATTTGTTTCTTGTTCTTCTCTTCTTTCGAGAACGATCAAAAGGCAACTTGTACAAAAATAATACTTTCTGTACATTAGCAGCAACTACAGTGCACAGATAACCCTACAAGCCACACATAATTCCTAAGATTACAAGGCCAAGATCATCAAATTAGAAATGGCATTCCCTTGCCTTACAGAAACAATATTTAAAGCGAGCTAAAAGTTCATATATAAAATTGTACATAGATCTAAACAATCAAAGCAGCATGTCAGCATATAACAGTAAAAATATGTAAGAAAATGTACTTCTCGCATTGAGTTCCCAATTCACTGAATGCTAAGCTTGTCAAATCAAACTAATAAATTCACTGAATCCTAGACTTGTCAAGCTTTGTACAACTCAGAATTATGAGAGCAGACTCGAAAATTAGCTATGAGTGAGGTTAGAGATGCGACCTTGAAGCCCTTATAGATGAGGTCCTTCTCCCACAGCTGCGCAAACACCCACCAGACGCTCTCCATGAAGTTGAGATCCATGGTCTTGTAGCCGTCCTTGAAATCAATCCACCTCCCCGAGCGCGTGACGACGGCTTCCCACTCAGAGACGTACTTTGTTACGATGCTGCGGCAGGCCTCGTTGTACTTGCCGATGCCGAGGTCGAGCACCTGCTGCCGGTTGGTGATGCCGAGCGAACTGTCGATCTCGAACTCGACGGGGAGGCCGTGACAGTCCCACCCGAACCGTCGCGAGACGTGGCGGCCCCACATCGACTGGTGCCGGGTGACCACGTCCTTGATGGTGCCGGCGAGTATGTGGCCGTAGTGGGGCAGGCCCGTGGCGAACGGGGGTCCGTCGTAGAAGACGAACTCCTCACCGCCCTCCGTGCGTCGGAGCTGCTCGTGGAAGGCGTCTAGCTTCGCCCACAGCTGGAGCACCCGCTCCTCCTGCTCCGGGAAGGAGAAGTCCTTCCCCTCGCACACGTCGTCCATGAGCTCAGATCCGGCAGTCGCGGCGGCGGCGGCGGCGACTAAGGGGGCTGGTTCGAGCGAAGGCGGTGGCGGTGGCGGGAAGGGTAGGGTATAGGGGAAAAAGAGGGTTTAGAGATCACGCCGGAACCGTTCCGGTTTCTAGTCTGAAACACAAGAATCGCTTCCAAGTTCCAAACGGTGGAGTATCGCTTCTCCGGGAATCATCCTGTAACGTTTCTGGTTTTTATACACTCCTTAGATTAGATTAGATTAGATTGAAACGGCAAAAGGCTGGTTTCGCATGAGAATCACTTTTGTTTCTCTATCTATGTCCATGCTGAGTTGTAATCTTTTTTTTTTTGGGAACAAATTAAAATGGGTTGTATTTAAAGTTATTCTTTGCCCAAAAACTTTCTATTTTTTTTAAAAAAATGTACTTTTCTTTATAGGAAAAACTTGACTCGACCTGACAAGCCAGAGATGGGTCCGGATCAGATTTGGGTCTTGATTTTTTACCTATATAATCTAATTTATAACTCTAAATAATTTCGGGTTAGGCTCGAACCAAAAAATTTTGACCTGACATTTTTTTTCTCTGAATCGACTTCACTTGGTATCTAATCAATCTCATTTTTAAGGATGCATTAGTAGGGAAATTACCTTTTCTTTTCCGCGGATATAGTAGCATCAAAGAACCCATGAAAATACCTAGTGCAAATATTCTAATTGTTTATATTTTAATCATTTATACTTTATGAAGACTCATGTAACGTGGCTGCAAACAGTAAGTATCGTCTTTCACAACGGGACAACAGAGTGGAGTTTTCTTCTTTCATTATTTTGTGCCCATTGCATCGTATTCGCATAATTCTATTTAAAAAAAATCAGTATTCACATATATTATTACAGGTGTAGGTAAATGACGTGGGTGTAGCCACGGAAATTGAGCCAGGGAAAAGGAAAATCTATTATTTATTTATACTATTGGTCTATTGCGTTTCAC
>Ga0182004_10001758_pt1 | contig 16286 bp, 13 predicted proteins | sample Sormic07211540_1_FD_120479 | JGI IMG/M metagenome (GOLD analysis project Ga0182004, IMG submission 120479) | Endophyte microbial communities from Sorghum bicolor roots, Mead, Nebraska, USA - 072115-40_1 MetaG | ecosystem: Host-associated > Plants > Roots > Unclassified | place: USA: Nebraska...
TATATAATGGGAAATTCCTTTCTACACGTACGTGCAGTTACTCTCATCTTCAATAAACTACATTGTGTATGTATTCATGCTTGTTTATCGGTTTGAGTATGTTTATATACTCATATTAAGATACTCTAGATCTTACCACGCAATTTTTTTTTCAAAAAAAATTATATTTCAAATATATTACTAAAATACCACTACTACATTATATACAATAAGTATAACCATATACTCTATGTATCCATGCATACTTAACATACATATCACTTTAGATGGTCTAGTATGATCATATACTTTGTGTATATACATTTCGTTCGGTCATATACACCTTAAATCTGAAGATATATATAAGTTCTGCCTATCTTGACATTATAAATTCATTAATTTGCATTTGATATGAGCCTAGAGAATGTATATAGTATAATTCCACCCCAGACAAATAATTTTCCATCGCTATTAAGGTTGTTGTTAAGATCCTCTTTTAAACATGTCAGCTATTAATCAAGAAAAGAAACAATGCTAATTACATACAAGCTATCTAACTCCTAATGTTATGAACTACCTAAATCCATTCCTATCTTGTAAATTAAATATACATTTGTTCTTACCTACTGTCAGACTTAATGATTCTTTTTCTGCAAATAGTCGAACTTAATCATTATGTAGTTATAAGGGCATGTTTGTATTCAAGTAGTACCATCAAATTTACTAGCTAGTTCTACATGGCAGAAAACTTTATTTAAAAACTATTAACTTTGACACGTCTGTGGGAGATGCATCACTATGTGCAACACGAACGTACAACTCCTGCTCTACGGGCCATACCATTGTTGTACTGGCACATGTCAAGTTGGATGTAGAGAATCTAAGGCAAACAAACACAGAAGTTAGTGGGAAGTTAGGTTTAGTGAAGGTGCGGATTTAGTGTGGAGGCTAGGGAGGGGGCTCAAGCCCCCTACCATAAAGGCATAGTAGCCAAACAAAACTTAATTGCTTGATACTCCACTTTCCATAGAGATATTGGCCGCACCAGTTTTTTCTAGTAAGGTCATTAATCATTAGATGAAGCGAACATATGATAACAGTCGTTGCTCCCTATTAAATAATTTCCTAGAATCCGTATCAATCAATTTTTTATAGAAAAGGGTATCAACATATATGATAAAACTAATTTGATACCATAAATCTTAGTATTTTAAAAAGAGTCAAATTTTTTTAAAAAATAACTTAAGAGAACTCTAGAAATCTATTTATTTAGAGACAAATGGAGTATATGGTATCCTTATTATATTACATGGGGACAAAGTTACACAAAGACCCGAGCAAAAAAGAGTTCCATAGACAAGACAACGATAGTTAGAACAAAAGATGAACCACGACTAAATCCAACCTTCACTCGGTCACCCAAGGTCTTACGTCGTGGCAATCTCCATGGCTGCCTCACCCGCGACCAGTCAAGATGAGGGTTGCATGGTCTCAAGGCCCCCTACCTGCACAAGTTCAATGAAGTTAATGGGAAGAGGGAAAAATGAGAAAAAAGAGAGAGGACTGATGAAGAAGAAGAAGAAGGAGAAGAAGAAGAAGAAGAAGCAGGAGGAGGAGGAGGAGGAGGAGGAGGAGGAGGAGGAAAATGAACCCATAAAATCCATTCCCTGGTTTGGGGAGAGACCATATGGTTCCGAGGAAGAGTAGTGTTGTCGTGGACGGACGAGGTGCACAATAGCATTGGAGGAGACTAATGCCAAATACGAGATCTAGCTCATCAGTCCCCAAGTACCTCGCCAAAAAAATTGTTAACAATTTCCTTGTGTCATGGATGATGATGTGTCGGCTATGGATGATTGATATTGAGTTTGGATCGCACTACAAAATAGGTAATAAAAGGACATGTTTTTTTGACGAAAAAATATATGTCATGGGCTCGATAAACCTAGATGTAAATGGTTGTATCGAGCCTGTATCACCTTGGACCATTCCATCGTGTATGGTTCATAGACCCATCATGTCGGTGTGTGATCTGGCGATCACCTCACCGACGAGTAAATTTGTATCTACATGTTTCTAATCCGGATGGTGTACAAGAAGAACACAAGCGATTTATACTCAGTGAGAGAGTGAGGTCTTGTATTATCTTGCACCGAAGTGCTTGTAGTAGGGGTTATAATCTCAGCGAGAGAGGGAGAAGTTCCCAAGTCTCCATGTGTAATTGTGGAGTGTTGTTTTCGAGTGTTATGAACGTGTGTATAAATGGTCCCTGCCCCTCCATTTTATAGCCCCAAGGGGGTGCTGGGTTACATATACGCGTGTATTATATATTATAGTTCCTCTCAGATCTGAGGCCATGTAATTCTGTCCTAGGACCGCATGGTGTGGCGCAGTAGAGGCATGTCATGGCGTAGTCGAGGGATGGCTGTAATCCTTCACCCACTGTGGGCACAGGGGATGACATTGCTCGGCGTGCTGACCCATGCTGGTCCCTGTAGAGACTCGACCCTGTAAATGATGTGTCGAGCCTGGCTGTTTGACTGATAGGGGATCTGAGGCTCCTCGAATTGGGAGTCATGCCCCGACTCTGACGGGTTTGTGGATATAGGAGCTTGGAATGACGCCTGTATGTTTGTACAGGCATCAGTTGTACGCACAGTGACAAGAGTTGGTAGCATAGTACCTACATGTCAGACCCTGTCCTGTGCTGTTGTGGGCAGAGTGGTGATTTGACCCCTATTTCGTGGGAATGATGTGGCTTACGTCACAGGGGGTCTCAAGCGCACCAATAGTAGGGCAACGCTCGATCCCCGGGGTCGGGCGAGCCAGAGATTACGGGGCTACTCGTCCGAGTCAGTCTTGGGCGAGTCGAAGAGATGATCGGTCTCGGGCTGTATCTGAGGCCTCGTCGTTAGGCCTCAAGCGAGATGGAAGATATGTGACGGTCTAGGAAGAGCAAGTGAGGTTTTTACCCTAACTTTGAGTACCCCTGATTGTGGTATTCGGCACATCGTCTATGGTTGAATAATTTAATCTATTCTTTAAAGAAGATCCAAATGATAATACACGACGTGGATATAAATAAATACGGTAACTGGTATTTATGAATTATTTCGATACGTATGAGTTCAAATCTTGATGCGCGTTTTAGGTCAACAGTCAACGCTACTTTAGAGTGGAGCAATCCAAAGTACTACTACCTCCCAAACATTGTAATAAATTTCTATATATAAAAGATATAAAGTCTCAAGTTTCTTGATTTTAACACACAAACTTTAGATAGAGGTGTAGCTTTGAGCTCTAGCTGTGTCAATTGGGGCTTCATGTCTTGTTTCATTTGGGTATATTATAAGCTGCACCCTGCACCGCACACAACCATTACATGGAAAACAAATTCTCTCACCCGCGATGGAAGAAATAGCAGATTAACGATCGCATCATCACTAAACCCTAAGAAAACCTCCGGACGGCGACGATGCACCGCTGGTCCTCGCGCACGGACACCAAGAACAGCATGGCCTCGGCTTTCCCCTGCACGTCCACGAAGTGGTGCCGCGTATGGGTGTTCGCGTCCCGGTAGCTCTCGCTGCCCAGCGCGCGCGTCGCGCCGCCCCTCGTCACCAAGGCCACCTCGTTGCCCATCGTCAACGTGAACACCACGCCCTCGCACTTGACGCTGCCACCGGCGGCGGCCTGGTTCCTCTCGCTGTCGCCGTCGGTGACGGAGCCCATATGGTACGGCGTCAGCCTCTGTCTTGCCGTCGCCGGGACACCGTAGAGAACATGAGATCGATCGCTCGATCGATTGGTGCCCTTTTGTAGACTGCGATGAGTTCCGAGTCCGATACAATTTGCGAGGATTCGTATCCCGGTCGAGTCGGACGCCAACCGGCTGACAATTTGCGTGGATTCATTCATGACGCTTCGGATTCGGAGAAGCAAGTTACTAGCTTCTTTTTCTTCTCAGCAACTTTGGGCGCATGTCATGAATAGATTGCCGGAGGTAGCTTGTCAGCAGCGTCCCTGCGCCTGTCCTTATGGAACTCAGAGTACTGCTAGAAACTACATGTAGTTTCTATACCTATTAATTTCTATAGACGCTATGCATAGAAACTATGGTCCCAATGGATAGTTTCTATATAATAATTTGTTATCCAATCACATTCATTCGCTTTCTATTCTCAACCAATCATATCACTTAATGTCTTGGATCTCGCGTAGACATGGTTTCTAGGCCAGTCTCAATACATGTTTCATGAGAGTGTCATGCATATTAAATAGGGTGCCACATAAGCAAAATTGCTGACTTGGCAGGGTCATTAAATGAAGGAGTTTCATTAGATGAGAGAGGAGTTTCATCCCCATGAAACTCCTGTGGCTCGGTTACCTAGTTTATAGTCTTGGTAACTGTGTCATGAAACTATGCATTGAGACTGGCCTAGTTAGACCAGTTTCTATGATTTTTGCTCTCTCTCTTCAATAACTACCTTGCCACATCAGCAAAATGCTTAGGTGGCACCATAATTAAATGTCTATAGAAACTACGATGGTTTCTGCATTGGGAGTGCTCTCAGGGCATTCACAATGCAAGACTCTATCACAGAGTTCAAGACAATTAATTACACATTATTTATGGTATTTTGCTGATGTGGCAGCATATTTATTGAAGAAAGATATAGAAAAAATAAGACTCCAAGTCTTATTTAGACTCCAAGTCCACATTGTTCGAGGTAATAAATAACTTTAGACTCTATGATAGAGTCTGCATTGTGAGTGCCCTCACAATGGAAGACTCTATCACAGAGTCCAAGACAATTAATTACATATTATTTATGGTACTTTGCTGATGTGGCAGCATATTTTTGAAGAAAGAGGTAGAAAAAATAAGACTTCAAGTCTTATTTAGACTTTAAGTCCACATTGTTTAAGGTAACATTAGACTCTATGATAGAGTAAAGTGCCCTGACCGACGGCGTCGACTACTCTAAAGATAATATTTGTGAGAAAAAAATAGCAGATTGGGCAACCGAAGAAGCCACGAAGCAGCTCAAGTGCACCTTCGACCTCAAGGCCCAAGAGGCAGGCTCGGCCCAACTCCAAAGTGTTCAGGCCCATGTGGCAACCGTAGCAAGAACACCTTTTTTTTGGAACTAATTAGAAAACTAAAAGTGTCCGGTTTTGGCAACTGGAGAATCATTTGTACCTGGTTTCATAGTTTAGCGTTTAAAATCGGAAATCATACAGGTTAGAGATTAGAAAATGAACTTTAACTAATTTATTATGACTTTCATGTCAAAGGTCCCGTACCAAATGCATAATAAACAAAAAAGAGCATCTACGAGTACTCTTCTACTTAGTCCGACTAGCATATGTACAACGGAATCCACATCTAAGCTACCATTGTGGCTCGCCATTGCAAAGCCGAACCACATTTTGGTGACGCGACTACACTGGCTCGGTCACTGGTTCGTCTTCTTCCAAGTGTTCCCCTTCCTCATTTCACACTTCAGTAGAGCAGGTGGGCTAAGGGAGAGAAGAAAAGCTGGTCCTGCCACGGGCTGCGCAGCTGGAACGGGTCCTGCATCTGCGTCCAGTCCGCGACTCCGAGGTTGTTCGTCGGCACCTGCAGGGTGGGCAGGTCACCGTGCCTCACCGCCGGGGGCTGCACGGCGGCCATGCTCGAGGCATGCACCAGCGACGACGACGACGCCACCGTGACCGTCGTGGCGTCCGCGGCTTCCGTCTTGGCCTCCCTGGGCGCCGGCGCCGGCGCGCCGTAGCTGTCGCCCGACGGCGGGGACGAGGACGAGGACGGGAAATGCAGGAAGGTGCTATCGTGGGCGTCCTCCGACGACACCGACAGGTAGTCGTCGACGGCGGAGCCTGCGGCCTGGGCCAGGGATGCTGCTCTGGCCGCGCTGCTGCGCCTCTGCATCTCCTCCATGGCAGAGGCCCTCTGTTCCAGCTCCTTCAGTGGTGTGGCCTTCCTGTAGATCTTGCACAGCACCATGTCCTCCTGCAGAAGCAGAATCACACAGGCGTCAGGCATTTCGTGTCGTCGATTCGTCTGCCGTGACTGCATGGAAGAATTTCCATGCAATTTAATGGAAAAAGCTAGTCAACTCCTAAGTCAACCACGTCAATTTCCTCATGTCTAGTCTTGCGTTCATGGATGTCTACATCACTGTTACCATTTACCAAAACTGACCAACATTAGATAAATGAGAGAGATATCGCGAACAGGAAGCCGATCAGCAATTTGCCTCCCCCGGTTAATGTTAAAGCCGGACACCGATTTGGCAATTTCATACCTAACCAGCTAAACTAATACGTACTACACAGTTCAATACGTAATGTAATAATCAGTAAACGTTTCACACTAGCTTGTGTGCTTGATATGATTTTGGTGCCAGCTGAGTTCTAGGACAGCGAAACTCCTAGGCAAGAACTGCAACAGAGTGGACGATTGCTGGATTACCTTGGGAGCCGGCGGCGCGGCGCGGCCGGCGGCGGCGTGGTCGGGGAGGCGGTACTCGTTCATGACCCAGTCCGTCTTGGTGCCGCGCGGGGCGCGCCCCTGGTAGAAGACGAGCGTCTTCTTGAGCCCGATCACGCGCTTGGCGTCGCCGGAGCTCCGGATGGACCTGTCCGACCCCGTGGCCTTCCAGAACCCGCGCTCCGTCGTCCGGTTCGGCCGCCCGCCGTTGCCGGCCTTGCGGTCGCGCGGCACGAAGAAGTACCACTCCCGCTCCCCGATCTTCGCCATCGCTGCAAAACCATGCACGCGTCTCCATCGATCAGCCACTGCGCTCAATCGCCCGTCTCAACAAGAACACACACACAGAGACAAGCTGTTTGCTGGATGATGCATCATGGCGGACGTATCGACGACGACGTACCAGGAAGGTCCCAGGGGTCATGGCGGTAGATGTTGAGGGTGCCGATGATGTCGAAGTGGAGCTGCTTGCCGTGGACCACGCGGGAGAGGTAGAAGCTGAGGAGCTCCTCCTCGGTGGGGTGGAACCGGAAGCCTGGGAGATCCTGCTCCACCTCCATGGACGGCGCCGCGGCCATCATTGCCATCGATCAGTGCTCGTTCGACGATCTGCTCTGGTGAGTCTTCTTCTCGGACGCTCGGCTGCTCTGCTCTGCTTGCTTGCTGCACTGGAGCACGATCGTGAAGAGGGCGTGGTGGTGTTTCGCGGGCTCGCTCGCTTATATAGACTAACAAGTGTGGGTTCAAGTCACGCGGTTTCAAGGAGACCAGCGGTCACCGTTTCATATAACAGCACTGAAAAGGACAAGTACTTTTTGTTTCCTCACTTGGGCCCTCGGCCCGGCGGCTCAACAACAATAAAAATTTCAGTGTATTTTGCAGACAGGTTTTTTTTATTTCATTTAGAGTGTGTATTTGGACTCAGGAGACTAGTTAAGTCACACATTTTGACCCTTCTCTATACATCTAAAAAAGAGATAACCATCTGGTTGTGTTTGAATAATAATGGCAGTGAGTGTCCAACTTCGAACACCTAATGGTCGAATGCTGCATTAGAAGGTTCTATTCCACTTTCATGATCCATCAGATTCGTCATTAATTAAGAAGAATTCAAGCACTAAATATAACCATCGATGCCTATATATAATATAATCTATGATTTGCCCATTAGCGGTTCAGAACTACCGAAAAACACTGAAGTCTGTTACTGTACTTGTTAATGCTGTAATAGAAGATGTCTTCTTGCATACCAGTCTTTTCTTTCGACTTTTTGCATAGCAGTTATAGCTTTGATGTCTAGCTATTTAAAACAAAAAATATCAGGCCTGGTTCATTGACGAGTAAAATGATTTAGTTCGTGGTTCACCGATGTATTTTCCACCTCCTAGGAAGCATTTTCATCTCTATCTTTTGCTTGCTAAGATTGTGCTCGGTTTTTTTTAGTTTCAAAATGGAGTTATTCTTGGATTGCCGGTCGATCAGCATATTTTAAAAAGAAAACTGTGCTTTCACTGCTATGAAAATACCTATGGCCGCTTGTTCTAAACTTGCAGTGATACTTACAGAAATAAAATAAAATGTGTGTTTCTTAGGATTCCAACCAATGACTGAGGCCACATGCATATTATTCTTATCATATTATGTACATAGTAATAACTTGTAACTATATAGCCGATATTGAACTACAAAGTTATAGATCTTACCGTAAACTAAAACTTTAGCGTTAATTTTGTCTCCATTCGAGACTGTTTAATAGGTCTAAGAACTTATGTTGAATATTTGGACATTATCTCAGATGAAAAGGTCTTTAACTAGTATAAAATTTTAGATCATGTTGAACTCTATAACTTTGATATATAAATTGTCTTTATCCGACTTTATCAAATTCATGCAAACCAATGGATTTTACCTATTAGTCATATCTATAAACCGACCATGATATATCACTATCTATCACTACTGGCCGGTTGGTGATAATAGTGAAAATCTAGGTTGTTACCACAAACCGACAATCATAGTGCTAGTGGTGATATGTGTTTTGGAGTAGTGTTTGCTAAGAGATTATGCCAATGAACTTTGCTAAGATATGTCTGTCCCTGAACTTTGCTAACATTCTCTATTTACCCTAAACCCTAAACCCCAAAGGAAACCAGATCCATTTTTGAGTATTTTCTTTGATTTATTTTTTAGGTAAGAGGGTGTTTTTGATGGATAAGTTATTTTGTCTTTGGGGTTTGCATGCGGCATTTTTAGCTTGGCTAGATCACTGTAGCTGCAGTCTTGCTAAAAAAATCCAATAAAGAAAAATCGATGATGTGCCTTGTACGGATGGACTACCCATGAGGAATTATATATTCCTCCAACTCGACAGGTAAAAGTCTCCATTATGACGGCTCATCAACCTTGTAAAGTGACGAGAGTGATGAATCAAGCATGTATCGAAAGTTTAGCTAGATTGCTAGCTAAAACACCGGGTGATTGCTTTGGTACTTCTCCAGTAAGCACATGAATGTATGCAACGTTTTCCGTTTGAATTAAGCAAGCAATTGAATTCCACATTGTTCAGCCTCTCGAAACGTATGACTGGACTTACTTTTTTAACTTATCAGAAGTCCACATCAACGGGATATTAGACTCAGTATAAGCTCGTTGTATTGAGAATTTGAGATGGCGACTATTTTCAATTTTGAAGATGTCAATATCAAGTAGCTAGGTCCCATTACTTTGAATATACATAGTAAGAAAGTGTGATGTGGACGCATGTTTCTTTTTTCTCTTTCTCTCTCAATCTTGAGCTTCATCAAGGCCTTGTTTAGTTTTAAAATTTTGCAAAATGAAAGACTATAGCACTTTCATTTGTATTTGACAAATATTATCTAATCATCGATTAACTAGGTTTAAAAAAATTGTTTCGTAAATTACATGCAAAGTATGCTTGCATTATTGTTAGTTTTCTTAAAGGCGGCGGTATATGTAACCTTTTTTGTCCTGTGTGCTAGGTTTAATAATTTGGTTACTGACATTAAAAAAATAATTTGGTTACTAAAACGTGGGCACTGGAGGAATTCTCGAACTAGTAGTGTAACGTGATTCACCCGTCTCGAAAAAACAGCTTGAACCATGCGATTATTTTAGGCTGCAAGAGTGACTTTACGTGACTTGTTTTATCTCTTCGTCATCAGGACTTTGTTTAGTTTCACCTTAAAACCTAAATTTTTTCAAGATTTCTCGTCGTATCGAAGCTTTAGACACATGCATAAAGTATTAAATATAGACGAAAATAAAAACTAATTACACAGTTTGGTTGGAATTGACGAGACGAATGTAATTACCACAAATAAACGAAAGTGCTATAGTGTCGCGAATTTTTTCCTCGAGGAACTAAACACGGCTCAGGTATGGTCCTCAGCTGGAGCTTAATCCACCATGCGTGAGTATGAGTTGCACAGCGGTAGTTACCATTAAATTACTATCAGTCTATCACCATATATACCATAATACCATAGTCCATAGATGTACATTTGCACTACAGCTGGTCTTATTGATATTTCAATATATATATCAGTCCTAGTCCATATTAACGTACGATTTTGACGTCTAGAATACTATTCTCCGGGACGACCCAAATCGACCACACTAAGATTATCTGTTGATCAGGTAACCCAATTTGAAGTTGAACTAATGAGCAGTTTGCAGTAGCTCTGGCTGTTTCTTGAGGTTTACTTATGACTAGACATTCTTAGAGTGTTTGGTTACCGACCACGTGAGCCACATCACACATGTGGCTACCACCAAGAGCTGATTGATGTTTGGTTAGCTGCCGAGGTAGGCCACTCCGAAAACTGTGGCTGTCATTGATACTGCGGCTGCTGTTTGATTGCAGTTACTTCATGATCAGATAATATTTGTCAAATAAAAATAAAAGTGTTACTGTTTTCCAAAATAAAAAAAAATGAAAACTATCAAAAACTTCTCTTAACATCCTTTCAACATATTCAATGTGACTCCTAAAAATTTTATTTTCGCGAATAAGTCTTTGTTTAGTTCTCTGAGTGAAAAGTTTTTGGGGACGGTAGCATTTCGTTTGTATTTGGTAATTATTGTCCAACCATGGACTAACTAGGATAAAAAAATTTATCACGCAAATTACATATAAATTGTACAAATAATTATTTTTATCTATATTTAATGCTTCATGCATGTGCCACAGATTTTAAGTGATAAAAAATCTTGAAAAGTTTTTAGATTTCAGGCATAACTAAATAAGACCTACAAGGCCTATTTCCTGGTGCATGAACTGAAGAATCGAACTGGGGTAAAAGTCTTTCCTTCACACTGTTGTTTCACTGCTTGAATTTTCTACAGTGAAGTCAGAACAGAAAGTAAAAGACTCTCTTCACACTCCCTTCTTTGCAGTGCAGTGAACGACTTCAGCCCCAAGAAATGGGAAGAAAACTATTAATTACCATGCACGGATGAATGTGCAGTAAATACTAGAACTTGCTTGGTGCTAACCATGCAAACTTTTTTTTTTTCTCCAGAAGAGTACAGTAGCTCGTGTGGCTGCACCTGGAAATTTTGGTCATCTTGACCGACTTTGAATGTGGACTGGCTTTGTACGAGACCGCTCCGACATCCTCTCTCCACTTTCATCATCATAACTTAGGTCTTGTTTAGTTTCGAAAAAAATTGGATTTTGGTACTGTAGTATTTTTATTTTTATTTGACAAACATTGTCCAATCATGTACTAACTAGGATCAAAAGATTCATCTCATGATTTATAGGCAAACTGTGTAATTAGTTTTTGTTTTCATCTATATTTAATACTTCATACATATGTCGCAAAATTCGATGTGACAGAGATTTTGAAAAGTATTTAGTGTTTTGTGTGAATTAAACAAGGCCTTATCAGGCAAACAAATAAGACGACTATACGTGAACACTACTAGCTTGTGTGAACACAGTACTATTTTTTTAGGTTCTCAGAGTTCAGACAGCGACCGGAACGCTAGAAGGAATGCCTACACTACAGTCTACAGATGAGATGAGGGAGCCATGAAAGCAAGAATGGCCGAATTGAAACTCCCCGTGCCTGTCGTTTGAATTCAAACGCAGTTCCTTGGCTGGGCGTGCAGACAGATCGGTTGGTCGTGAGCGATCGATTTACGAGACCAAACAACGCTGGCAGAATACCATATAGCCCATGTTGAACCGTTCTCGAATCTCGATCAAGAAAGCGAGCGCCGAACGGCCCCGCTTGCCTTTTTCTACGGTTTGGCATGGAAAAAAATGGCGTTGGCGTCTCTTCTTTTTCTTTTATGGTTGAAAATCTTTTGGAGCGGAGCAGTGTGGTGCCCATCGCGGCAGCCGAACAGTGAAAGCTGAAAGGCGACGCTGTTTCGTCTCCGGAGGCTTGTTCAATTTTGCAGATTCCTCGTCGCATCGAATATTACGACACATATATAAAACATTGAATATAAATTAAAGAAATAGTTAATTACACAGTTTAGCTGTAATTTACAAGACGAATCTTTTGATCCTAGTTTATCTATAATTAGACAATATTTGTCAAATACAAACAAAAGTGCTATATTGTATATTTTGCCAAATTTTTTGGAACTAAACAAGAGTCTTGTTTAGTTCCAAATTTTTTTGGCAAAATAAATACTGTAGCACTTTTATTTATATTTAATAAATATTATCTAATTATGGATTAACTAAGTTTAAAAAATTTATCTCACAATTATAGACAAACTGTGTATTAGTTAAAATTTTTATCTATATTTAATGTTCCATGCATATGCCACAAGATTTGATGTGATGGAGAATCTGAAAAATTTTGCAGAGCCTTGTTTAGTTCCAAAAAAATTCACATTCTCCGTAACATTGAATTTCGTAACATTGAATTTTAAATTTTGTGGCGCATGCATGGAGCATTAAATATAGATAAAAATAATAACTAACTGCACAGTTCATCTATAATTTACGAGATAAATCTTTTAAAACTAGTTAGTCCACGATTGAACAATGTTGTCAAATACAAACAAAATGCTACAGTGTCTTTTTTTAACTCTGCACTCGCTCCTTGAGTTGGAAATGCAAACTAAGGCCTTGTTTAGTTCTAAAAAAATTTGCAAATTTTTTTTATTTCCCAGTCACATCAAATCTTTACACGTATACATGAAGTATTAAATATAGATAAAAATAAAAACTAATTATACAGTTCACCTGTAATTTACGAGATGTCTATAATTAGACAATATTTATCAAATATAAATGAAAATGTTATAGTGTTTATTTTGCAAAAAAAAATTAAAACTAAACAAGGCCAACAAAGGCCTGGTTTAGTTCGCAAAAATTTTCAAGATTCCCCGTCACATCGAATCTTAGAGCATTAAATATAGATGAAAATAAAAACTAATTACACAGTTTACCTGTAATTTATGAGATGAATCTTTTGATCCTAGTTACTCTATAATTGAATAATGTTTGTCAAATAAAACGAAAGTGCTAAGGTAGTCAAAACCCAAAAATTTTGCGAACTAAACAAGGCCAAAGAGTGTGTCTGAATTTCATTGCGTCCACGCAACCGGACAGCCCGATCGGTCGCCCTCGGTGTGTACCAGCATTATATTCAGACCAGGGCTGTTCACGGTGAAAACCAAAAAGTTTTCAAGATTCTCCGTCACATCGAATCTTATGGCACATACATGAAACATTAAATATAGATGAAAAATAAAAACTAATTACACAGTTTAGCTGTAAATCACGAGACAAATTTTTTGATCCTAATTAATCCATAATTAGATAATATTTGCCACAAACAAATGAAAATGCTACAGTACCAAAACATTTTCACTTTTAGAACTAAACAAGGCCCAGTTCTTGAAGCTGCTGAGCAAAGCACTATCAAAGAGGGCCCTAGCAGTAGTGTGTCAGTTTGTGTCCTGTTCTGGTTCGAGAACAGGGGAAGGACGACGGAGCGGAGACCTCGGCGTGGACTAGTCCGCGTGGGCCGCCAGAAATCACGCACCGCGCGGTCAAGTCAACACACGACACGACACGACTCCTCCCCGGTGGAGTCGTCCTCGTCCGTCCACCCACAAGACCTTCCGATCCGTGAGGCCAGCTAGCCCCCCGTATCATATCCTATCGCAAAAACTCGACAGCATGTTCGGCTGTCCGCCATTGCGAAGCTATAGATCAGAGTGGTGCGCGGAGGATCGTTTCATTTGGCTGGCAAGTGGCAACGTCTCGCGCAGGTACGTTCATCGTAGTTTCCTCCGTGTTTCAACATTCTGCGGGGGCAAGGACCGTACTACCCGGTACGACGTGACCAAGCAATACATGCAGTGAGTCATCAGTGCTTGCGCCAGCAGTGAGACCACTGCAGCTGACAGTACTGCTTGAGCTTGACTACCAGCTAGTGAGGCCGGAGACAGCAAGTCGGATGCGTGATGCTCCATGCCACGTGACCATGTCGTCGCCCACGAACGGTGCATGGAAACTCCTCCGCCAATCCGTGATTGCTGCCGCCGCAGTACCCTGGAAATTACGCGTTCTGGTACGGTGCGCGGGCGCCGGCGCGGCACACCTACAGTACATACGACTTCGGGACTGCATCGCAGCAATCGCATGGAGACTGGCACGGGTCGTCTCCGGGCACTGCTGCCAGTGGCCCAGTACTGCACTGCTGCACGTGTCGCCATGGCTGCCTGGCACGGGTCATCGGTGGTGTGCCTGTGTGGGAATCGCCAGCCGAGAACCACAAGGCGTCGCCGGATCCGGTGTACGGAGGAAAATGGCGCGGCCAACTTCGGTGGAGAAGAACGCGTTGTTGGACGGGATCTGGGGGTCCGGAACTGGACAAGTTTTTATAGCACATTTATAACTATGGCTATTAATATTTAATTATAAATTAATTAGATTTAAAAAATTATAAAGTAAATTATTCTCTAGTCGTGTTTTTATCTTGTAAATAGTTTATATTTAATACTTTATAAATATGTCTAAATATTTAATGTGATTACAGTTTAAGCAAATTATTTCCTTCAGCTGCTGTTGTGGCATCTGGCCCTCCCAAAGTATTGAGCCAGCAGTGAGCCAGGTGTGCTTACCAGCAGCTGAAGAAAACGGACACGCTGTCCGCTTCTCTCACAATGCTTTGCCCGTAAATCTCTCTCTAGAGAGAGAGACTCCCAGCCCAGGCACACCAGAGCTCAGCATCTCTCTTGCTCTTCCGCACAAAGCCGTAGGTCACTGGCTCCGATGCAAACTGGAAGCACGCCTCCTTGAGCTTTTGGAAGCCGTGACGATGGGCCATCGCCAGTGTAGCTGCCGGCTGCCGCGGTGTCGACATCGACGGCAAAGGACGCACTCGCAGATCGCCAACAGCCTCCGCACGTTGTACCTCTTTGCAGCAAGGAGCAGGTGCCGGAACATGTTCCTATAGCCGTCCCCGCTCAGGTCATCCACGATGGGCAAGCTGCCGTTGTAGGCAAACTGCAGGAGCGCGGTGCTGACGGGTCCCGAAAGGCGAAGCGGAAGTGGCACCAGATGTCGATGACAATTGACACACTCGATCTTATGGCAGTCGTCGCGAAGGAAGCGGTGTGACCCCCGGAGGTCTTTCCTCCACGAGGCGAGCTTGTCGGTGCCCCAATTGCAGCAGTCGTGGTTCTCGACGTCGAACAGCACCGGGTCCTCGTTGGAGAAGAAAGCATCGGCGGTGCACCGGTGTCGGCCAACCCCAGCCGCTGAACCTAGCTTCGCCACTAGGCTCGACGACAACAAGGGCCCCATGCCCACCAACAAGGCCATCAGCGTTGCCATCCTCGTCTGCGCCTGGCTGCAGGTACTGGCGAGGCCAGCCAAGGACACCAAGGGCGCGTTTGATCTGCTGACTCGGGAGGGCTAGGCCGCCGAGCGAGGGCTAGGCCAGCCATGGCCTGACTGTCATAGATCAAGGCTCTGTTTGATTGTATTTTAGAAAAAAAAAAGCAGCCGGTTCGGATGATCTTTTGTTTGATTCTTATTTAAAAGTCTGGCTAGCAACCCAATACTACTCATGTCTGCTCAAAAATGGTTCACGCGAGCTCGAGCTCAGCCTGACTCTGAAAAACAAAGGAGAGGAGCGTTTCTGAGGAGATAGGAGAGAGCAAGCATTTTGCAGGCCAGAAGCCAGACTAGAAGATAGGCCAAATGTATCGAATACAATTTCTTGCAGCTTCAGAGCCTGATTAGGGAATCTTAGTCCATATCAAACACACCCCAAGGCATTGAGGTACCGAAACCGGTATCACCACAGTGTGGACCGGGCAGCCGTCGTGCTCGGTGTGGCTAACATCTTCTATGGCGTCTTGTTGGCCAATGAACGACAGGAGAGGAGCTACGTGTATGGCGTGGTGGCTCGTGGGGCTGGCATTGGATGGGAGAGACAGAGGGGAGAGATGCGCGAGCATCTCGCTGGTCAAAAAAACTATAAGTAGAAAAATTATTCGTTAATTTATTATAAAAATATATTATTAGTTGATAAAAAAATACGGCTTATAAGATAAATGAACAAACTATCGTAGACAAGGACCGCATAAACATAATTTGTCTTTTTTTGGCGAGACGAAACATAGGCCTTGTTTAGTTCGCAAAAATTTTCAAGATTCCCCGTCACATCGAATCTTTGATCGTATACATGGAGCATTAAATATAGACGAAAATAAAAACTAACTGCACAGTTTAGCTGTAATTTGTGAGATGAATCTTTTGAGCCTAGTTACTCCGTGATTGGACAATGTTTGTCAAATAAAAACGAAA
>Ga0182004_10001759_pt1 | contig 16283 bp, 16 predicted proteins | sample Sormic07211540_1_FD_120479 | JGI IMG/M metagenome (GOLD analysis project Ga0182004, IMG submission 120479) | Endophyte microbial communities from Sorghum bicolor roots, Mead, Nebraska, USA - 072115-40_1 MetaG | ecosystem: Host-associated > Plants > Roots > Unclassified | place: USA: Nebraska...
AATTCATGGTAAATTTTAATTTGCACAAAATTATTTATTTTGCTAGATTCAAATGCTCGCAAAAATACTTAAATAAATCAAATTAATTCCTATTAATAGAAATTCACATTTTTGGGTGTTACAGCCATTCACTACTGGGCGCGTCCTCTTTGCCGAGGGCCCAAAGCTCTCGGTAAAGGCCTAAAAATTCTCCGCAAAGACTTTGCAGATGACGGCCCTCGACAAAGAGCTCTCGAAAAATTTTGAGTTGAAGCGATGATCCTCGTAATGGATGCCTGTAACAAACATGTCACAGTTAGTGCACAAGTACTACTTTGTGTGGTCCTTCACCTCCTCCATGTCCATATACTATATATAAACTTGCAAAAGAGTGGAGTTTAGTGTTGTTGTCTGATTAATCCATTTAATCAAATACTAATATACTTTGTGCCCACCATGCACATGTGCCAAGCTAATAAAGGTGCCCGTAGTTATGTTTTATATAATATATATACATTGCAGCTCTAGTCGGCACACCTTTCAGTGTATCTAGTACGATGCTATAAATAGCAAAAACATGAGCTCACACACATCAGATCAGCCACACCAGAGTTCACCACTTCACCATTAGCTCATTCTAGGAGCTCATCACCGGCCATTGTTGGCCCTTCTTTCTCTAGGTAGCTAAGCTTTATATACCATGGTCTTCTGTAAGGTTAGCAAAGTAGCCCTCATCCTGGTGCTCATAATCCTCGTCTCCTCTAACCATATCATGCACTCTCAAGGCGAACCCCTCACGATGATGCATAGGAGGTTTAACTTGTTGTCGCATTCCGACGATGGGGACACCAAGCGGACGATGACCCCAGGCACAATCTCGCCGGACGGCACCGGGAGCGGCGGCGCAGCCGGTGGTGGCGTCCTCGGAGAGGACACCCGAGCGACGGATCCTGGACACAGCCCTGGTGCCGGCCATGCCGCCACCAACAATGGGGTTGGGAGGAAGCTGCTTGGTGTGCAGTGGACTAGGCGACTAGCTAGAAACTAGCTTCATTCTTCTTGCAATTGTTCCTTGTTTCCTCTCTCTCTCTCTCTTCTTGAGCGACGAAAATCCAATGTGTTTTCTTCTGTTTGCACGCAATCAATTTATTACCTCATTTTACCGACCTATAATAACCTGATTTATCCTACGGGCTGTTTGTATGTAACTTGTATACTCTTTTGTTTTTGTTTTCCTTACTCGTCTAATAAAAATCCGGCAAAAGCTTTTTGCCGCCTTTCGAAAAAAAAATAACCTGATTTATCCATTTCCTTGTGTCCACTGTTCTCTACCTATTCATTATTCCTCAGATTTTACAATTTGTTGCAGAAGTTGCATGAATGTCTGATATCAACAATTTACCAAATTAATTAGTGTGTTTCCACATTTTGATATGACGACTAAATTGCTTTACGTTGATAGAGGAACAGTTTGCACTTTAGTCATATCCAAATGAACAAAGCCCTGATTTGGTACATTATTGTCTTGTACTGGAACTTGCAATGATTACAAAAAAAAAAGAATATTAGAGCAGCTCACACATTTTTATGCTACTAGGCCTACGATTGAGGAGGAACTTGGCCCAACTCCAGGAAGAGAAGATTTGGGCTGCCCATGACATCTAAATGTCTTGGGCCATAGGAATTGGCCTATGTCTGCCATCGGTGTCTTTTATCCGTGGAAAAAGTATCTCCTCACCTTTTTTTCTGATTTCTATCGTCAATCCAAAACCGTTCCCTCCTCCTGAACTTTTAAAATTATTTTTTATACTCTAGACAGTTTTTTTTTTGCTACTCCACTCTAGACAGTTTAACGATGATTTTCGTAGACTTGCCACCGCATGGCCCTATGTGCCGTCAGGTCAATCATATAACATGAGTAATAAATCAAACTAAGTTGAGCGATCACAAGCCGTCGTGCCCCATAGGCTAGCAAGCCACCACCGCAAACAGGTGCTGGGCGACGAGCCCCACTACGCCCCACAGGGATTTACTAGTGAGATGGGATCTAGTAGCGGGATGGGTTCAGTCCCCCTCTACCGCATCCGCGACAATAGAGCCCCTTTATCTTATCTTTTTTTTATAAATGTGGAAGAGAGCAAGAAGAAAGAGCTCTAAAGGTTAGAGATGAGTTAAACCCTCTCTTCTATAGCTTTCTAGATCCACTACTGATTATTTTGACAGATGACCTCTAACCTATGTGCACCTATTTGAGGAGGAATGGAATGAAAACCAAGATGTGTAATGAAACGTTGCTGGTGCTCTTTTCTTTTCCGTTCATTGTGAGTTTCATTTTAGCACTACTTGATTTGAAGAAGAAAAAAACGTTGAACTATTGTCTGGTTCAGATTTTAGATGGAGATTGCATAATAACCATGGTGTGAGATGAGAGCCCATGCTCTGCTCGGTGAAGCAAATTGAACTTGGAAGGTTAAAAAAAATGCAATCAACTAAACCGTCCAAATTAAATCACCGTCGGATCTCAAGTGCTTGCCATTGTTATTTGTTCCTGGTGGAACTTGTAGTCCGAAAAAAAAAGGAAGTGACCTTCACCTCGTGCACTCCGCCCGCCACCAGAGATCCAGATTCCAGCGTCGAGCTCGGCCCTCAACACGTGAAACCTGAAACGTCAGAACATACTCCTGTGCATCAGAACACATCCTCATTGCTAGTTTGATAAATGTTTTTTGGTACATCAGTTTTATTATATATCTAGATATAATATGTATCTATATACATGGCAAAATCTATATACTAAAAAATTTAAAGGACAGAAGGAGTATATAGGCATACTAATATATCTATATATAAGAGGATTCCTTTGCCGTGATATGAATATATATATATATATATATATATATATATATATACACACACATACTATGGTCTATTGAGTCATCTATATATAGCTTGGTTTTTTAAGAGAAAGAAAGGAAATCACATGAGAGAATAATGATAGCAGCATGTGTGCATGAACATGGGTAAGTGCATCAACTACTTCAAACCATTTGTGAGTGGACACTTTGGATATGGTAGCAGGAGGAGTGGATGATGATGTGACGTAAGAAGGTGTAAGATAATTTGCTTAGTGGGATTTACTTTTATAGGATATATAGATATGGGTATACATGCTAGATTATATATTTGGAAAAACATATCCTTTTTTAATTGACATCGAGGTGATCAGCAGCCTCCCTGATGTGTTTTGATCAAAGCTCAGTTAAATTCCCAATTTTTTTATGAAAACGATAATCATTGCTTGCTGGGGAATCTGGAATGTCAGGAATAGTCTCATCTTCAGAGGGGAAAGATTAAATCTTCTTGACTTCAGACGAGCATTCTTCAGAGAACTCATGCTCTTGCAGCATAGAGTAAAGCCTGGACTTGGAGATCATTTGTTCCTATGAATCCAAAGTCTTCAATAGATATCTGCTTACAACTTATTTTCTTTGTTTCTTTTTTTTTTGTTTCTTGAAGCTGCTGTTAGAGCATGCTGTTGTACATCTACTTTGATTCATGTACTTGTTGTTTTTGTTTAATAAAGTTCCTGTAGAGGCTGCGGCTCCTCCAGTTTCGTAAAAAAAAATAACTTATGTAAAATTCGGAAGGGAAGGGAGTCGATAGCAAAAATGACTCTCTAGAGTAAATACAACATATAGAAAATTTGTTAGAGGATAGAACACAAAGAAAGCGCTTCGATAGATGACTCTTCAAATTTAAATAGAACTCTTAGAGGTGATCTAAGATATTAAGAGGGTGTTTAAATGTTTTTGGAATAGTAAAACTTTTGTCTCTAATTTTTTACTGCAAAACTTTTGCGCATTCAAACTTTATATCTTCGTATTTAAATGCATGAGAAAACATTAGCCATGCAAACATAGCATACGCCCCCATAATATTTTTGTCCAGCTTTGGGCCTCTTGGGTCCCAAATACAGCATCTCTAAGAGCTTTTCTAAATTTCATTCTCTAAATCATCATTTAGAGAGTCATTTATATAAAAATCACTTTTTATACCTTTTCAATCTCAAACATGTTTTCTATATCTCGTGCATAGCCTAGAGAGCCATTCTCGTCTTTTAATTTTTGGCTAGCAAAAAAATCGAAATAGAAAATAGTTATATTCGGATGACCATTTAAAAAAGCGGTTGGAGGATAGTTTCTCATCAAAATTTTTGTTCCTAACATTTAGAATGGATATATAATGTCTCTTGGAGTTGCTCTTAGCCGTCTAAGTTTTGCTCTTTTTTGTCCATCTATTTTGCCAAAAGATAAAATAAAACAGCAAAAGTTTTGACAAAAGAATTAAACTAAACATGCCCTAATACTATCTCTCTGTACAAAATAAATACACATCACCAACCTCGAGTTTAACTAGATTTGTATAAAATTATATTAACATTTTCATATTTAAATTAGTTACTATAAAAATACATACCATTATTAATCTAATGATGTATATTTGGTATTATAAATATTAATCTCTTTTAACATGTATATTCGGGATATTTGCCTCTTGGGGGGTTGCGTTGCGTACTTGCGTTCGCCAACGCACCTACCAACACGAACCCTCTTTTTTCTTCCTCTGCTTCAACCTTCCCACTCTGTCTCTCTCTCTCACACACACTCTGAGCTTTCTTTTCCTAGCGGCGCCGCCATTCGATCAGTTTTCGTCGGCCGCTTTGCCGGCGACAGCATACTCCAGGTATGCTGTCCCTTCCGTTACTGCTGTGAGAATTGAACTCCCCCAATCTACTATTTGTATTTGGATCTGACCATTTTCACTGCGCCCGCCCCTGATTTGCAGGTGGTTGGTTTTGGCACTCTGGACCGGCGTCCATGGCTTCCGACGGCGTCGCCCCCAGAGGTATTATTGTTTCATCTCTTCTTCTTGTGTTCAAACAGGCAGACGTCAAGCCGCCGAGGGGTGCAAAGGTAGATTTTTTTGGGCAATCAGCACGCCATTGCGCTTCCAGCGATCTGACATGTTGGAAATTCTTGTTTTTGTAGCTTGCAAGGCCAGAATTTATCACTTTCTAGTGTAATTCTAGTGCCTGTCTGCGTCCATTAGGGCATTCTAGCTTCTCCATGCTCTTGATCTCGTCCTTGTAGTCCCTGATCTATTTGCTTGATTAAATCCATTGTTTTCCAAAGTTTGTTGCTACTAAAATGTTACTGCAAAATACATTTATATTATTACCACAAGTTGTGTTTTTGCCTTTTCGGGTTGCACATAAGGGAGTGCTACACACGTACTTGGTTGTAGCAGCTACTGCCATCATTGTTGTTATAGCGCCAATTGAAACAAGTGATTCACTGGTAGTGTAGTATTCAGTATGTGCTTTTCATGTGTGTTTGGTTTGTACAATCAGATGGAACTATAAGCACGGTTTGCACAGTACTATAGATATACTGTGAGGTGCTGCATACTAGATGGTTCTGATTTGTTCTACAATCAGTAACTTTTTCTTCCTTGCTCACAGATGTATGTATTGTTGGGGTCGCACGCACCCCTATGGGTGGTTTCCTTGGTGCCTTGTCTTCCTTTCCTGCTACGAAACTTGGCTCTATAGCAATTCAAGGTGAGATCCAAATCTTCTCTGCATTTACATCTGAGCTCTGAGCAAGCTATATTTGTTTCGCCCCAATAGCACTGACATCGCCATGGCTGGGGCTGTTAGCTGCTCTGGAAAGAGCAAATGTGGATCCAGCCCTCGTGCAGGAGGTCTACTTTGGAAATGTCTTGAGTGCTAATTTGGGACAAGCTCCTGCAAGGCAAGCTGCTCTGGGTGCCGGGATACCAAACTCTGTTGTCTGCACCACTGTTAACAAAGTCTGTGCATCTGGCGTGAAAGGTTTGAATTGAAATTATCTGTCCGTCCTTGTGTACTCTGCACAAAGTTCACAGAAGTGAGAGATTACCTGAACATGCTCTTGCTTTTCTTTCGTATATGCAGCTACTATGTTTGCAGCACAGTCAATTCAATTGGGTATCAATAATATTGTTGTGGCTGGTGGCATGGAAAGTATGTCCAATGCCCCAAAGTACATTGCTGAAGCTAGGTATGCAATTATTATTTGTTGGATACATCCAGTATCAAGCTGCATAAAGCAAATAACTTAAGTCATTTGGTGGGTACATGCATGTTTACTTATTCGCATTGCATTTTGTAAATTTGTTTGTAAGATGTGTCGATTCACCAGCGGCGAGGCTATTAGTGAAGTGACCATTTTTATAGTGAAAGTATATTATGTTCTTGTTTGAAGTGGATTTCAACTGCTTTAATACAATAAGCTTGCTGATTACAAATGCAGGAAGGGGTCTCGTTTTGGTCATGACACACTTGTTGACGCCATGCTAAAGGATGGGCTTTGGGATGTATACAATGATTGTGCCATGGGCATGTGCGCCGAGCTTTGTGCTGACAATCATGCCCTCACAAGAGAAGACCAGGTCTCTTGCTATAGACAACAGTAAATGCCATTTGTTATAATAATATATTAATATATTCCCCTCCTCTATCTGTCAACATATAAGTTGTGGTATTCAATAGTTGTCAATGCTGACAATTCTTTTGATAGTGCCCTGGACTCTTCTTGCTTTTATCTTGGTTATCATCCTAAATGGTCTAGACCAGCATCTGCATTCCTTGTCTGATGAAGTAGTACCTGGGATCCTTTCGGGCAATGATTTTCTGTCAGGTTATGGCATGATTGAGAGGGTGGGCTTATGCATGCTCTGGGTCTGTGAACTAACCATTCATTTGCTTCCAAAGATAGAAGTAGATGTGCCAGATAAATGGTCTGTTTGGTTTATGTCCCAAACTTGCCGAACCATAAGTCTGGTGTGGCACACTCACTCTAGCCAGTGTTTGCTTTTTTGACACATCTCTGGCATGCCGCACTTCTATATGCTTGTCTGTTGTCTCAACAGCAACTTGCCAAATGTTGGGCGAGCAAAGCCGACGCTAGACTTTTGGCACGGCCAGAGTTCAGTTATGGCAACCTGCGGTCAAAAGCCAAACAGAGCCAAAAATGAGCACCTTTTGTATTCTTGTTAGAGCTATATAAATATTAATCTCTTAAAAGCTGCTCATCAGTACACGACATTACAATTTTATACATGTGTCTGTTTACGTAATTCTTCCTCTTAATAAATTTGTATAGTATTAATTAAAATCATCAGATGCCTTTGAATTTTCATTTATCTGTTGCAATGCATTTTTGTCTATATTGCAATAAATCTTTTTCCAATTTATGATATATTTGATTTTACTTATTTTTGCATAGGATGCATTTGCTATCCAAAGCAACGAACGTGGAATTGCTGCTCGCGACAGTGGTGCTTTTACATGGGAGATCGTTCCGGTAATTTTCTCCTTCATTGATGATACTAGACATTATGTGCTTTGCTTGGTTTTCTTATGTTCAATGTTTTGTCCCCCAGGTTCAAGTTCCTGTTGGTAGAGGAAAACCCCCAACACTCATTGAGAAAGATGAAAGCCTGGATAAGGTAATTTTTCTGATGTAACAAAATATTTTGAACAAAATAAAACTTGTAGTTGGTCAAAGTCGAAAAGACTGGCAGGCACTTGATTGATTATTTTCGCTTCCTCCAAATGCAACGTCCCTCGCATAATGAGCTTGTTAACAGTTATTGTAAGATCAATGCATGGCGGTTTAATTTATGTCTTGTGCTATTTCTTTTGTCTCTTAGTTTGACCCAGTAAAACTAAAGAAACTTCGCCCAAGTTTCAAGGAGAATGGTGGTACAGTTACAGCTGGAAATGCTTCTAGTATAAGGTAGCTGCTTGAATTATTTCTGAGACCTTTTTGTCCTACAAAAGGCTTTCTGAGACCTTGTTTTTCTGCCATATGTTGTTTAGCTGACAGGTCTGAAGGACAACCTATTTCATTGTTGACAGTTAAATTATAATTTATATTATGCATGCATTTTGTAGACTTCATTGCTTCTCTATTTGTTTTTAGACTGCTTGAGTATACTCTACTTTGTTAAATAAATGATAACTTTTTCTTCAGAATTGCTACCGAAATTGGTGTAAATGATTTATCACATAAGTAAAATCATTTTTAATGTCTTATTTGTTAAGAACGACGTATAGAAATATGAAGTAAACGAAATCAATCACAGCGAAGACACACGATTTACGTGGAAAACCTCTTCAATGCGAAGAGGAAAAACCACGGGCACCAGCCGACAACAATCTCACTATCTCAAGAGTTTTGGGTTACACGCCTATGGCGGCTTACAAGAGAATCTAGTCTCCATGAAACCCTTAAAAGGGTATATATATACCGTACCGCTCCGCTCCGCTACGCTACGCTCCGTCAGAAGCCCGGCCAATATCCTAAAGTGAATTTGGAACAACTCCAACATTATTATGTCCATTGAAACAAGAAAAACTAGCCTACCTTTTAAATTTCTTCATGGTTGTCCTAGACCTTGTTCATTTCATTTTGTACTGACTATTTTTAGCTGACCAGTACTGCCCAGTGTACTGGCTGCTATTGCTTGTGTAGCCTTCTGCAACCAGATATATCTAAATTTGTTTTATATGGATCAGTGATGGAGCTGCTGCATTAGTTCTGGTGAGTGGGCAGAAGGCTCAAGAGCTTGGCCTGCAAGTCCTTGCAAGGATCAAAGGATATGCTGATGCAGCTCAAGTAAGCCACAGTAACAATTGTTAGTTCCCTTAAGAGTAGAGTGCACTTATTCTAATTTACAGTGTGATCTAAATATTTAGGATGTAAGAAGTTATTTTATCTGGAACAGTTTTATGTTTTTATTATAGATATCAAAGTTTATTAACTATTGGAACTTGTAATCTGGAATATTATTTTGTAAATATGGATATTTATACAGGCTCCGGAGCTTTTTACAACCACTCCAGCACTTGCAATACCAAAGGCTATAGCAAATGCTGGATTAGAGTCATCCCATGTTGATTTCTATGAGATTAATGAAGCCTTTTCGGTATGTGTTGAGTTTCTTTTACTCACTACTTAATTTTTTGTAAGCCTTGTTTGTTATGCATTGATAGTTTGTTTTACTGATTACTTTTTTTTGTAATAATATGTCTTTTTACTTACCAATACAGGCTGTTGCACTTGCAAATCAAAAGCTTCTCGGGATTCCTTCAGTAAGTGTCACATGTATTAAACTGCCATTCTTTATGTATTTAAAAGTTAAAACATCATTTTCAAGAAAGTACACATTGGCTCTTTTGTTATTTGCAATCCAGGAGCAACATGTAATTGCATGATATTAGTATTCACTGTACTAACAATATATGTGTTTGCAGGAAAAGATTAATGTTCATGGAGGAGCTGTATCTTTAGGACATCCTCTCGGGTGCAGTGGTGCTCGCATTTTGGTTACCCTTATTGGCGTAAGTTCTATCTTAAGATGCTTCTTTTATCTTCTGAGTTACAATCCCTTTTGTTTAAATATGTGCAATGTTTTTCTAGTAAAACATTAGATGCTGGTCTTTGAGTAAATAATGAATTCTGACAAATACTTTAGCATATCATCATAGGATTCGTGATGAACGGTAAACATCTTCACTATTGCTACTGGATTCTTTGTGGAATCGAGCCACCCCATCCCTAATACCGAACACTACCTTAGTGATTTTCAGTGTGCAAATTATCTGCAAATAGGATCTTGTATAAACCTGCAATTGTAGAGTTCACATTGATATTTGACTCGGATTATGAGAGCCACACCATCCCTTGTTTCACTTCTTGCTAGCGATCAGTAGTTTCTCTTCATTTTCTTTAAGTAAAATCTTGGGCATAATCTGTTGTCATCATGTTGTGACATCAAATATATGGTGCTCGACCCTCATAATCCTTGTTTCCTTTTAACAGGTTCTCAGGGCGAAGAGTGGCAAGATCGGAGTTGCTGGTGTCTGCAACGGTGGAGGCGGAGCATCAGCTCTTGTTCTCGAGCTCGCATAAGAAATCTAGACCTTGTAAGATTGAAAACGCTGAATATATCTCAACTCAAATGGATTCTTTTACTATATGGGAAAGTATTAAAAAGGTGCTAACCAATATCAGTTGTTATTGTCAACTTGTAATATGATTGCATAGTCAGCTGAACCTAATTGAGTGATCCTTTCTTTTTATTTACAATTGCTGTGCAATTTCACTAATTGCTACAACTTGATATTGCGGTGCAATCTTCAGTAGTTAGCAACAGCTCCCTGAGGTGATCTTGTAATCTTATGTTGATGTTTATTTTTCCGTTGTAGTAGTTCATAGAACATTCGTAAGTTGATTTGGCAATAAAGCGTGTCGCGCTTCTGTTAGTTGCATATTTTCCATATTTTCCTGTAATAAGAGAACTGGGGCAGCCCCTTTGCTCATTTCTCATAAGGAAGTTCTACATCTGTTCAGATGCTTCAGAGGCACAGCTTTAGATGTTTGTGTGAAAAGGGAACGATGCTACAACGGACATGTCAGGTTCGAGTCCAGGTAGATCAGAACTGGGAACGATGACATGGTGCTAGCCAATTGTTACAGTGGCTGCTTTATCAGTGGTTCCTCTTACATGTCAACAGTTGTTGACAAGGATCTCTATGCACGCCGTTCGTACCTTTGTGACGCTACTTGTCATATTGTCTCATTGTGTATATTATGTAAACGAGCTCTGTTCCGAAAAGAGTTTTGAGGTGCCCGGATTGCTCTGCTTCTGCTATGATTGTCTTATTGATGTCAGTCTCGTGCATATTATGTTGTGTCCCTTAGAGCATGGCTAGGCATGAGTATTTAGGGCTTGTTTCTGGAGCCTATGTCCTACAGCTGCAGTTCACTTATCTTCTCCTCTTTCCTCCCATCTCTAACACAAATCTGGCGTGGCAATTTGTATCCTCAGGGCAAGGGCAATGTTATTGTCTAAAATGATCTTAAGATGGACTCATCTGTCACAGCACTACAGTGTTGCCATAGGTACAATGTTTAGGCCATGTTTGGCAGGCTTGCTTGTTGGGGAGGGGGGTCACAATTCATTTTGTGAGAGAGAAACGGCTTTTGTGGATAGTGTTGATTGTAGGAGAAACCGGAGCCACAGCAACCTACACCAAACAAAGTCAGAATTGACCATAACCGTGGGGCTCACTTGACAAAAAAAAACTTAAAAAAAAAACAATGCAACCCCATCATGGCAACTACATTGAAGAGAAAGAGAGGAGATCAAAGGTAGAATCTACAAGTCATTCAGTAGTGTTTTTCTCTTATAACAAATCAGTCTTTCTATCATGATTTATCAGCCAAACAAACAAAGGTATTTTCATAATGTACGGTTGACCTTAAGACTCTTAAGGTCATCTTTTCAGTAACATGGCCGCGATCCGCAGGTTGTGGAGGTCGATCCGTCGATGCGGTCAGTCATCTCGTGCACCACGGCCACCATGAGCCTTGTAGGCAGGCGTGGTACATGTTGAACACGACCAAGGAGCTCGCCGTCGCCATTTGCGATAAAGAAAAAGAGAGGTTTTTTTGACCGCAGAATGGAACAAGGCCGAAAATGCTTCGGGATAGGGAAGGGAAAGAGCCCATTATATTGTTGCGGTCATCACCAATCATGATTGCTGGGCCCAGAAACATAGCCCTTGGGTAATTGGTCTGTACGGGGCCAGATCTACCGGTCGTTGACGGGTGAATTGCCCAAGAGCTCAGCCGTGGACGCCAAAAGTGAATTCAAAGTCTGTCTCCCTTCGCCAGAAACGACACCAGTGTAGAGGTCCTTGTCAACAACTGGTGCCCAGACGGACGACAATGATACAGGTCACGAAGATTTATGAATTTTGACCGTTTAAAAATCAACATGGGAACATTCCAATATATGAAAGAGACCTTTCTACCTGGTCATAGCACACCCAAACAGTTTGCGATCGCTGAAAATTCTGCCTCAGGTTTTCAGAGCCTGCTAGGGCAACTGCATCGCCACATACCCTCTTCAACTGCAGCGTCTTGCCCACCGCAAACATCGAATGAAGAGACAACAGGTGCACAGCTGTATTTCTCGATGGCAAGAGAGTAAAGATCACCGAGGACAGCACGCAAGCATATGTGAACTGGCACAGCAAGCATTACAAAGCGGACGGCCTGACATCAGAGAAGCTCGAGGGTAGGTAACAGGGACATCAGGAAAGCAGGTGTACAATTAATAGTGAGGCTAACCAGGAACTCAGAGTAATGCAACCATGGCAAAGCGCCTTCCCCGCATCAAAATTTCTGCCAGGCACGTCCAAGGCCAGCTACATGGAAAGAAAAAAAAAAGAACGAAACAATCACACGCACACAAGGGGATGCTATAAGGGACTATATCTACATCTACATCCACATCGAGAGATGTGGAGACGTGATGTTATACTACGTAGTCAGCAGCATTCAGGAAGCCCTCGTACTGGGTACCGTTGAGAGCACTGTAGACTTCGTCCCAGTTCTCAATTTGCTCCGACAGTGGCCTTGTGTGTATCTTCACATGCCGGCTCACCAGATTCCTCCTTGGCACTTTGAGGAAATCCAGGACATCAAAAAGCTTCTGCAACAACGCAGTGCTTGGTAAGCAACACAATGAAAGGAAACAGAATAAGTTAACGATGGGTCAGTGAGAACTCACTGTTCTGTTGCGAACGATATCCTCGTAGTAGACAGTGATGTGGCGGGTGTTATTTAGGTTTTGAATAGCATCGCGAGTGTATTCATCAGCTTGTTTCAGTTGCCATATTAGTGATGTCGTGTTGAGCTTGGGCTTGTATCTTGCAAGTATATGGGCCTGCGAAGGAAAAACAACTCATCAGACATAGAGATCACTCAGAGACTGCTGACATAACTGAGGCAGAGTTGAACCATTTCTTATATAGCTTTACCTCACGCTTTGTGTGAACATGGGCCTTATGTGTTCCGTTTAATTGCTTAAGGAATCTGTCATGATTATTCGCTAGTTGTGATACCAACTGACGGAGCAGATTCCTTCTAAAGAGAAATATTGCAGAGACTCCTCTTTGATTGAAGTAGTCAACTACATCCGCATGATTTGCCACAAGACCCTGAAAACATACATTGACAGAATAATGCTTGTTTGTTTTGTATCTTAACTCTCTATGCTTGGCCAATATTCATGATTTTATGAGTCAATCTGTCTAAAGGGAAAATTAAGTTTTCAGATAAATTAGATCAAGTCCTGAAAGAAATATGCTTGCCATGTAGATTATAATTGGCCTACTGGACACGCTACGAAAATTATCGAATATACTCAGTATGCATTTGCACTATGCTCTTTTTCATTTGTCCAAAATGCATCTAACAAACTAGATGTAACATACTCTCTTCTTCTTAAATCTTAATGCAATGGCATGCAGTTCTCATGCATTTTCAAGAAAAAAAATGTCTAAAATGCAGGATCTGGAGGCCAGAATACTTACATCTTTCAGATCTATGAATTTAACACAAAATTACAAGAGAATAGTATACCACACAGGAATACAGGACAACCATGCCATGTTGAACATCTAATCAGAAATGATCCATTTTATAATCACACATGAGGTTTATAAAAAAGGTATATAACAAATCATTCAAGCATTCAGCAGTTTAGCTGAAGTAAGAGCCTGCATTTTTCTAGCTCTACGCTAAACAGTCAGCCTACTTAGATTTACAAATTTCATGAAAAACAAAATCAGCACATGTCTAGGCAATGCTGCTTAAACAAGGCATCAGAGCATTTAGCCCACCGAGCCCTGGGTGTGGATCAGTAACCATGCATAAGGTGTTTCTGATAGCAAATCAGAAAACTAAACAAGCTATCCAACAGTTTCATAAAGGGGATTCCCAAAAAAAAAAGTTCCATAGAGTGGGTGGAAGGTTTGGTGCAATATGCAATAACATCGAGCATCTAGTTGAGAACGTGTATGCCCTTTAGAAGCCTACGATACAATAACTGAAATATACTGGAAATCTGGAACCAAACGAAAATGATCATCCAAACAAATTATCTATCCAGCATGTATTAGTCCTCACCTGATTAAGCATCCACTTGAAGCCAATAGCAGCAGTGCACTCATTCTTGGAAGCACTACTGTTCCAATCCAAGTTGTACACTTTATCCAAGGTATATATTATAGAGGAAATGTTACTTCTCCTTTCTTTTCTAGAGAAAATTTCACCATTGGAGCTAACATTCATGTGGCTGTTAAGAAGGGTTTCAAACCAGCCACTTCCAGATCGCTGTGATGATATAATTGCAAAGAATCGGACAGCATTGCACTTGCATTCCTCCCTAGAAATTAAAACTATGTTAGGCATTAAACAAACCAGATTGCTCAATCTTGCTTCAGGGCAAATCTCACCTGCTGTAAGTTATTGGTTGAGGATAATGCACAAACTGAACCTCAGAAGGAGGAACAGTGGACTTGTTACATGGTTGTTCCACAACTTCAATCTTGACAATTCTTGACCAGCCATCACTCCCTAGTTGCTTCATACACATTGAGCAAATAGATATCCCACATAACATAGTCATAGCAAAGACAACCATTCTCAATGGGAGTGGTGACTTTTTCGGGGCCTTCAAGTCAAATGCATTCTGCAAACAGATTCCGACAAGTACAAAACCAATCAGCAGGTGCACAATGCATATTCCATTCAGTGCCGGTATATACGTTGCAGCCCTTTTTGAGGTAAGATCTGTTATTTTGTAACCTTGTGCTACAAAGTAACAAACCTTACAGCAAATAACACAAATATGAATATTTCCATGTTGGAACGAGGTGAGTTGAGAAGCATCCATTTGGCTACATCAATATAATAGATAAACAAATAAAACTTCAAGATCTATCTGCCCAAACCCAGTTGTGTACGCCAGGGGAGTTAAAATGGGCACGTACTATTCAAATCAGCTACTAGCCTTTACCAACATGAAAGACACGGCAAGGGATGAAAAGGCCCTTTCTGTGAAGTGTACATTCTCAGATTCTGTCGCCGAAGTGGCTTAATAAATGAATCTATCCCAACGAGGAGTATGACAGCTTTCGTTCTCACTCTCATCAAGGAAGACAAAAAAACTGATGGCCGAAAATGCTGGAAGTGCTAATAAAGAGACAAACAAATGCAAGCCGAGATGCATATTACAGCCGGAAAATGCAGTCATCATCGATACGACACATCTGAGGTGACACAAACATAATAAGCTGACTCAAATCAAGCGGATTCCTATTCTTCTGCAACTCATACTGCACCCAGAAATGGAACAGGCGAACAACAGATTCCTCCTAGCTTCTCCCGCAATAAAAAAGGATTGGACCAAAAACAAAGGGATTGTATGCAAACAAAAACAGAACATAACAACAGCCTTCAATTCTGAAACAGCGCACGGGAACGGCTCCGAGCTTAGAACTAGCAGACACAATAAAAATGGGGAAACAGAAATAGGAAACGATTAAAATCAATGCGACCCCCATTGATTTAGTGACGTTTCAGATCAGGGTTCCAAGACACAGAACTGTTGGCCGCAGAAAGTGTGACTGGTCAGGGAAGCTCGCAGAGACGGATTTGGGGGGTGTGAACCCAAGGGAATGGCCCCAAAGGCCAGCGCCAAAGGGTACTCCGCTCCATTTTCCTTTGAGATTTGTCAGCCTAGGCAAAAGCGGAACCCGAAAATGTGACCTAGGATCGCAGAGGTCGACAGCTGGGGAAGAAATCCAACCTTGTTTCCAAACTGGTAGCACCAGTCGTCTGCAGCTGCGACGGCGGCAGCGGCGGCGGGCTTGTCCTCCGCCTTGGCGCCCCCCATGGCCGCGCCCCGGAAACCCGCCTCCCCCGTTCCTCGGCCTCCCGCCTGGTCCTCCGCGGGCGCCGCCTGGAGAGACGGCGGGGTTTAGTTAAGCCGACACCGCCAACCGCCCGCCAAGGACTCGCTCGCCGCCGCCTGTCACGGGCGCATTAACTGACCTCCTGGCCAGCCGCCGCGCAGCGCGGGGAGAAGAGAACGGTGGGGGGTCCGTCAACGGAGCGGGGGGCGGCAGCAGGCGCGCGCCGGCTCTGGCCGGGCTGGGGCCGCAGAGCAGCGCAGATGGCGGCAGGTGCGGAGCAGGAGGGGGCTCGAGGTGGCTGGCCTCTGTGATGACTCGGTGGGGACGGTGAGCTGGGGTGCTGTGTCTCGCGCTCGCTCGCGTGAGGCGTGTCAGTGTGTGCTCGCGAGACGCGTCTCGGTGGTTTTTGACGGGTATCGGCAAGGAA
>Ga0182004_10001760_pt1 | contig 16279 bp, 10 predicted proteins | sample Sormic07211540_1_FD_120479 | JGI IMG/M metagenome (GOLD analysis project Ga0182004, IMG submission 120479) | Endophyte microbial communities from Sorghum bicolor roots, Mead, Nebraska, USA - 072115-40_1 MetaG | ecosystem: Host-associated > Plants > Roots > Unclassified | place: USA: Nebraska...
CACCACCTCTCTTTTGCACGCACACCCAGCCAAACGAGGAGAGCCTGATGCAGGTTGCACATGCCTGATCAGTGGTCACTGATGCACCCACCTTGCATTCTTTGATGGAGGAAAGGTGGTCCTTCCCCTCCTCCTCCCATTCGTATCCTGTTCTCAGGTAAGATGCCACAGTGGTCAGCATGCCGACAGTCGGCGGCGATCGCAGCTCGCTTCTCGAGCTAGATCTTGTGCCGTGTCTGTGCACACATGTTCTTGCTTTCTATCTCGACAGATCTTGGCACGCTGCTCCAGTGGTCCTTCTCTTTCTGTGCGTGCTCTTACTTATCATCCACTGTACACTGACCATGTTGCGTCGTGATGTTCATGCGTGGAGCTGTTCCAGAAAGGTTCAACTGAGCTTCTTGCCCCCAAGGAACATGTCCAACAGCACCCTACAAGATACAGCCACCGAATCAGATCTGCTGTGAACTGTGAGGACATGTGTCACAAGAGGTGTCACCTTTTCATCACACTTGCTTCTGTAATGGGGGAAATGTTTGATGACTCCACTCATCTTTTTGTTTTGCTCAGTACTGTAACAACATGTTTACATTGACAAGACGACACACAGAAAGAGTGACCTCCAGCTGAAAGCATGTCAAAGCTCATGCTGACAGGATCTTCGGAAACTCCCTCACAAAAAGAAGGATCTCAAAGAAACTGAAGTGAACAAAAAGCTCTTTGTTCTTTCAGCCTGCTGCCAACTTGAAATATGGCATGCAGTTGCTACTGAACACTTTCGGTGCTAGCATCCTGTCAAACAGAAAAAAGAGAAAACAGCATTGGCACATCATCTTCGGCTTTAGCTATGCACAGGTACCAAAACAGTGAGAGGAAGAAACTGACCGACAGTATAAGAATTACATCATTTGTAGAGTACCATTGGAGCAAAACCAATGTGAAGGCCTCATTCCAGCATTCAGCACACGTCTCACCATCAACTGAGCTGTTGTATGTGGTGTTAAACTCATTCCAAGACTAGGAGAAAATTTTGACTGCTTCTCAAAGTGAGTGGAAATAAAGGTGCCCCTAAAACTAACTAGGAATAAGCAAGTGCTAGACTCTACAAAGATGTCCAAGTGAGCAGAAGAAACTACCTATAAGGAAGATCAAGACATTTCAAAAGGAGCTCAATTGGCCCATGTGCAGTGTGAACTGACATTCATACACATGTATGTGTTGATGTTTGATGCCTGAACACAAAATAAAAACAGGCAGCTTTAATTTCTTTTAAGATATAATGCAAAACTTAAAGGAGAAAACTCGTAGAATTGACAAGACTCTAAAATACAGATATGCCACTGCAATAAAGTTAGGGGCTTAAAATCTTAAGTTCTTGGTCATTGAAAGCCTAATAAAATTTTCACTCAAGAAACAAAGACTCAAACTAAGGGTGTTGCCACAGCAACCACTGGTAAAAAATGATAGATAACACACAGTAAATATAGCAGTAGTGGAAGTTGCGACTATTATCTTGATTAGGTTATGAATGCAGGGTGACTAAGTGGTAAACAAATTACAGTGGCACAGAAATGTCAGGGAAATGATAGAGGGAACAAGAATGAGAAGTCATGAGAAACATTGACCCCATGTAGTCTTCAAAAATATGTTTAACAGTTTGCAGACAAAGGAAATCTGTTTAAAAAAAACATAGGAAAGCCCACTATGCAGCCCTGACATCAACGTTAGGGCCTGTTTGGATGCTGCATACCGATCCAATCCTGCAATCCACATGGATGCTGGGAATTTAGTTCAAATTCCCTGTGCATCCATGTCATGACCGGGAACACGTACCAGCACAGGCATCAGGGCTGAGGGGCTGGTACGCGGTCACCGGTCACCACGGCCTGGGCCAGCAGTCGCCCTGGGCTATTTCAGTTCATAGGATCCTAAAGTTTAGGAAGTCGTTTGATTAGCTAGATATTTGGTTAAGTGAGATTTGGGTTTGTTGAGATTCTTGTATAAGTATGGAACACTACTGTTGGAATGAGATAGTCAGGGATTGAGATCTAATCTCTTTCTCTTGCCCCTGGCGGGTTACCCTGCACCCCCTCTGTTCTCTGTTTCGTTGTTCCGCCCAGAAGTCAAGCACGGCGCCGCCCGTACGACGCCGTGCCTTCAAACCCCGACCTCCAATCTCCCACTCCTACCCCCTACGTTCCATAGTCCGTAACAATCCACGTAGATAGGCAGGGTTTAGACCAATCCAAAACAAGGCCTCAAGAATGGATTTGTCTGCAGTTCCAAACTTAGAACAGTAATAAAGTACATGCAGTGTGAAAGAACCATTTTTTAGAAGATAGAACAGTGACAATACAACAACCAGGCCTTTCATCCAAAAGTGAACTTTACACTTCCAGTCCAGTGAATGACGAATTGGATTGAAAAGCAAGCCACAACATGGTAGTACAGAATAATGAAAGAAAAAGATACAGGAAGCAAACTCATATTGTTGCATAATGTAAATTGTATCGCTCTAAGCTATGACTGCTAAAGAGTCACCATTCTGGTAAACCAAAAGTAAAGTACTGTTAATCAGAATATTAAAAGGTTATATAACCATTTAGAAGCACATTTGCTGTGGATATAAAAGGGCATAGAAAGGGCACATCATAACAAAATATGGTACACAAGTAAAGGAAACTATTCAGCCCAGCTGAAATACATGATTATAGCTCTCAACAAAGCATCTCTTTCACCATTCTATGTGTACACTGCAGTGTAACCAAGCAACCCCACAGATTGAGAAATTTTAATATCAATTTAACAAAAGAATGTGAATCAAGAATATATATGACCTGCATAAGTTCATGTGTATATTCACTTCATCGCATGAATGGTCATCCCCATGTGTACTTTATAATGGAACTTATCAGAACTGACTGCAATTTAGAATACAAATTCACATAATTCAGAAGTTGCAAAAACACACTCATTAACTTGTGCTCTACATGGACCAGTTAAATAACTCTGAACTTGGCAGTGGGACCCAATATAGCATCAATCTAGTATGTGCCAAACTATGCTGCATAAATGGAAGAGAATGACTCAGTAGCATCAATCTGGTTATTATTGTTGCGCTCTACTATGCTGCATAAATGGCAGCAGAGCCCAACATACCAAGGTCAGGAGGACAAAAGGAAGCTGTTCCATTTGTGAAGCCATGAGATGCAGCTAAGTTAGACAAGCAGAGGGAACTTTTTTTCAGATGAGTAGGACCATTGGATATATGCCAAGAATGGGATCTTTTTTAGACAGAGGATGCCAAGAATGGGGTATGCAGAGGGGGGAGCACATGCCACCAAGGCACCAATCAATTCAGGTATGAATGACTCAGTAACTATTAGGTAGTGATAGTAATGATGTTTTGCAACATTGACCATTGGAATTCAGGACAAAGGATACTAACCACTACATGTGATTATGTATAATGTAATGTCTGCTACACATTTTCAAGCAATGTTATAAATAAACAGTGAGCAAGTGCCATCATACCTTACAATGTTTGTGTGGTATGTGACCTTGTAAGCAGTTTGGTAGCTACCTATATGTGCAGAATAAAAACAATTAAAGAAACACTTCAAGATCTTAGTTCACATATTGTTATGTAAGAGGTCATTCTTTTTTTGAGAATAGTTATGTAAGAGGTCATTAAATTTCATTTGAATGACTATAAATATGAGACCTCAAGGAAAAAGTATTTATTATGGGCCATACATGCATGCAATTCAAGGCCCACTCAACCATTGCATCAGTTTAACTGCTAAATGTAATCATTCTATCAGTTAAAAAATGTAAGTCGTTTTAGCTTTGTCCTAAGTCAAACTTCTCTAACTTTGACCAAGTTTATAGAAAAATGCACAAACATCTGCTACATCAAACTATATTCATTGCACACACCAGGAAATAATATTTCGATAGTGGATTCATTTGATATTGTAGATGTTAATATATTTTTCAACTTGGTCAAAGATAGACAAGTTTGACTTAGGACAATGTCAATACGACTTACAGGTTGGAACAGAGGGAGTACTTAACTGCTAAATATAGCCACTAAGCATACAGCATCCTACCACAGCTGTTACTACTGTGCGTTCTGCCACTTGCAGGGTGATAAAGACCAATATTTACCGTGCTGGCAGCAACAAGATTGAACTGCAACTAGCATGCAGATGCAGGAAAATCACATTGGTCTGCAATGAGACATGGAAACCTAAGATCACAGTTTCCCATAAAAAGTGGTCTGTCAGGAGTAGTATTTATAAATGTTTCCACAAAAAGGCATCTTTCTACAACTCTTTTGAGCATTAACCTCTGAGGTGAGGGGTTCACTAGAACCCTTACAGCCACTGGATCTGCTAATAGCCAATCCTGCAGCCAGCTACAATCTAATTCACTAATTGGTACTACTAAATTGCATGATGCTACACACAAGGTAGGACAGATAAATCACATTGTTCCTGGATTCAAGATATATGGTCATGTAACATCATCACTCTCCATGAGTGGATTTTTAGATGCTGACCTCTTTGAGCTTTTACCGGAGGAATCTTTGGCCTTACCAAACTTCTTGATTGGCCTTTTCAGTGACATTGTATAGCTTTGCGGATTTTTCTGCCCTCTAAAGTTCTTCGACGACTGTACTACCTCATCAAAAGCCTTGGATAGTGCATCTTTAGCGACTGCATAGATTTCAGAGGATTTTGAACCTTCTTTTGCAAATTTTACCACATGACAGCACAAATCATTGAACCTTGCAGTTGAAGGATCTTCATGGTCTCCCCTCAGATCAGTGTAGTTATCAGAGGTGATAATATTTTTTGCATGCTTTGTCCAACGTTTCAGGATATAAGCCTTTGGAAGATCACGTACTCCTTCGATAATGAAAATCCGGAGAGCATGCCTGCACAAGATACCACAGCTCTCGAACAGGCAGCAACTACAATTCACTGTACTTCGATCGGGATTGAAATAGACGGTATGTATCTCCTCATCACCTTCATATCTCTTGACACGATACTTGTGTACTGTATCATCATCAAGTCTCTCTGCATGGTACCCAAAAGAATCAACAAACTGCCCCTGAAATAAGGCAAATATTGTGCTAGTGAATATTGAACTCCCTTGTTTTTCTACTGGTGAGGCTGTACTCAACGCTGGCATTTGAAACATTGTGAAATAATCTGCCTGAACTTCAGCTTCAAATGAACTAGAAATTGCCTGTCCAAGTTGCCAAACTGCCACCCGCAATTCAGTCTTGGACGAAAAGTACTTCTCAATAGCCTTCTCGATACTTCCACATTTTGTTGGCATCAGGTTTCTGGGATAAAATGCCTTTTTTGTGTATGCCGGGGCCCATTGTTGGCGAATATCATAGAGAGACTGTAAAAGCTCATTGTTGCTGAGCTCATGCTTTATGATGACCGAGTTCCAACCTGAATCAAACAGTTCTTCTATTCTGGACCCATCAATGCACTTCCTTAGGTCAGTTACAAAAGCCTCTGGATCTGGGCACGTACCATGTAGATCCTCCTTCATTGTGTCTAAGATATGCTTTTCACAGAAAATATGGTGGGTATTGGGTAATACCTTGGCAACAGCAGCTGTCATTCCTTGGTTCAACTCTGATAGCAAAGAAACAGGTGGACCCATGTGCATTGCTTCAAGCCATTTCTCAAACAACCATGTAAATGATGCTTCAGAGTCATCAAGAAGTAGTGCACAGCCAAAAACAACAGGCTGCACATGATGATTGACACCTGAGAATATGACGATAGGGATAGTCTCCTTGTTTTTCCGATATGCTGTCTCAAACCTAACAGCATCACCAAAATGGTAGTAAGCCATCCTAGCTTTAGCATCAGCCCAGAAGATATTGGCATTGTGCCCATTCATTTCATGCTGCACAGCATAGAAAAATGAAGGGTCCTCTTCCTGTCGCTTCTTAAGGTATTCAAATAGGCTTTGAGCATCCTCTGGCCCTAAATCATTATACCTCATCTCTCTTGGATACTGAGAATCTTGGCCATTCAGAAGGAGATTACGTGTGTCCGCAAAATTATTTGCAATGACAAGTACCTCACCTTGTGACCGAACACAGTGAACTTTGCTTGCTGGTGCTGGGTTCAGCTCATGGGTATGCTCTAGGATGAGTTTGGAGACCGTCCAGGTATCTTTTCCCTTCCGAATTATCTCAAACAATGCATCACAACCATCCCTCGAGGGGTCCAATGCACGTACTCTCTTGGTATCCTCTCCATTGTTCTCCCGCCCTGAATGGTATCGATGCCTAGAGCACACAAGCTTCAGCATCTTAAGTGACTCATCTTGCGACTTGCGGGACTGACGTACACGAGCTTCAAACCCCACACGGCTGGCATACGAGTAGTAGAATGTCTTGGCGGACTCAAGGGACTCGAATTCCATACCAATGTAAGGGTCAACAACAGTATCACTCTCGATGGCGATATACTGCACTCGACTGGGCAGCCCAACCTCATGATTGTGCTCCTTGACAAGCTTGGTAACAATCCACTTGCTATCACCTCTGCGGAGCACCTCAAGCATGGCATTGCAACCCTCCCTGATGGAGGCAGGGCGCTTCCTTGTCTTCTTCGCAGCCGCGACGACACGTTTCTCCTTACTGAACCCTTCCCTTGAGCACACAAATCTTAGCATGATAATGGACTCACTGCACTTAGACTTGCGTGACCGGGCAATGCGAACGGAGAACCCAACACGGCCAGCATAAGCAATGTAGAACGTCTTGGCAGCCTCACCAGACTCAAACTCCATCCCCAGCCGAGGCTCCAGGCAGGCGTCCGACTCCACCGGGAAGAGGTCCCTGCAGACGGACTGCGGCTGTGCCACTGCCGCCGCCAGTGGTGGCTGAGCTTGATGGTCGACGATCTGGACGTTGTGCAGTGGCATCTGGTCCACGTGGGGGCTAACACCGAGGGAGGCCCAGAAGTTGATGCTGTCATCCTCGAGGTCCACCACCTGGGGCTCCATCATCCCGTGCCCCGCCGCCCGCTCCTCGACCTCTGTTACCCTCCCGCAATCTCCTTCCCTGTGTTATCTCATACACTCCAACAGCAAACCAAGAACCATGGAAACTTCTCACTGACGCCGGCCGACACGCCCAATTCAAGAACCAATCCAAATCAGCTTCCAGCGGGCTCCGGCTCTGGCACTCCAACCCCTACCAAACTGCCGCCAAGAAGCAAGAAATCTGAAGCTTTGGTAACTCCGCGAGTACAGAGGAGGAAGTAAAAGCAGGTGGCTCCAATTGCGGAAATGGGGAGCAAGAACCCTAGAGAATTGACTCGGTGAGACCTGGGATTCGACCGAAATGCAAGAAAGGAGGCTCGAATTGGGGAGGGGAAAGACGGTACCTCTGGTTCCTTGATTGGCTGTTGGGCGCTAAGATGGCAACGGGGGCATGCCGGCGGGGAGTGCTACCCCGTCCCCGTCCCCGATATCTGGATTTTTCCCCGCTCCCCGCCCCCGGCCCCCGTATCGGCGCAATCTTTCGCCCGTCCCCGTCCCCGATAGGGGTTGCGGAGCCCCGACGGGTGTGGCAGACCCGATAAGTCCACCGCAGCTCAGTAGCAGAATCGTCGGCGGCGAAGCTGCAGTAGCGCGAGCAGTCAGCGTCGGTGGCATGGGATTGGGGAAGGAGGAGTGCGAAGGGAGAGGCGAAGCGTACAGCAGGAACGCGACTGCAGGAGACGGGGACTCCGAGGGAAGTAGCCAAGCCGAGTAGAGCGGACCTCGCGGCCGGCCGCCGTGAGAGGTCGTGGACTCACGAAAGAAGAACGGAGACGAGGGAGCGGGGTCGAGGAGTCACGGACTCAACGGGTCGCGGTGATAGAAGAGTCTCACTGGCGGCAGGGATGGATCGAACATCGAAGGGATGAGGCCTTGTATAGTTGCAAAATTTTTAGTAAAATAAGTATTATAGTATCTTTGTTTATATTTAATAAATATTATTTAATTATAAATTAACTAAGTTTTAAAAGATTTATCTCACAAATTATAAGTAAACTGTATAATTTGGTTATGACGAGAACGGCTTGGGGGCAGGTGAGAAAGTTTTGAGAGTAGTTTAGACGTTATTCCACAAGTGAGACACGTATGAATATGTGTTTTCTATTATTTACATAATAGCAAAATTAGTTAAAAAAACGGATGGTCTCCTAGGTGGTCTATTTGTCTAGATATGGTTGTTTTTTCTAAGGAACTCAAAATACAAGATATACTCCTCTTTTGAAATGCATATATATCAAACCAACGCATGTTGGTGACATTATGATGTTTTCTTAAGTAAATTTGTTCGGAACTTACACACAAGTAGTTACAAAAAGGGAATAGATTTATTGAAGTCACAAGAATATCAATATAAATGAGAATCAAGCATACCAAGAGAAGACACAAGAATTTGTTTCAACAAAGTTTGGATTCACCATCATTCACTGTACGTCCCTATTGAGGAGCTTTCAAGTCAAGTGCTAAGGGCTAGTTAGCTTTCTCTGATGGAGCTGAAATAGTTTTGAAAAATATTCTAAAAAATAGCTCCATTGAAAATTTTATAATAATTTATATCAAGCATGTGGGGAGAAATCATGTTTTCGTTTGGCTAATAAGACATGGCAGAAAGTATTGTTCGCTGATTTGTTGTGTGGCAAATTCGGCTGATAAGCTCAAGCGAACAAGCTGATAAAAATAGCTCTGGCTCCCCAAGACTATTTGCAAGGAGACATTTATTAGATGTTTGATTAACACGCCTCCATAGCAAAAACTGCGAGAAGCGAGAGCCTAAGCCGCCCTAAGTTCATTATACCCTGGACCAACAATAACGTAGGTCAGCAGTTACCTCCTTGCACGTGCAGGCACTAGTCCAGTCATTATTTATAAAGACTTTCAAAAAAATACGATTTCCAATTTCAAGATGAACATTTCATTTGTCGTTGATATAAATCAATTATTTCCTTTACAGATCTCTCTTTTAGAAGAATTAGAGCTAGACTTGCCCCTTTTCTACAGACATACTTGAAGCTTTTGCTTTGGGTGGACAGTGGAGGTGGAGCAGAACTTGTCTTGAGAAAAGTTCTTTGATATCTAGCTAACCATGATGCTAGGGATGAAATAAATGTGCAACTCCGATTGGTATCATGCTTTAAAGATTTACCTTATACATCTTAGCATCATTTGGTAGTAATAACTCTTCCACAATTCTTATCCAACATATATGCAGGCTTTAATCCAAACACACTTGCACATATATAGGGGGAGCTAACACTACCAAATTGGATTTGTGAAACTAGTCCAAATCTTTTTCAAGTGGTCAAAATGCTTGGACAAACAACACAAATCCAATCCAAGTTAATGACATGCACTTGTGTATGTTATTAGCTTGGAATTTAAATTCAATTCTTACCTTTGTAATGGGTATCATCGGTTATCGAAAAGGGAGAGATTGAAAGCTCTATATTTGGTTTTGTCTAATTGATACAACCAAGTGGACTAACCCTATACTCTAGTGTTGTGGTTAAGAGGTTGGTCCACATCCAAGGATTGAGCAAGGTGGCACTCAATGTGATGGAGATGGCCATAAGTGACGATCAAGTGCTCACTCTTTGGAAAAGTAGAAAGAGAAAACCAAAATCTTACGGGCTCAAGGCAAAGGTATAAAATAAGATGTTTGTTTTGCCGGTCAAGATGCAATAGAGTGCGTGGTCAAATTTAGGACAAATAGTTGTACTATTAAGAGAGGAGCTCGGCGCCTCAGCTCCTGGAAATTTCAGCTCGGCTATGATTTAATTCCAGCTAATTACGCCAATGCAACAGAGAGCTCCTGCTAAGCAATTTAAGCCCTGTGAGCTCTGAGCTGGAATTTCGTGTCCAGACTCCACGACGTGCTCAAAACAAGTGCTACCTGTTCCCAAAGTCATCAAACTAATGTTAGCACTTGAGATAGTTTTTCGCAAGGAATTCCCCCGTGCTTTCTTATGCATCTCAATACGTCACTAAGCACAAAGTATATGTAAATAAGACTCACACTTAGCGGCACTAGATAACCATTGCAATTAAAGATTTCTCCTCTTTATTATACAATATGGTTATCTATTCTAAATCCATTCACACTGTCACACACACCATTTAGTGTCTTGAATGGCAAAAGAAAATTGTATATTTAGTCCTATTAAATATACCTTTGTCTTGAGTCCATTTTATTTTTCTCTTCCTTTTTTTCCATGTTTGAGCACTTGATCCATCACTTAGTCCATCACCATCCCCATGACCATCATCTTGCTCCACATCTTGGTGTGAACCAATACTATCTCATATTCAGTTCGAACAATAATTAGTACACTAAGGTTTTATCAATTATCCAAAACTAAACTAGAACTTCCAGATATGTTCACGCGCACGGAAAAATAGGATATGGTGATAGGTCACTCGCATAGACACACTTGATCTCGTTTGAACTTCTCAGCACGATTTATCAACCATTATACTGTGTTTTTCTCTTATAATAAATTAGTGCATAATATTTTTCACATACGGAGACCAAGGGGCCGTCGAAGCAAATGGAGACGCTGCTCCGTTGCTGAGATTGTGCAAGTTGTGGCTTCAACGAGCAGGTGAACAGGCCCATGGAGCGCAATGACGGATATGGGCTGTGGCCCATGGCGCGGCCCAGAAACTCCAATAGCCCTCTGAATTTTTGTGGCATCGACGGCCCAGCAGCAAAAGAGAAAAAAGCCCATACCTTCATCGCTTGTTTCCTAGCAAGAGTAGAGTAGGTGACAACTCAATCGCGTGTTACTGCGGCATGAAGACAAGAGCAATCGCGTGTGCATTCAAAATGTCAACGGGGAACCGATCCCCGATTCCCCGCGGGAAATTCCCCTATTTGGTGATGGGTTTGGGGCAAAATCTCTCCCCACGGGGAGCTAAATGGGACAAAATTTGTCCCCGTCGGGTTTCGTGGGGGCGGGTCTGGTGTGCCTCCCCCCGTCCCCGTTCCCCGTGGAGACCCGATAATAATAAAGGCCCAGTAGACCACAACAATCAAGGCCCATAACTGTGTACATGTATATACATAGAAGCAAAACACTAACCCTATCTCTTCCTTTTCACCTCTCATTTTCCACCCGCACACAGACACAGCCGCCACGTTCACGGTCACTTTTCCCCTTCCACGGTTCCACCATCGGACCATCCACATCCACGGTCCACCACCGAGGTTTCCGAGGGAGGGAAGCGGCGCGACGGCGACGCTGGAGCTGGAGGGCAGCGGAGGCGCGGCGCTGGAGGGCAGCGGAGGCGCGACGCTGGAGCTGGAGAACGGGAAGTCGGCGCAGCACTCCGGAGTCCGGCAACCACCCACCATGGCTTCTCCTTCACCCCCGGCATCACCAATTGTAAGCTTGGACGAAGATGATGTAAGGTGAGACATCGTTCATCTCTTATTTCCTTGGTCCCTGCTTAGAAGCGCTAGAGGCCTTTGTTTGCCTTCCATGGCTGCGTCCTTGACTCACTAACCCACGTCCGGCGGTCCTCACAAGGGACGCCATTGGTTTCGATGGGCTGTCTGGCTCCGCCGACGGGCTGCCTGCTACTGGATCCGCCTTCGTGCGGCATGGATCTGGCACCACGCGGTCGTGCGACCTACTGCTACTGCCTTAGGTTCAGCTCGTGGCCCATCGTCGGGCTCTATTGCCAAGGGTCGGCCACCAAAGCCAGCATTGAAAAAGACCAGCCGGCTTGCAGCTACAGGAGCTCCTGCTCCGACTACTCCAGAAGCGTCAATCGAGGGTGGCGTCCGGCTGCTAAAATATATTGGGTTCGGTTCCAGCTCGCTGCGCCTTTTATTTTTGTCATTAACGCATTATTTTGCCATGTATGAACTAGATTGTATGGCTTACTTATGATTGTAGACTTGCAATTCAATTAATTTCTATGCATATTATTTATGATTGCAGATTTCATGACATGCATTCTAGTTGTACTAATTTTTATTTGCAGCTTAACATCTGTTGGTATTTTTCTCATTATGAATGATGCAAATTTATTTGTTATTTTTCAGATTCACTACTCCAGCCAGTGGGAGCAGCAGTAGGCAAGAATCACTTGCACATGAATCTGTTAATGATTCTGATCCCATTCCAATTTCTGATGGTGAGGAGGATGAGGACACGGACTTTGGCACAAAGAGGAAGCTTACTTCTGTTGTTTGGAAGGATTTCAAGAAGGTGAAAGTGTGTGGTATTGTCAAGGCTCAATGCCTTCATTGCCATAAGCAGCTTGGAGGGACAAGCAAAAATGGAACAAGTCATCTTCATGATCATTTGAAAATCTGTACATTGAAAAGGATTAAGTTGGCAAGCCAGAACAAGACACTTCAACAATCAGCTTTGAGGTTCAGTTGCATGGAGGCAGGGAAAGTGTCTGTGGAGAACTACACTTTTGATCCAGAAGTTGCTAGGAAGGAGCTTGCTGCTATGATCGCACTGCATGAGTATCCTTTATGCATTGTTGACCATGCTGGTTTTCGGAGATTTGTGACTGCATTGCAGCCATGGTTCAAGATGGTGACTCGAAACACTATTAGGTACTGGTTGTTCCTTCTGTACCAATTCTTATGTATTTACTTTATCATACAATTAAATCTGAATTGTGCCTTTTTAACCATTTGTTAGGAAGGATATTATGGAAGCATATAATGAAGAAAGGAAAAAGGCCCTGTCCTACATGGCTAGTACCAAGTCTAGAGTGGCTATTACAACAGACTTATGGACCTCAGATAACCAAAAAAGAGGGTACATGGCTATAACAGCTCATTTCATTGATGATTCATGGGTACTAAGAAATATTATCATGAGGTATTGTGTAAAAACTGAATTTATCTACTGCTGCGATAATATTTCCTTATTGCTGCTATAATTTATTGCCTTTGTCTTTTGTTTGAAGGTTCATATATGTCCCTGCTCCACACACAGCAGAAGTTATTGGTGAACTGCTCTATGATGCATTGGTGGAATGGAACATGGATGAGAAGATCTCAACTTTGACTCTTGATAATTGCAGCACAAATGACAAGGTAATCACTAAACTACTGAAAAAGATAGGCAAGTCAAAACTGCTATTAGATGGAAAACTGTTGCATATGCGTTGTGCTGCCCATATTTTGAACTTGATTGTGAAAGATGGTTTAGAAGTGATTAAGGATTCAATTGCAAAGATCCGTGATAGTGTTGCCTATTGGACAGCCACACCTAAAAGAATTGAGAAGTTTGAAGGATTGCCAAACATGTTAGAGTTAAGTTGGAACACAAGTTAGGGCTAGATTGCAAAACAAGGTGGAACTCTACTTACAAGATGCTTAGCCTTGCTTCGCCTTGCAAGGCTGTTTTCAATCGTGCAGCTATTGTAGACAAGTCGTATGATTGTGCTCCTAGTGAGGAAGAATTGGCTTTTTGTAGAGAGGTGGTTGATAGGCTCAGGCTGTTTAATGACATCACAGCTGTGTTTTCGGGGACAGATTATGTGACAGCCAACATCCAACTCCTAAAAATCTGTGAGACTAAAGAGAAAATTAGGAATTGGAGTGTATGTGGCAATCCCATTATTGAGAAAATGTCCATTGAAATGAGTGAGAAGTTTGATAAGTATTGGAAGGAAATCCAAGGACCAATGGGATTGGCCACCATTTTAGATCCTCGGTTTAAGACTGACTATCTCCTAGGGTTCATTGAAACCCTCACTGGTGAATCACATGAGGAGTGCACAGAGAAAGTTAGTGAGGTTAGAAACTCTTTGTATGAGTTGATGAAGGAGTATGAGGTGGAAGAGGATGAAGATAATACAGAATCCTCAGCTCCCCCACTTTCTAGTTCGGGTGTATTGTCTCAAATCAGTGCACGTGTTGCTAGTAGAAGGCCAGCAGCAGCTAGATTCAAAACAGAGTTAGAAAGGTACTTGGAAGATGAATTGGTTCCAATTGAGACAGAAAACTTCAAGATCCTTGATTGGTGGAAGGTTGCTGGGACTCGCTATCCCATATTAAGGAAGGTAGCCAGAGATATATTTGCCATTCAGTAAGTTCAGTTGCGTCTGAATCAGCCTTTAGCACCAGTGGGAGGGTACTCTCTGAGCATCGCAGTAGGCTTAATTCAGATATTTTGGAGGCTTTAATGTGTTCACAAAACTGGCTGTGCAACAAGTACAAAGGTAGATAAGCTAGCTGTCCCATTTTTCATCAGTCTCGATAAATAGAAAGGTCTCAAACTAATTCTTGTCATGCTTTTCTGTAGGTGAAGAAAGTGATGGAGCTGTTAGCTTTTGGAGCTGTCTTCAAGAGATCCAAGATGGGATGGAGGTATGTGTAACTGAAACTAAAACATCCTATACTCTCTTTATTGACTGGACTAATTAATTATATATATTTTTGCTGGTTTTTGTATATAGGGACTAGCACTTGTTTGAAGAGAAGAATTGGATGCGGCAAGAGCACCAAGGAGGAGGAGGATGCAGCAAATTATCATTCTGTGTTGCTTCTTCATTTAAGAACTTATCATTCTGTGTTGTAACGTTATTGGCATGAGCCCACGAACATGTAATTATGTAAACTTGTGGTGCTGCTTTTGGCCTTGTGCTGTTGTGGCAAGGTGCTGCTTTTGGCCTTGTGCTATTGTGGCAAGGCGCCAAGAAACCTATGCTCGATGTTTGGATTCTTAGTTACTATTTTTAGTTGATGAATCAGTTGTGGTGAATGTATGAACAATATGATTGTTTCTGTGTTGTTATGAACTATGCAGTAGGCAATTATGGACAAATGACTGTTATTTGCATGTGAATTATTAGATATTTGCTGCTATTTATGTAAGTGATTTGCTGTTGTTTATATAATTGACGCGGGGACGGGGATTCCCACGGGGATTTAATCCCCGAGCGGGGACGGGGATGGGGGGAATTCTCCCCGTGACCCTTCACGGGGACGGGGATGGGGGGAATTTGCCTCCGTGGGGACGGGTTTGGGGCAGGAACCTCCAACGGAAATTCCCCGTTGACATTTTGAGTGTGCATGCATGCCGAAAAGCCTGTGACGACAATCAGCATAGAATGAGTATGAGAATCCGCATCGCATCTTTGTGCTGGCCTGGGCTCGACACTGTCGCTAGCTTCCTGCAGTGAGGCTCAGGAATGAGTGTCTGCCATGCCATGCTAACGAACCGGCTTTTGAACCAAGCAGGGGGATTCGGATACTATGGCCATACCCATACCTTTTGCTCGCTTGGGAAAGGTGGGCCACCACTTGACGTTTCATACAATTTTCTCCGGCTCTCTTGTCAAAAAGAAAAAGAAAAAGAAAAATTCTCCTGATACTGGAGCCGCCATCCACGCGTCAGTGGGGTGAACCGTTAACAAAGACATTCAGGTAATGACCCAACTGAATATGATTATGTCTTATATTCCATTACAACACATACATTGTTAGACTAACGATCAGAAGAACAGAAATTTAGATTTGGAGTTACAGTGGAACGTGAGTGCTGTCCCGTTAAATAAGAAAAACCGAATCTCGCAGGAGAGACGCGTCCATTTGTTGATGAAGACAAGGCCGGCAACCTGTCAGCGCGCCCTGGCCTCCCCGTCCAGCTTGAATCCCACGACCTTCTCGCGGACTGCAGCCTCCATGGCGTCTCTCCCGGCGTCACCCAGCGTGACACCTTGCGCGCTCGCCACGTAGGGCAGCGCCTGGGTGCCCCTGGCAGGCACCCTGAATGGGTCCGCACGAAGCACAGCCAGCCTCGTGCCGCCCAACCCGAGGCGGAACGAGACCTGGACCCGTGTCAACGTCCCCAGCTGGTTGTAACTAGAATGAAAGTAGTCGGAAACAATTTAATAGGAGGCTAAATTACTTTTTTTTTTCATATTTTTATGCCAAAAATGAAATCAACACGAACCTCAGGGTTTGCAGATTCGCCGCCTGCACTGCTAGGTAGGGTGCATGAGGCTTCACTACCAGTACACCCCACCACCACTGTTGCTGCCAGCATGTTGAGGACGATTGCCACTGCCCATGTAACCGGGCTTGACCGGACCGACCTAACAGCAAGTAATTAGACTGAATCATCTGAATATAAGGGTATGTTTGGTTTCCTTTGCTAAATTTTAGCTCCATAAAATAATTTTAGCTAGTCTGACTAGTGAGACTAAACTATTCAAAATC
>Ga0182004_10001761_pt1 | contig 16276 bp, 11 predicted proteins | sample Sormic07211540_1_FD_120479 | JGI IMG/M metagenome (GOLD analysis project Ga0182004, IMG submission 120479) | Endophyte microbial communities from Sorghum bicolor roots, Mead, Nebraska, USA - 072115-40_1 MetaG | ecosystem: Host-associated > Plants > Roots > Unclassified | place: USA: Nebraska...
TATTACAGTCAGATATATGCCTGAATCTAAAAAAACTACAATGCCTCTGATTTTACGCAACAGCAAACAACTTGTAAAGAACATTCAAATAAAAGGTCAAACAACGTGATCCTGTGGCTCATTACACCTTAGATCAGCTGTTAATAAATATAGCCCTGCACTCATACTCAATCCATGATACAGGCGTACATCTATACGCACCAGCAATGTACAATGTATTATTTCATTAAGCTAAAAGAACTGTAAACATGTATGACTATGAAAAAAGGAATTTTCATAAGAAGGTTATGGTAGAGCGCACCCAAAAATAGTGTACTATACCAATTTTGACAGTTGCTGTGATTGGAAAAACCCTAAGGCGGTACCTCTGGATCTCCAGCTTGAACAAGGAAGGAATCAGCTGCATAAGAACCCACACGGTTCAGCAAAGGTTCACTGACCCCGTAAGCACAATAGGCCATTTAAAATAGTGAACATTGCAATGGTAAGATATAGTGTATGTCTTAGAAGAGGTGTAAATCAAATTGACGACTCTTGGAATGGAATGGTAGCTCAGTTCAGTAATCAAATGTAGCCTGCATCATGTGATGAACTCTGCATCATGACTTACTCTTTCGACTGAATTGAAGGCTCCAACACCAGCGACCTCGAGGCTGTCGGTGATATGGCTTTTGAGCTTCATGAATAGCCTGATTATGTATTGGTAATTCACCCAGACATACTGGGAAGTTCAGAGAGCAGAACAGAGACATCTGAAAGAACAGGTGCAACAGAAAAATCATAGGCCGATTAACCAAATGCTGTGGCAGCAGTGATTAATCCAACTAACAATGTAAGAGAAGGTACGGTGCACACTCTTTCTAGGTAAAGGAGTTTCTTTCCTGCAAGGTAGTAAGCAAAATTTGAGAGATGAGACAGATTAATCCAAAAATGGCATTGCCAAAAATTAGTAATTGTTTTAGGGCTCTATCTTTCTAGAGGGTTGGGTAAATAATTATGGAGCAATAATTTATTTGAGACCAAAAATTTGAGCAGAAAGCATCTAATTGCATAACTCAAATTTAAACAATTGGTTTGACCGTTTGAGGAGGTTTGATGAACTAAATATGGATAACAATTAGTTACCTAAGGAGCAAAGTATTGTGGTGTCAAAAATTCAACATATATGCAGGACAACACTGTAGGAGACAACATGTGGCATGCGTGGACTAAAAAACTACTTTCTTAGTCACATGATATCTAAAATTTCTCATCCAGGATGACCCCAATGCAGTGCAGATATTTATGTATTAATATAGATAGCTGCTTTGAGAAAAAAAACTTAGCCATATAGAGAAGCTGTAAGTGAAGAAAAATGTGGAAGCCACCGAGATTGTAGCATCACAGCAAATTAGGATGCTATTGAGCGCGTGTGAACCCAATCTCGCTTATTGAGCTGATAGTTAGGTCTCTAGCACTATTCTTATGTTTCCCTAAATTAGTGCAAATATTTAAGGATAGAGGACACACAAAAAACTGAATAAAAAGAGAGGCTAGTATAGCTGGTTTACGTGAGGAACAGGGCAAATAGAGGGTCCTAGATAAAAAGATGAGAGGAAACCTGAGCGTAGGGTACATGGCCCACGCCGCTGTTCCAAAATCGAAGGTGAGAACCACGGCCATCGCTAGTACGGCGGCAGCAGAGGCTTGCTCATGCTGGAGCTCTCGTGGTCATCGACGAGACTACCGTGCCCGAGCCCGGCACTGGACAGTGGTGTCCGCGAGCACGGAAACCTAGGGTTTCGAGGAGCCTGCCTCGGAGAGCACCCGCGCCGCCAGCCACCGGAGGGCCCTGCTCGGAAAGCCCTGTTGATGCCCTGCCGTGGCCGGGGATGAGCGTCGACAGGTCACACGGGCGGTGCTCCGCCGTAGCCTGAGGACATCGTCGCGCCGCAAGGACGCCCTGCGGTGAGGTGGTGCCGCTGGGGCCCGGCCTCCATGCCGCCACATCGGGGGAGAGGGAGAGGAAGGAAGAGGCGGCGGGAGCACAGATTGCCGGGGAGGCGCGTCGTCGTGGCTGCCGCGTTGGGAGAGGCTGGCATGGGGAGACGGAGAGAGCGAGGGGTCGAGAGGAGGCCGTGGGTTGTCTTTTTTTTTTGCCGAGATGAGGGGGAGGGGCTAGGACCAGATCAGGAGACGAGGACGAGCGTTTTTTTTTATAAACAGTAACCGCGGGATGACGTGGCTGTCGCGAGGCACCGGAGAATTCCCGAGCTATTATGTGTAGAAGAATATTTTTAATTCGTGATATTTATAATAATATGGTTCCAAATAACAAAAAAAAAGAAAAAAGAAAATACCATTCTATTCGTGTCTGCCTACGGTTCGCACGGCCGCAACCGGTGAGCGCGGCCCTTGCCCTAGCTACGGCGGGTACAGCCCCAACCCCTGCCCCTGGTCCGGCGGGCGCGGCCCGTGCTCCAGCGACGGGCGCGGCTCCTCCGCCTCTGCGGGTCCGACCGGCGCCTGAGCGCCGCCGAGTTCTCATCGGTCGTGTTCCTGTTTGAGAGGAACCAGCAGCGGCGCGGAGCAGAGCAGCTCTGGGTAGCGACGGCGCGGCGAGGAGCAGAGCTGCGGCACGCGATCTTCCTACCACACACACCGTCGGTGAGTCCTCCCCGACCCAACGACGCAGCTGCCCTGTCCTTGGAGTTGCGAAGCCATCTGCGAACGCCGTCATTCCACGGGTCGACGCCGCCATCACCTCGCGCCGCCACCGTACCACCCGTGCCAACGCCGCCGGAAGAGCAGGGGGCCAACACCCCTCGGCTCCTCACTACCTCAACCCTAAGCCCCGACAGCCCTTCTGCAGGACTGCAGTCTGCAGTTGTCAGGCAAGAGCCGTGCAGCTCTTCCACTGCTCTTGGTCTCATCTCATCTGGTCATTGATGAAGTGGTGAGGTGCAATTTTAAACTTCTGCTACTTAGCTACTGCCATTTACAGTTGAAGCATTTAGTTCAATTCCTTACAATTCCATTTTATGTTACTGTTGTCAGATAGTCGAGGTATAAATAATGGAAAATTGGAAATATGCATTGCTCTTTAGGAATATATATGGATGATTGCTTTTAAGGAAGAAGGAAAAATTGAAAATACTGTTGCCATTTTATGGGCACTGTTGTCAGAATTGAACTTGAGACATTTTGAGACCTTTAAAGTCCACACCTCATGCTTTTTTAATATGGATTATACTGAATTGGCAAATTTATACTTGTACAACAAGTTGTGAATATGGATTACCGAATTGCATATGAAACATTCCATAGGACTACCCTATGTTAAAATCCTAGTTCCGCCACTATCGATCACCAATGTTTGAGGATTGATTCGGTATTGAGGTCATGTATGCAAAAATTTCAATCTTATACCTTTTCTGTTCTGACTGCTATCTTGGTGGATCAGATCGCTGAGCAAGGGCTGCAATCACTCAAGATGTCATCATCACAGGCGGCTGGGGGCAGCACATGGAAGTGCCGCCGCACCTTGGGCCCTGGATCTTGTTGGGCATCACTGCCTGAAGATCTTATTCGTATGGTGGCGTCGCGCCTGCTTGATAGTGACTTTCTCGACTACGTCCGCTTCCAGCTGTCTGCACGAGCTGGCGGTCCAGCACCACCTCCCCGAGTGGCCGCGGGGTAACTGACCCGCGTTTCCACCCACGCCGCTGGATGTTGCTTCCCGAGGCCACCCCAACCTGCATGGGTATGTCCACTTCATCAACCTTGACATAGGGACCATGGTCCGCGTTCAGATCCTGCTCCTAGGGGATCACTGCGCCATTGACTCAGTTGACGGCCTGCTGCTGCAGAACTCGGACCAGGAAAGGCACCGTTCGCCTTGTCCACCCTTTCACCGGCGACATCACTGAGCTCCCACCCATAGGGACCCTCCTCCCACAGCCACAGGTGGACTCTTGTATTCCCAGCGGCCCTACACTATACAGGATAAGAAGACTTGCAAGATTCATTTGTGCTTCTGTTTCCTTCAAAGCTGGAGCCATGACCATCATGCTTGCACTTTATGACGTATGGCATGTAGCCTATGCTACCTCCCAGGATAGGCAGTGGAACCTGTCAAGCTGGCGATTGCCAATGCTCTATGCACCATTGTCGTTTCAAGGCAAGCTATACATAGTGGGTACTCCCAGAATATGGGAAAGTATGCACCAGGTCTTCCAGATTGACCCTCGAGGGCAGAATGAGGCTGGTGCAGATCCTCAACTACAACCACCAAAGTTGATTGCCACAATCCCCATAGGCAAACTCATCCATCCTCATGGTCTGGTACAATGTGGCACAGAGATCTTGGTGCTTGGACAAAACGACCTTTTAGTGTCACAAATTTTAGTTTGCAAACTCACAGACCTTGTGCTACAAAAGTTTATCCCAGTAGACAACATTGGAGATAATACCTTATTTCTTGGAGAAAGGAACCTAAGTGTCTCCTCTAAGATCCTGTCTACAGTCAAGGGTGACAATGTTGTCTACGAGTGTTCAGGACAACCCTATCTTGGACAGTACCACCTCAGTAGTGGCAGTTTGACACCAGCAATTGATAGTTGCAGCTTGTATGGCCGTGCACCGGGACCAAGTAGCCTCGTCCACTATATCTTCAGCTGCTGCACTCGTGATCTGTGGTATGTAAGTGTATTTAGTTTATTTTCTTTCTGCGCTGTCTCTCCCTACCATTACTTGTTTTGTTTTGGGCTACCTAGAAGATTGTTCCATTATGTGCTTGTAGGAACCGAGGACTACTATTCAGAAGAGCAAGGGATGCTGATTTATGGTTTGTGTAAGATGAAGAGCAAGTTCAATAATGAGGCTAGTCCTTCATCCCTTGTTTTCTATACCAACACATGGTTCACCAATCTTGGACTTGAATTCGCCAATACCCTCTTTATTATTATTTTTAAATCACAGCACAACGTAGACACTCATGCGTGCACCCCTATGAATGCACGTATACACACCCTACCCCTATGTATTGAGATTGACAAAGTCACGACATGAGCCTCTCTGTCAATGAATATGTTGCCTACCGCTGAAAGAACATGACTGTTAAATCATGGAATAAATCTAGGAAGTGAAAGTGCCCCCCGCCCCCCGCGGTAGCAATTGCATTTTTCTAATGATGTCTATGGTTAGTACTTATGAAGTATTAGAGATTCACACACAGATAACTTGAAAACTATTGGCCCCTCGAATCCTCGTGAAAACCTGGATGGCCAGGTTCCACCATAAAAAAACCCTACCAGCTGAGCTATGCTTAGTTCTCCAATACCCTCTTTATTTTAATCCTACGTGCTAGTTCTTATGCTACTCGCAAGCTCTTGTTTTGTATGCAAATCCAATTTGCTCAACCAATTAACTGTTTCATTCCCTTTTTTTAATGTAACATTATGTTTTCAGATCTATTAGTTGAAATATATGTCATTTATACAATTATACTGCAGCATTATATAACCCCTCTTCCAAACAAGCCTTTATAATGTGCATTACTGCATTTGCCTAGACATTTCCTTCACCAGACCTCACTTTGTGTGGGAGCTTTCCACCCTTGACTTTCTTACTGAATGCAGAATGGTTACAAAATTAATAAGATGCTATTGTGATGTTGTAAGGCGCTTCCTACATATAGATTTTGTTTGTTTGCCTCATTACCTACTGTTTATGTGCTACCAGCCTACCATAGTAGAGGTGGATGCCTTAGTTTAGTGTAAGGTTCATGTGCGCAATGGCCTGTCCAGCCATGGGTTGTCCCAGAATAACCAATTATCAAGTGCCCCCTTTTCTCATTATCCTGAAACAATCGTTCACATTTGGATACCCTTGAATAACTGTATTCAACACAGAGGCACAGCTCTGCTCACATTATATCCAACTGCACCGTATCCCTGTATGCCATATTGTTGCCGCCCTTCTCCCAAGCTCTCTTTGTTGGCCTGCTTCACCCGTATGCTCGTTTGGTTGAACATGCAGTGGTAGCAAGTTAAGTTCGGCAGGGTGAATGGTAGCTAGTTTAACACACTGTTGGCTGTCTTCCACGTGGTGAGCTCGTGCTGGGTTTGAACGAGCACTAAGGATAATATCATGCAATGCAATCTGTTTAGATCAGAATTTATTTTCTTTTTGTTAACACTCTGACTAGTGATTTCTACGTTTGTGCATGTAGTTTCGACCAAAGTAACTATGTATTGAGATTCGGGATTTTTTTTCCATGACACTGGTGGCATGCTGCTAATCTACATAGGCCTTGTTTGTTTGGCTGATTTATATTGAAGTGGTCAAAACTAGAAGTAGTCCTAGAACCAGCTTATATTTTTTTATTGATGTTATGAAATACTATGTTTGTACTCTCTGTCAACAGTGTATTGATTTAATGGTATAATCATGCTTTTAATACAATATTCTTGTCATACCCCTTTTCCAGGCTTAAACCAACACCTGGCTACCAGTTTATACCAGCGCACCAGTTTATAGCAGTATCAAAAGGATATGAGATTCCCAGTTGTAACAAATATTATCATTAGTTATGGTATTTGACTTTCACAGTACATTGTAGTATATTATGTTACTATTGTTTCTTACAAATCTTTATTAATGTGCTGCGCTCGGGCACCACTAAAGTGTTGTAATGTACAAAAGTGTTGTAATGTGGATCTTTACAAATCTTTAGTATACCTGTATCGGTAAAGTTGGATGTTTAGATAGAAACTGAACACCATCTTTTCAAATTCTGGCAAAGAAATGGCAAGCTCTTAGGTTGCTTCTTCAGGGACGTTCTGCGGCGCCTAAACTCTTCTGCTGATTTGGTGATCAGTAGGACTTTTGCTACAGTGGCGGATAGCGGAGTCGTGGTGTTATTCCTTTTTTTTATTATTTTTTATTTTATTTTTTACGGCGGTGTTATTCGTTGCAGACGTTATTGGGCAAACTTGAAACATGAGTCTAGTTTTGAATCAGCTCCACCGCTCTGCATAGAAAGGCCAGTCTGCTGACTGCAGAGGGGCAGTGACCGATTTAGGCTCCTTTCCGTCAGCCACCGTTTTTTTCTCTTATTACACTCAATCAAACAAACAATATTTTCAATCATAACTTTTCAAACAAGCGAACAGGCGGCCTCTTAAGGTGCTCCTGATTTTTTTTAACTCCCATCACATCGAATATTTAGATACATAATACTAAATATAGATTATTTACAAAATTAAAAATACAGTTAGAGAATAATTTACAAGACGAATCTTTTGAGCTTAATTAGTCTATGATTGGAGAAAAATTACCAAATAAAACGAAAATGCTACAGTACTTGTTAAACTTTAACACCCCTAACCAAACACCCATTAGATTGATTGTTAATTCTTTTTTTTTCTGCCATATTTACAAAGTCATAAACAGATGGAGACCATGCTTATAGATCACTCACTTGTTTTATACCAAGGCCTTGTTTAGTTCACCCTGAAAACCAAAAAGTTTTCAAGATTTTCCGTCACATCGAATCTTGTGGCACATGCATGAAACATTAAATATAGACGAAAATAAAAACTAATTATACAGTTTAGCTGTAAATCACGAGACGAATCTTTTGATCCTAGTTAGTCCATGATTGGATAATATTTGTCACAAACAAACGAAAATGCTACAGTACCGAAAAGTTTTCAATTTTCGGAACTAAACAAGGCCCAAACTTTGGGTATGTCCATATAATTCGTACAAGTTTTGGATTTCGTCGGTCACAAACTAGTTTCTGCCTATCTTATTGTCCTAACCAAGAATTTGTCATTGCCCATAAGCAGGACTCGAGCTTTAGCCGTGCAATTTGAGTTATGAAGTGTGCAACTCAGATTTAATCTCACTTTGTACTAATAAAAATGTGGAGCAGTTTTTAGATAAATTAACAATATACAATAACATTATTAATGATATAGCCTTTTATACTACTACTATTACTTATTTGCTATTCTTGGTATTTGTGCACAATATATTTATTACAAAACACGTTGGTTCACAAATTTATTCTCTCCATACCTATAAAGAAAGTCGTTTTATGTTCACAAAAAAAATAAAGAAAGTCGTTTTGGACAAGATTAGGGTCAAACATTGGAAATATAAATTATAAATAACTTTTAAGTTAGAGTTTAAAAATATAAAAACCATATGAATAGATTTGTCTTGAAAAATACTTTCATAAAAATACACATATACCACATTTTGATAAATATTTTTATAAAAATAAGGAGCCAAAGTTGGACTTTGAAAACTGTATCGCTGTCATAAAGGGAGTATGCAATTTTCTGAGGGCAGCAAGCAAACAAGCCCTAAATGCAAAGGCTTGACAGATCAAAAGTTACATCACTGTCAATTCCCATGTGCACAAATCCAATGTTTTTTTATTCAATTCCCTTAGACTTCTACCACTCTTATCTTGCCTCTTTCGACCAAAGGCATTTCTCAGCTTATATTGAAAGCTTAAAAGATGTTTTTACCGGGGCTATCGGCTTACAATGCACGAGTTCAAAAAGTCCACGAGACTGCAACCTCCTTGTGCAGATAGAAACAAAAAATCTTCTACGAACAACCCCTGACCTAGGACTGACCTAGGACCCTTAGACTGTCTCCAATAAGGAGACCTAAACCCAAAATACCTCGCTCATAGTGGTTTGTCTATCTAGAAATCCTCTCCAACGAGTGACCCAAATACAGGATGCATTTTGCGTATCAGCCTGAACGCTACCCAAATATGCCTCGCATCTCTCCACGGTCCGCAAATCTCCAGCGTCTCCCTCGCGGCCTACTACCTGCACCACGCCCGTCTGCGAGCCGGCGAGGCGCCGTGCCCTCCTGCAGAGAGAAAAGGGAGAGGAGGAAGAAGCCTCTACCGTCCCCAACCCACGCTCCGCCGCCGGCGTTCCTCACCTGGTTTGCCTTCACCGGATCTAGGAGCTCGAGGACCACCAGCAGCACCGCCTTTACTTGATCTTGGAGCAGGTCGCGCGTGGCTGCAGGGGCAGGTGGCGTGCGGCGGGCTGGCCGCGGAGGAGGGCGCCGTGCTCAACCAGGGAGGGGAGAGAGAGTGTGGGCGGAGCTGAGTAGAGTGGCAGAGAGGGACGGGCGGCGCCAGGGCAGACACGGAAGGGAACAGGCAACGTGGGGGAGAGATAGGGACAGGTTTTTGCTTTTGGGTACTGGCTGTTGGAGAATCGCACTTTTGGGTTCGCTATGGATTTGTTGTGCATGACCCAAAGTGTAGAATGGGTCTTCGGTTTAGGTCTTGGCTGTTGGAGTCGGTCTTACTTAAAGCCAGAAACATAGAACCTTACAACCTTACAGAAACTTGGGCCGTAAAACAAAAGAACACATGACAGCGAGCGTTTGCATTAAGCACAGGTCACCAGCGCTCCATCCCTGTCACCAACTTCTCCACCGCCGCTTCCTTCTTTGCTCCATCCTTTCTTGCTAGCTTGATCCACTGCTTCATAAAATCGAGAGATTTGTAAGCATGTTTAGGCAATTTAACCACAATGTTAGAAAAAACTAAGTCGTTTCTAGTTTTTCATAGCGACCACCTCAGAGCCGCCATCATCCACCACACTATCTCGTGCTCTTCTTTGCCCCCTTGTTCAAGGAACAAGTCCTGAAACCTAGTAATTGATGTTGGGGCACTTGGCCAGCCCACTCTTATATTGCCTCTAGCGATACCATATGCACAATCCAATGTTCTTATTCATTCCTACGAGACTTATACCATTCTTATCTTGCCTCCGGTGATTGAGAGAAGGGATGGTCTTCATATATTATCATCCAACTTCTTTTCAAAAATTTATTTTCAAAGGTTTTGAAAACATTGCAAGAGAAAACACCAAAATCCTCAAATGGTATTCTCAAGTCGCTCAAGTTGTTATTATTCCTAACTAGAGTTTTAAAGCACATCACACGAATGTCAAGCAAAATTTGGGAGCATTATAACATGGATTACAAGTTGTTACCCCCTCTGTCCCTAAAAACTTCAACTTTAAGAGTTGTCCTAAATCAAACTTTTAAAACTTTGACTTAATTTCTAGAAAAAAACGCTAAAATTTATATTACTAAATTAATACATTAGATTTATCATAGAATATATTTTCATAAGATACTTATTTTATGTCATAGATATTGATGTTCTTTTCTATAAAGTTGGTCAAACTTAAAAAAAGTTTGACTGACACGGATTCTAGGAGTTAAAGCTTTTAGTGATAGAGAGAGTATTATTCATCACTAGGGTTTTTAAGCACATGACATGGATGTCAAGCAAAGTTAGGGAGCATTGACATGGATTACATGGTGTTTAGTTTGAAGAATAAGATCATCCATTACCTTTGTCATATTTTAGTTTTGTTTGATCCATCACTACTTCATCCTCACAAGCACATTAGTACGACAAAAGGGATAAAGTCATCCCACTGAAGTTAATGAGATGAACTCATGATATACCATGTCATTTCTAAGATCAAACATATCATTAGCTCGTCTGTCCTTCACGTCTGGGGACAAAAGTAGGTAAATTGTTACAAAGTGTGGATCAAATGGATATTTTGAGTGGCAAATTTCAACTAAAGCAATATATGAACAGTAGAACACAAAGACATGGTCTCAGGATGGACTGTTCTTATAAACATGTGCTGTACAGGCTCTCAAACATGTACATCATTGTGATCCTCTGTCAATCACTCGCATTTGCCAAACCAACCATCTTCAGCATGTTCCGGTCCTCCTTGAATCTCTCGAGGACTGTCCCCTTGACTAGCTCCAGTTTTTCATCTTGTGCTCCTCTCATTTGTATACCCCAACATTCAATGACTTCTGGCCTGAACCTATTTGTCTTTGAAAGGGGAGGGCTGGTAAACGTGCTACAAGTAAATGAGTGCCCTTGATCGAAATTTGCAGATAAAAAGAGTCCGAAATGATGTGGCTGCCCTCCAAATCCAATACCATTGGGTATGTTCTCAGAGCTGAAGTTTATAGCACACTGCCAAAATAAGCTAATGATGTAAACTACCCTTTATTTATATTAGTAGTAACACAAACAGTGAAGAAATTAAAATAAGGAGATATGTCATACAGAGCACAACATACCCATTGCAAATTCCTGTTTGCTCCAGTAGGGCGGAAAATGGATGCTTGAGGATATAATTTGAAGAGGAATGTCTTCATGTCACCATAAAAATCACTGTGCCTTTCCCAAGGCTGTGATGCATATCCACCATAAATTGATCCTTCTCTATCTTTAACAATCAGAACAGTCTGGGCATCTCCATTCCTATAAAACAAGAAACATATCCAAGGACATATATAGGTCCAAAATTATTCAGATGAAAAATATGAGCAGTGATAGGGCAAGCATAAGGACTCTCTTGAATCATGAGGATAGGTTGTAAAATTGTCATGTTTGTGCCCATTATTAGAAATGACAATTGGCATCAATGTGGCCGCTAAGCAGACAAAGAAAAGTAATTGAAATCATATCATGAGGATGGAACTTAGTTTCATTATGCCATATGCATATATAGTAACACGTCTTTATAATTATGAATAAAGTTTTAAAAATGGGGCTTTCACTCCAGCAGATCTACAAAATTGAGGAGTACTCACGTTACTTTGCCTAAAAAAGTGTTGAAGCTTTGTCCATGAAGAGAACTGTGATATAAAAGCTTCCACTCTTGCACCTCATTTTGGGAAAAGCCTCCTCCAATATGCCAGGCATACTCTTTATTTAGAAGCAGCAAATCAGTGGAGATGTTTTCAGGATAATGAAGCAGTGGTACTTCAAACCCTGGTCTACCTACAAATGAAATAATGTCAGCAAAAACATGACATGATATATCATGTACGTTAGTCATTTAAACTGCTCAAATGCTAATAAACATGCTAGATGTATAAGCGTACAACTATAGACAGCATGTGCAGAAGCAGAAGTAGAACCGATTGAAATTGCTTCAGAATGAAGAGGCAAGAGTGTGAAATGACACAAGTGAGAAAAGCTGGCACTCATGCAGCACAAGCACCATATCTAGGAAATGTCCTAATAACTGAATCTAGGAAGCACATAAAAAACACTAAGCCAAATAACATATTAGTTCTAATTGGTGTCGTTGTGGAATCTAGTAAGAAAATATCAAATTCACTATAGTTAGCACATTTACTTATTTCATTTGTATATTAAATTACATTATTTATGACTTGAACAGACATATTAGCATCTTTCTGAAACTCAGAAAAACATATGTCTGTATCTGCTATTAATCCAGGCATAAAAGTATGGTTGAGAATGAGGCATGCTTCAGAAAGAGGACTCAAATGTTTGTAGGAGGTGAAAACAGTATGCTTCAAGACTATTTGATTCGATATGGTTTTGAGACTTAGAAAGCAGTGGTTCCATAATAACTTCTACTTCTACTACTTATGGTACAAGTTTTAGAGGAATAGTCAATGTAGTATGGATCCCATTTTTTCAAGAAAATAGTATAAGTTCTTCGACTCTATGTCTTGTATTTTTCACATAGCTATGTGCATGACAAATTTCTTAGATGTAAGATCACATCTACATCCTTTTGTACAGGTTTATGAGCTTATTCCTAACACTCCAGCTGTAGAGTAAGTGCATAAACTTTTTTGAGAGAATAGTGCAACAACTTCGCTCAGATATCAATGGTGTAAATTCCTAGATTTGAAGACTAATGAGGAACGACCTGACAAAAAATATCAGTCCAACTCCTACAGCATCAGATGGGTCTGATTATTTTGTTATAAAAAATGATGGAAATGCTGCTTAGGAATACTAACAGAATCGCAAGAATGAGATAAACCTGAATCAGGGGGCATCAACAAATTTCCAAGGAACTTCCTCAATGATGGCAAGAGAATGCACAGGTTCCTAAAGTCTGATAATGACATAGACTTCTCTGAGACCGCTTCAGCATCCTCTGAAAGTACTGCCGAGTTGAGGAATGCTTCAAATGGTCTGTTGTTGGAACCTTCCACGACTTCCTTCTTCACTGCAAATACAGTTTCATGAACGGATGCCAAGACAGATTCCAAATCAGACCTGGCAGTGCACGTGAGGGGTAAATGCAAGAGTAAATACCAATTAACGCCTAAAATGCTGAATAAAAAAATCCCAAACAAACAATAAATCACAAGGTTTGTTAAACAAGAAGTATGGGTTCTTCTAAATGCAAACAAATTCATCTTGGACAATACCGCCCAGTGAAAGAACAATCTAAAACATGTGACCGGAATGCATAGGCCCAATGGTAGCCAGAAACCTCATTGACATCACCTGCCCTTTTTAATCCCTTTGTTTGAGGTAATTTTCAAATTTGAAGCATTCAACTATCAACTATTAAATCAACTTAGCAAAGGACACCGATTCACACACATGAGACACCAATGTATGAGAAGAAAATAATTTCTCTCGAGCAATACCTTGTTAAGGCACCATCTCCTGTGACATCACATAGTTGATAAATGAATTCATCAACCTCATCTCGAGTTCCCCTTCCATATGTTGCCTACATGCAACAAAGAAAAGGGTGTCAAACTATAGAATACATACAAAGTATTACATACAAAATCTTAAAAGCTCACAATGAAGCATCTCATTGGATCAAAGCACTAGTGGTATAGCCATTCTTATCAGAAAACTCAACAGCCCAAGCCTAATCTACTGAGCAATATTGCACCCATGTGACCAACTGCCCATGTCCCGATCTTAACTTCGATCAATTCCACCAGGCACCAACACATCACTCTACCCTCGCTCGCGACAACTAAATGAACAACAGAGTGGATCGAACTGAGTGGAGCACTAACTTTGGAGATGATCAAATCCTCGAACGTGACCCCATCGCTGCCGCCACTCTCCTTCGCCACCAACTGGAACAGCCTGTCGCCTAATGGCCCCCGCACCCCATAGTACTCCTGCGCAAATAGAGCCAAACCCGTCAGAAATCGTAGTCCAGATCCAGCCAGATCCAGGCCCCGATTCAAAGGAGCGAATGCGCGTGCGGTGCTCACGAGGAAGACGGAGCGTGAGATGGCGCGGCCGCTGGTCTGCGACTGCGCCGCGAGGGAGGTGAATAGGCCGCGGAGGCCGTCCAGCTCCTGCTTCGAGAAGGCCCTGCGACGAAGCGTGTCCCGGTGGTGAGATCACCAGACAAGCAAAGGTTTGCGAATCGCCGTCGCGATGGAGGTGGCAGGCAAGCTGTTAGTGGGGTAGTGGTACCTCGAGGCCATGACGAAGCGGGAGCTGGAGGCGGACGCCGGCGAAGCCTGCGAGTTGCCCATCGCCGCCGGCGGAAGCGGGGCCACGGCTTGCCCGTCGGCGACGTCCGAGCGCGCTCAGGCAGGCTCAGCAACTGCCAATTGAACTCTGGCCTTGTTTAGTTCCAAAAAATTTTGCAAAATTTTTTAGATTCCCCGTCACATCGAATCTTTAGACGTATGCATAGAATATTAAATATATACGAAAATAAAAACTAATTACATAATTTGGTCGGAATTGATGAGACAAATCTTTTGAGCCTAGTTATTCCATGATTGAACAATATTTGTCAAAAACAAACGAAAGTGCTACAGTGCCTGTTTTGCAAAAATTTTTGAACTAAACAAGGCCTCTGTGATTTTTTTTTTCCCCATTTTTTCCCTCTTTTTGAAAGATTTTATTTATTCTTTTCCGTTTGGTGTCACTGGACGGCCCCTCGCGTCACCAAGGGACGCCTTCGCTTGATGGGCTTTTCGCTTTCTCGCCTTTTCACCTGGAGGCCTAATTTCTGGTAGCCCAGCCCAAATAGTAACGAGGGGCGGCCGCTTCTTGGGCCGGAGGCGTCGGTGGCGGTTGTGGTTGTGGCGCGTGGCGCGCCGCCGACGGCGTGCACCGGCGCGGGCGAGCCGCTGGATGCACTTCTCGGGGAGCGCGAGCAAGGGAGAGGTGACCCACCACAAGCAACAATGACTAGGTACTACAGGCGCCGGTGATCCAGCGCCTGTCCTCCAAGGCTTCTCAACGTGGTCCTGGCCATGCCGGCTTGCCCGCACCTTGTTCGACGAAATGCCGAGGCCGGAGAACCCAGCTAAGCAGCAGGAGTTCTCGGCTTGTCGCCAGCAGCAGCTTACCCTGTGGCAACTAGCCACCTTAACTCGTGTTTGAGCCTATTCCCGTTTCGACTAGTCCGTGAAGGGAAGGGGCAAGGGATGTCTGCCCTCCACAGGGACCTGGAGGGCCAGCAGCAGACGCGGAGACGCCGCCGGTGCCTGACTACCGCGCTCCAGGATATCTGCCCAATACTCGGAATCTCGGATGCATGGGACCGCAAGCGATCACCTGCAGCTCCAGGATCTCCTGAACGTTCTTGGCCCCTTCGTTCACACCAGAGTCAAGGTATTAGCAAAATTGAAAAAAAAAAATTCAGCTATCTTGATTGTGTACTGAAATGATTGCTGCTATATTTAGCTGTTTCTTATTGCAGATATTCTTGCAATGGGTTCTAATCTTCTAGGGTCTCTATGCTTTATGACATTGCCATGTGGTTATTCATACTCATCTAGTCATCTTGCACAAGCTCAGCTGTCTGTGGTACACATTTATCAGAAGAGTAAAATTTCACAAGAAATAAAGTGCCAGAATTCCCTTAACGTTTATTACACTGTAGTAGTACATATCTTAAGGGGCATCTGTTCCATCATGTATTGATTGTTTTCATGGACTGTAGTACTCCCTTATTTCCTTGAGTTCTTTGTACTTGGGTTGGAGAGATATCAATGCGATTTGATCACCCACGGCAGTACTGGCTGCTGGATTAATTCAACCTTTCTGGTCAAAGATTTAAACAGCTTCTTCTTCCTTTTTTTTTCTTTTTTTTTCAATACCCGTCTTTATAGCTCTGGCCTCATAAAGGCCGTTGCCCATTTTGAGGAAAGATGCCAACTTTTAAGGCCCTGTTTAGTTCCCCACCTAAAATTTTTTCATCCATCCCATCGAATCTTTGGACACATGCATAGAACATTAAATATACATAAAAAAAATAAACTAATTACACAGTTTGATTGAAAAACGTGAGACGAATCTTTTAAGCCTAGTTAATCCATGATTAGCCTTAAGTGCTACAGTAACTCACATGTGCTAATGATAGATTAATTATGCTTAATAGATTTGTCTTGTAGTTTCCTGATGAGCTATGTAATTTGTTTTTTTATTAGTTTCTAA
>Ga0182004_10001762_pt1 | contig 16275 bp, 11 predicted proteins | sample Sormic07211540_1_FD_120479 | JGI IMG/M metagenome (GOLD analysis project Ga0182004, IMG submission 120479) | Endophyte microbial communities from Sorghum bicolor roots, Mead, Nebraska, USA - 072115-40_1 MetaG | ecosystem: Host-associated > Plants > Roots > Unclassified | place: USA: Nebraska...
AAAGATAAACTTGAATCTGCAAACTTAAGAGCAAGTTCAACTAACTTTGCAGTCGCCCAGCAAATCATCTTTAACTATAGAACTTCTCTTATTTTATTTTTAGAACTAGTAAGAGTTCAAAATACAAATACAAACCTCTGATAAAGCATTAACAACTGATAAACCAACACTATATATATATATCATATGGAGTCACCATATATATTAACAACTGATAAACCAACTTGAATCTGCTCCAGGGACACTGTAACCACTATTTGAACCTCCAAATTTGCCACCAATACGTGCATTAGCGGCATAATTAATACAACAAATTAATTAACATTAAGATTTCACGCAGTTTGCTAGTTCTAAATCTAAATCAACCTCCCTCTCAGGTCTGGTAGTGTTATAGCTTGAGCAAGATAGGAAGTTCCTTCTGAAATGACAGAAATGACAAAATCACATCGACCGTGAGTCGGATATGACAAATGTATGAGTGGCCTAGGGAAGAAAATGTTCCAATAGATGAGATTATAACAAAATATGAAAAAAAATATATTGTTTTTTTATATCTTACTACGTGCAAATGGCTCATTGATTCCACGACGCACGTACATGAGAATTTGTGGAGCAAGCTATACTTTGTACTTCTATGCTAGATATGTTGTGCGCGCTAGTGCGTGTGAATGCAGCGCCCATCCTTTAAATAAAAAGTGGAATTCAGTGAGAAAAGGACACGAATAACAAACTCAGCACACGAATTGAATTGGAACAATAATAATGTAATTGGCATACTTTGCGAAGGTTCATCCTCATCATTCAGTCTTATCTCTTGTAATAATAACTAAAAAAACAGACCACTTATATTACGGCATGAATAGTAACAAAAACTATTCTATAAAATATAATTATAACATCATTTAACTATCGGAATCGAAAGGAAGAAAAAAAATGCAATGCAGTCGTATCGAGCAACCTAGGAGCTATCTAACCGGTTGCTTTTAGTGTGTGATCCAACGATGCACTATCCCAACTGAAGTTGCGGCGGATTACACCAGCCAGGCAGACAAACAAGATCTCTCATCTCTATACTTTACCGGTGCTAAAGAGCATCTCCAACAGTTTGCTAATTGCACTTGCTATCCTTGTTTTTTTTGGCAAAACAAGAAAAATAATGATCCAACAGTTTGCTAAAGCACTTGCCTAATTTTCCTGGTTTGCCATCTAGAGGATATCACGCGCAAATATGCGCGCTTCCTCTCAGTTGCCATCGTGCGGAAGCCTGATCTCCCGCGCTCGCCTGGAGTTTTCCACCGCGCGACCCAGGAAAAGAACCAGACGTCGCACGGTCACCTGGACACCTCTGACTCCGATTAGACCTCTCGTGGAGTCGAGTCTTAGGCCCTGTTTAGATTGGAGATGAAATTTTTTTGGGTGTCACATCGGATATGTCGGAATGATGTTGGGAGAGGTTTTTAGAAACTAATAAAAAAACAAATTACATAACTCGTCAGGAAACTACAAGACAAATCTATTAAGTATAATTAATCTGTCATTAGCACATATGGATTACTGTAGCACTTAAGGCTAATCATAGAGTAACTAGGCTTAAAAGATTCGTCTCTCGATTTTTAACCAAACTGTGTAATTAGTTTATTTTTTATGTACATTTAATGTTCCATGCATGTGTCCAAAGATTCGATGGGATGGATGAAAAAATTTTAGGTGGAGAACTAAACAGGGCCTTAGAGATCTAGGCGTGGGGACTTCTCCCACGGCAAGAGCCCCTAGTACATTGTTCCTTCCCATCGATCTTGATCCACCACAAGACTGGTCCGTAGTGGAATGATGGTGCCGAGGAATCTTCCTGGTGGGAGTTGGCCAAGGCTAGTTCAAGGAGACGGCCGGCCCCAGCCACGGCGGAGACATGTGCAGGCAGCGGCGGCTCCCAGCCTCCTAGGGACGCCGTGCAGGAGTAGGCAAAAAAAAAACAGTTGATCGGTTTGGAGTGGGTCTAATTTTTCTAATTTTGCCAAGCTCAAATGCCAAACTATTGGAGATACTAATTTTTTCATTTACCATATGTTTTAGTCACTTGTCAAATTATAAAATTTGCCAAGTGATTTTTACCAAACTGTTGTAGATGCTCTAAAAAGTCTCCAGTATTCGCGTCAGGAAATCTGCGGAAAAGGACGATCACCAGTTCCCCACTCGCCGAAAGGTAACCGTCGTGCACTCGTGCTCGAATCTCCTATTCCGCAAGCATAGCACATATCCTCCTCCACCCGGTCTCGTATATGAAGTGGCGGGACGGCGACGAACATCAGCCATCAGGACGAGCACAGCAACAGGGCACTGCCGCACCGCACTGGCCAGTGGCCACCACACATGGACGCACTCTTTCAGGAGCTCTCCGTGCTCGCCGACATGGCCATGGAAAACCGGGGCTTCGACCCGGCGAGGCTGGACGGCATCCTGGCGCTCTTCGAGAGCGAGGCGCGCGCGTCGTGGGCGGCGGCTGAGGCAGAGCACGAGGCCGTGGCCCGCGCCACCGAGACGGCTGTGGAGGTCGCGGAGGGCCACCTCGACGCCGTGATGATGGGCGCGGCCGTGGGTTGGTCCGGGGAGGCCGACGCGCTGTCCGCGGCCACCGCCGCGATGGGAATGGCCTTCAACGCGACGTCCAAGGTTGTAGATCCATGAAAAAAACAGTTTGGTCTCGTGGCGATCTGACGGCTACAATGAGATGTACAATATAGCACTATACAATATTCATGTGTACAATCAGAGTATGACACAGTATATTTCGCGGTATACCTCGCCATATTAGGATTAGTGTATATTCATTTAAACATAGATGTATTGATGTTACATATGCTACCATAGTCAAAAGTAATTACAAATCAATTTGCTCATAATAATAAGATGCTACGGCATTACAATTTACTGACTTTAGAGCGCGATAAGCATTTATAATTTTGGTAATTGATATACAAAGGTATAATTCAAAACTTTCAATAATTCGCTGAACATGTACTAAAAGAAGTTTTTGCAGGCAAAAATTGTCAAATTAACCATATCTAACTCTAGTTCTATTTTGAATATCTTTTTTAGAAAATATCTTGAAGACACGTTGTTGTGACTGCTTAGTCTTGACTGATAGCTTGCAAGCACTCGTCATATAGTAGTCTTAGAGCAACTCCAGCCCAAGTTCCTAAATTAAGCCCTTAAACTTTTATTTACAAGGCTATAAAAAAGTAGGGGGCTCAAATTAAGACCCAACTCCAATGGAAAAACAGACCAAGTTTTTATCTCACATAGGACCCACCTGTCATTGACAAATCCTACATCAACTCCACCATTTGTAATGGGTGGGGAGAGGAAGGTGGGTGGGATCCACTGGATAGAGGGTTCTAGATATGAGAGCTGAAACTATAATTTGGAAGGACATGGAAAATAGGAGCCCAAGTAGGAGGTGGGTTGAAGTTGATTTTTTTAATCAAATCCCTAGATTTAGAATAGGGACTTGTTTAGAAGGTGGACTGGGAGTTGCTCTTAAGATGCTGCTCTTGCTTTTTGTGTCGTTGTGTATCTAGCTGTAATTAGCAGGCTCTAGTAGCACTCCTAAGGTCGACTCCCTTTGTGGGAGTGAATTTAGGCTAGGGTTAAAAAAGTTCTCTTTTTTGTTCTACGCTAAAGCACATGTATATAATTTGACCTATATTATTTTTAGTCACATGTACTCACTTGCAAAATGAATATAATGGCTAAATCAATCACTAATAGACTCAACAATGAAATAACCTTATCATAAAATAAGGTATTAGACATCTATAATTCTTCGTTCATACTAATCATCACTGAACTTTAGCACACTACCAGGAAATGATTTTACAAGTTTTTTTGACGATGTATTTCAGAATGTTAGACCTTGTGGCATGTCTAGTATTTTGGGATTATCATTGGATTTACTATAAGGACTGCACTTTGGTTTCGGTGTTCAAAAAGGCTATGCTCTGCATCGAGGAAAGCTACTAGCAAAGAAGACGATGAAAACAATAACATATTGTATTTTTTATTTCAGATTTCATCTATAACTAGCAAAAATGCCCGTGCATTGCAACGGGAGAAAAAAAGTTATCAAACCTATACTGCAATTTATTATGGTACTGTAAGGAATTACCTTTCTACTTTCTCTTGCACCAAAAGCAGCCAATAGAAAAAAGACAATTAAACATGAGACTTATTCATTATTTAAAGGAAGTGAAGGATATTTAACAATGGATTATAGTCTTATAGATGAATGATGTATTCACCTATATGTAAAAAGGATGGAGATGGAAGTAACCCAAGCAAGAGACATGACACGACAAATGCACACTGTGCAGAAATTTATCCAAGTTCTACTAAAACCATGAGAGCTCTCATTTCATTGAATGAAAATTCATTAATCTGTGCTCTTAATCCGGGTGCATTTGAAAGAATAATACAATTTGTGAACACAAAGCTCTAAGGGACCATAATCAAATAATTTCTATATTTGTCACATCATTCTTCCAGTATTCTAGAATTAACCCAACTGAAGCAGAGAGCCTCGTTTATTTGACAAACTGTCCTCAAGAGGTGTCTCTTCAGGTTCGAGATCAGGAAGCTCTCCAATACGGTCTATTGTTTTCTTAACAAGGAGATCAGTCTCTTGTTGCTTGTTATCCTCATAGTCCTTGTCTGTTAGGTTCCAAAGATTCTTCTCAACTGCATCATAGACCTTCTAGACAATAAATCCAGGGTGCTGCCGACTGAGAATCTGCTTGTGCTGAGAAATAAAATGGACCACAAATTTGTTTTTTTAGGAAAGGACCACAACTTTGTGCATAACTGATTCTGCAGGTACATCATCAATGTGAAAACTGTAAAATAACTCCCGTCTCGTGCTACCCAGCATCCACCCTCCTTTTTGTCAGCCTCTTCCGGTCTATAAAACCATCGGCCAGTTACATATAGGCTCCACTCAGTTTCTGTTATATCCTGTTTGAAGATAATTAAAAAGATATTATAATACAGAAAATGAAAGATGAAAATATCAAATACCACAAAAAACTCTAGCACATAGGATACTGTATTGTAAAAGAAGGACCACTATAGTAGAAGACATGTTCCAGCTGTACAATGACAGGAGACTTTGTCCTCAGCACTAACAAGAACAGGTAACCATCCGAGTCATCCAGTCATAGGAAATAAGGCAAGGCTGACATTAAACAGCTTGACATAAGGGTTGTTCATTTGCAGTTGCACCCATCGCAGTAAAAAACCCAAATCCACAATGACGCCTAGCAGCAAACACTTAATCAATGTTCATGAAATGAGTTAACTATATGATGTCCAGTTTCCAACCATTCAAGAGTAACACTTCTAATTTAGTTGTAGCAACCAAATGCAGGGAACAATATAAGTTATAAAAAAGGGATGAATAATTTATGCAAAAATTAGTGAGGTCGCAGAACAAAACAGTTGGATGCAAATATAGGTGAATTACAGTCTATAAGCACAATGGCAGTATGAAAATACTGTAGCCAAAACCTAGCATGATCTCATATTTCATAGTAAAAGAACATGTCTATCTTATACTGGTATAAAGACTCTAGTCACCTATCACACAACAGAGGCATCAATAGCTACCAACCCATCAAGTTTAGCGAAATCTATGAGGCTCTACAATGAATCGAGTGAAATTTCATAAAAGTAAACACAGTTTATTCGGCAACGTTTGGTCCCTGATACGATCAGGAACCTTGAGGATGGCGACATATGGCTTCTCAGTGTTATCCTCAGGTGTGAGCAGCACGGGTCCTCTTGCACAAATGAGCCCACAACAATCACCCAACGGAAAGAAAACAATTTGTGCCTCCCGAAACACCAAAAATCCAAATAGAGCAGAAATTGGGAAGCGAGAAACAGAGGAGGAAGTGGCTTATCAGCTCGAAGGTGTTGCCCTCGTACTCAAAGGAAGCTTAGTGCTTCTTCTGCTTCCTCCCCTTGCCGGTGGTCTTGATCGGGTCCCCTACACCTACGGGCACCAGCCTCCGTGTTCTCCTCCTCTCGGGGCTCCTCCTCCTCATGCGGCTCCACCTCCTCAGGCTCCTCCTCGCTCTTCGGGTCGCGGCGGCGCTTGGGCCGGTGGGAAAGAGAAGAGATCGGAAGCCACCGCTGTGGGATGGGACGGGATGGTTTGGTTTCCAAGGAGGATTCAGAAGATAGAGATCCCGGCGCGGATGGGTGGGCGGACGCGGACGGGCAGAAAAAACCGATGGCAGACTGAAATTTTGGCAATTTATTATTAGGTATAGATTTGGGCTATACTCTACCAACAGAAAAATGAGGTAAGACACTCTTTTTGAGTGTCTTTGTTGTTAGAAAAAAAAGAAGAAGATTGCTCTTACTGTTGGCCTAAAATAAAAATATCTCTTTCGACCAGAGGATTGGACAAGTCTATCATAAAACGGGCTGGAGCCCAAATCAATTAACCAGAAAGGCCCAAACTGTCATTCCCAGCCCATTATTCAGCCCAAGCAAACCGGTCAGTTGGCGCCTGGCTCCCACCGGCTCCCATGAAGACGGAGATCCGGGTCCACCCGCCACCCACCCACATCACGTCACGTGAAAGCGCGGTGGCAACCGTCTTCTCTTCGGCGTGTGTACGTGTTGCCAAGGGCGCCTGGTGGGCCCACGCATGACCCGCAACACACAACGCGTCGTGTCGCTTCTCCTGCGAATATTATAACTGACTCGTGGGACCCGTAGACACGTAGAGACGTGAGGGGCCACGTATCAGTCATGCATCGTGCAACACGGCCCGTGACCCGGCGCAAGGAGAAACAGCAGCGGACCAGGTATATCCCCTCCCGAGGAAAGTGCTACGGCCACGCGTACCAGCTCACGGCCATGTGGGTCCGTCCAGTCAGTGACTCCGTGAGCTGGGTACGGGTGCGCGTAGCGGCGTCTCGGAAGGCGCCTTTCTCGAGGTGGGAGCACGACTCCCAGGCCCAGCCCACTACGAGGGGGAAGCGACAAGCGAACGGGCGCTTTGATTTTTACAGAAGCATCTCTCTCCTCAGTCCTCTTTCCCTCTCGCTCCCGGATCTGAACTCCCCCGAAAAAATCGTACCTGAGAGAAACCCTAGCACTGGAGGTTTTCCGCCGTGGCGCCTCGCCGGAGACCTCCGCTCGCCGCGGCCGCCGACGCGTCGCCCTCGTCATCCCCACGGAAGTCCGGCGAAGATGCGCCGCCGCCCGCCGGGGGCACGCCGCCGGCGGCGGCGGCCGGCGTCACCCCGTGCGAGCAGGCCAGGAAGGCACTGTGTGTGCGGTCGCCGTTTGACGGGGAGGAGGCTGCTGGGCGGGACGCCTGGCTGCCATCCCGAGTTGCCAGATGGGCGGCGGTGGGCGACGTGCGGAAGAATCATAAGAAGAGCCAGCCCCAGCAGCAGCAGCAGCCGGAGCCAGCACCTCCCCTGGAGCAGCACCCCAGAGTGCCTGCTGGGTGCAAGGGCTTTTGGGAGCAGTTGGAGCCCTATTTTCGGGAGTTCACAGCGGAGGATTTCGAGGAATTAGTGACGAAGCATCAATTCTGCCCCAGCCAGATTGATCCATATTTTGTGATACCAGTTGTGGGCAGTAGTAAGGAGTTAGGGGAGAATTCAGATCTATCTCATGCTTTTGAAGCAGATGAAAGCCCAGATTTGAGTTCGAATTTGGACAAGCATAACGAGTTGGATAGGAGCAAAGAGGATATTCGGGACAGCTTGGATGATATTGGAGCCAGTGTAGAGCTGGTCACCCAAGATGAGAGTAGTAAAGAGAATTGTGATCAGGACATGCAGGAAGTGATTGTGCAGCAAGAGGAGCAGCCGGTTGAAATCGTGTTAGATCAAAGCAGGACTAATAGTAATGTTTTACCGGGATGCAGAGAGGATCTGTTGCCTTCTTTGAGCTGGCTCTTAGGAGCAAGGCGACGGTTTGTGCTCACTTCAGAGCGCCCAAACAAGAAGAGGAAGCTCTTAGGTGCTGATGCTGGTCTAGAGCAGCTTGTTCTGCTGCCATCCCCTGAAGGTGAGGCTGGTTCGATCTGCGATGTTTGTTGTATGGGAGAAAGTGACATGATGTCTAACAGGATGCTTCATTGCAAGAATTGTGAGATATCTGTGCACCAAAAGTGTTATGGTGTGCGTGTTGTGCCAGATCGTTTCTGGTTTTGTGTTTGGTGTAGCCGGAATATCGGGATGCCACGGAGGTTGACACGCAGCGATGCCTGCAGGACTGTGCCAATGCCCTGTGTGCTCTGTCCAAAGGAGAAAGGTGCTTTGAAACCTTTCAAAAGGGACCCTGGTCCATCCACAGATGGAGGAAACCAAGAATTTGTACATTTATTTTGTAGTCTTTGGAGAACAGAGTTTCATGTCAAGGACATGGAATCAATGGAGCCTGTCACCAATATAGTAGATACCCAAGAGAATCAATCAAAATTGGTGTGCAGCCTTTGCAAGGTCATGCATGGTGCATGTGTCCGCTGCAGCCATGGTATGTATTTTGAACATAATCACTCTGATTCTAACACTAAGCTACATTCATCACCTCTCTGAGAACTGAAGTTCTTATATGCCTGAATCTTTAATATAAGATATGGTGCGGCACAACCTATGACATTATAAGTCAATGTCCAATTTTTGTGCTGGACATCAAGACTCTACCTCTATTTCCCCCCCTAATATGGCTTAAGCTGCAATAATTCGTTCTCATTTTCTTTATTTATTTTCTCTTGTCATACCCCTGTTTCACTTATTTGAAATCTTATAAAAAGTGAAATGCAGCCGCACACCTTGAACTTGTACCACACTACCACAGTGTCTTCCATGTCCTTAATTTACATATGGGTTCCTAAACTAGTCAAGTGTGTCATTTGTCAATATCTAAATCTTCCTAATCAAGCATGTAACTGAGAAGAAATATCCTACCCTTTTTAAGAGCATTTTTTAAAAATATATTTTGGTGTCAGCATTTTCTTGATTGGTGTCCTATCAACATGCCTCTCCCATTGCCATTGTAAGCCAAAGCCATCAACATTTGGATTTAACCATATTTGTGAAAGAGCTGACATTCAACTATTTGAGTTATGTTGCATGGATAGTTGCACTTGAATAGACAACCTACTTAGTGTTTCTCATTAACTAATCAGTATGCAGTTCCAGGCTTTTAGGGACCTTGAGGACATGAATCATTAGAAAAATATACTGACAACTCATACAAAAGCAAATTGATCAATGAAAAGGAATTTACTTAGTTGCACAGAACCAGTTAAGGTCTATGCTATCATGTTGGATATTGTTGGATTTCACAAATGGTCATGCTTAGTGAATCTTTTTTTACCTCTCCGAGGTCCTGTGGCAAATCTCTGTTATCAAAGTTAGCATGCAAGTCGAATTGATTTATTATTGATGAAGGTTTGGCAAATAAATTGTGATTCCTTGTTCATTGTTTCTGTACAAATAGAGCTCTACATGCCTTCTAGATCTAGTGTTTTCTAAGGTAAACCTTCTATAAATAAGGATGTAATTTATTTTGGGGATGATCGACTAGTTGCCTGGGAGGAGTCTATGCACTGCGACACTCAGTTATGGTATTTCTGCCTTTTGACTTGGTTTGTTCCGGGGGGGGGGGGGGGGGGAATAATTTTTTTAGTGTGATTAACACAGCGCAAGTTACATAATTGACTTGAGAAGCTTGAAAGGTACACCTTGAAAGTTGTAAATAGCAAGTATGTTTATTTTTTTTTTCCATTTTTTGCCAGTATTTAAGGAAAGCATCACATTAATGAATATGTATTTGAAGTCTACTATTTTGTCCTTTTTGTTTGAAATCGTAGAGCCGTGACGTCAACATCTTTTAAAAGTTCTATGGTTAATATGTTAATAGCATAAATATTGACAGTATGATAATTGCATGAATAGATTTTTATTTGAAAATGCTTTCACAAAAGTATAATTCCTTGTTAGTATTTATGGATATTAAGTATACAAATCAGTGTTCAAAGTCATGTTTTGGTGTCCGTGCAATGCCGAAAACATAAAATGAAATGGCGCATAGGGAGTATTCTGTAGATTGTATCTGCGCAATAATAGTTCTAATTTTATAATCCATTCATTTTCTAAGTTCATGCGGTTTTTAGGAGCATGCAGGACTTCCTTCCATCCTATATGTGCAAGAGAGTTCAAGCTTCAGATTGAGATATGGGGGAAGTTTGGTCATGATAATGTTAGTTCTTTTTCTTCTTATTAAATCTGTTCGTTATATTTGATTGCTTATTATTAATTTTTCTTATTTTTAACTGTTAATAGGTTGAGATGCGAGCATTTTGTGCAAAGCATTCTGCTATCAAAAGCATCAGCTCCATACAGAATGACAAAAGTGTATCTGAACTGGACTGCGCTCAAGCTGAGCCGCATGATGGAAAACCTGTTACTGGGAATGAACAACAAGTGAGATTTACGCGCAGTAACAAGGACAAATTTGTGAACAGCACATTTACTACTAGTTCTTGTAGCCTAAACAATGCTCAGACAACTGAAGTGGCTACCATTCCATCCACTCCTGGAAGCACTCAAGAAACTCAAAGTGCAGATATGGCTGTTGATCAACCCTCTGCAGATGTGAATATTATGAGCAATTCTGGAGATGTTTCTGGAATGCTTCGAAAGGTATTTGCTCATCTTACATAGCCAGATTAGGGTATGGAGGTTTTGTACCTGACTGCATTTTGTATATTTGCACTGACGGCACAGCTAGTTGACCAAGGAAAGGTTAGTCTTGCTGACATAGAATCGGAGCTGGGTCTTTGTTCAGAATCAGTGGAAGCTGCTCTTCAGGTAATTTGTTGTTGATTTTTTAGTAGTTCTCATAAGTTGCTCAGTGTTTCTACCAGTTGTGTGCCGACATGTAATAATTGGTACATACATCTCACTCAATTTATCCTAGCACAAGCTGGTGGTATATGCATCGCTTTTGAACTTTCACATATAGAATTAATATTTTTTCCACAACTTGTCAACTTTTTATTCTTTGTGTAGGCTGCTTATGTCTTTTTTTAAATATATAAAAACAGAGATTTTAAATGTGTATGTTATAGTATTTGAAAAGTCTTATGTATTATAACAAACATTACAAGCCAGCAAAAATCTTCAATGTAGATATAAATAGTAAAGATGATTCTATACTCATAGGTATAAGTTTAACCATAAGTATGCATAGCTCTATGGTGTTATTCTTGTGTTTCACAATGCGATGCTACTATCGCCCTTGATATGTTTTGAGAAAAAACAATGCGCCTTTACAGCCTGATGAGACAACTGCTTACTCCCCTGGCCTGAAGTTGAAAATGATCAAGTGGCTGCAGAACTCTGAGCGTGCACCTTCTGTTCAAGTGAAGTCATTTAACGAGGGTTCTTTGGCACAAGGTAATAACCAATAATGTTTCGTCCTCCATTATCTGTAATACTACAATGGCTGTGCGCCTGTATCACTGTGGCCATGTTGTCTTTATTTTGTATTTTGTCTGGATGAGGTTTAAAGTGCGTTGTACATAGTATGCTTCCTGATATGAAATTTGGCTTTACCAATTTATTCTGGATCATATTTGTGTCTCTTGTAGCTACAATGCTTGATATTTATGGGAATTCTATTCTTTTATTCAACAGGTCATGACTGAATAAGCTAACATTTGCCAATCATTACTTTGTACAGCCTGTCTAATATGTGATACTTAGGCTCTGTTTGTTTCAGACAACTTGTGCCTTTTGCCTCAGCAGAAAGCTGAAGCAAACAACTAGCTTTTGAAATCGCCTTTTGGGAAGCAACACTTCATTTTTATTAGAAATTTAGAAGCTGGTCTGTAGGAACTTATGTTGATTCTAAGTTCTAAGGGATGTTAATCTGAGGGGTATTACATATATTATTATACATTTCAAGAAACAGGTTTTCTAGAAGCAGTGGCATCATTTAAAAGCCAGTTTTTGAAAAGCATCAGCACAAACCAACATGCCCTTATTAGATATGATGCCATTGTTTATTAGTGTGGCAGTGCTATGTTTTGATCTATTTGCTTTAGAATTTTCTTGCTAGTGTTGGGCATGCAACCTGCATTTTCTGTTTCTTTTTTTTAAAGAACTTGGGAGTCAAGCATCTGATTATCCCTTTTTGAGGATTAAACTACTCCAGGGCAAAGAAGCCTCAATTTCATTAATTTTATAGACTTGTTGATTCTTCTGGTATTTATGAACAGGTACACTTCTTAGGAGTGAAAGTAAGAACTTAACCACTGCTACACTTCAGTCAGGACAGGAGGAAGCCATTTCATCGATTGATCATCATTTTCCAGAAAATGACAGTGCTAATAGGGGTGATTTAGTTCAAAATGGCTTTCATGATGATCCTGGTGCAAATGAGATTTCTGGCCGGCATTTACTCAAGTATGCTTACCCCCGATCCGGATGTGTCTTTCTCTCCTCTCTCCTCCTTGCCCCTTCCTTTCCCCTCTTCCTCTCTCCTTTATGGGCATGTGTGTACACAGGCTTTAGTTACTTTGTTACACTGGGACCTTCTCACATTATTATAGGCAGTGTTTCATTTGAATGGAATAATAACTTAATCCTTCTTTTTCCCCATGTAGCTTGGATGGTTACTGCTGTTATATTCATCCTGTCATTGAGAAAAGGTTGCAAGGTTTGTGGAGTAATAACATGGAGCAAACTATACAGAAAAATGGTTATCATGGTAAATTCCTGCTGCCTCCTTCCTGTCAATTAAACAGAATCCATTGCTAGTTTCTTTTTTCACATCTTAAAATCAACTTTATTTTCTTCCAATTTGAGTAGAAGAGTTATCTTGCTCTCTTCAAGATGACCTTGGTGGTTCATCAACAAAACTTGGGCAATTAGCAGACAAAGCTGCCCTGGATCAAGTCTGTAAAGCAAAATCATCAGATACTCTCAAGCATTCACCTGATGATGAAATAGAAGGGGAAATAGTTTATTTACAATCCAGGCTACTTGATGGTGTTGTTTCTATGAAGCAGAGATATGGTAAGTTTTTCTTTGTCATGTACATTAATATTCCTTATGCAGCCATACAATATGGTTTTGGTTGTTGTCCGCTTTATTAATTCCCCTGCTGCTGCAGTACCATCTTATTAATTAGTCTTCACAGTGCTAAAATGAACTGCTTAGATGTGTTTATATTTCTTCAGCTTTCTGAATCGATATTTCAGTCCGTCTTATATCTTGCAGAAGATTTAATACTCAAGGTTGTCCAGAATATTTCTTGCGAGTTGGATTCTTTTAATAAAAGAAAATGGGATCATATCATTGTGAATCAGTTTCTTCGTGATCTGAGGGAAGCTAAGAAGCGTGGAAACTCAGAGAGGAGACACAAGGAAGCTCTAGCTATCCTGGCTGCAACTGCACCTTCTGTTGTACCAGCCTCACGAAATGCAACAATGAGGAAAGAGACAGAAAACAATGTGGCCTCTGCTAGACGAGAGGTTATCACTGTGCTTGGCTTGTTCAGTTGATTCTTCTCAGGCATGATCTTTTTTTATTGACTTCTGTTTGTTTCCAGATTATGCCAAGAAGCAATGCTGGTTCCTCAAGAATTGGCCAAGTATCTCCATCACCACAAGCAAAGGATTTATCATTTTCCAATAGCAAAGTCTCAGAGGAAACTAACTTTGGCATTTTTGATCTGGCAAAATTCTCCAAGAAAAGTTCTCTTCCCTGTGATATATGCATGCGATGTGATACTGTATTGAACCGTATTTTTGTCTGCTCCAGCTGCAAGGTGATCTGCATGCACTGTTTTTTTGTCCCAAATAAATTGCACTCCATCAACTATTAACTGGCTTCATAAGCAGGCTGCTGTCCACTTAGATTGCTACCAGAGCCTTAAGTACCCCACAGGTCCATGGAAGTGCGAACTTTGCCTCGAGATGTCCTCAGATTTTGTTGTCTCTGGTGAGCTATCAGATCAAAATGGCGCGAAAGCTTGTTTGGTGCAGTGTGGTTTATGCCATGGAACATCTGGCGCTTTTAGAAAGACTGTGAAGGGTCAATGGGTTCATGCTTTCTGTGCTGAGGTAGTGATTTCTAGTTTTCTCTTTCCATATTGGTGTTTTGCTTAGCTTATGTACATTTATTCATTTAAGTTAAATTACCCCAACTTTCCTTAGTGGCTGTTGGAGACTACATTCAGAAGAGGGCAACATAATCCAGTCGATGGAATGGTACTATCTTGTGCTAGTTATGCTCTTAGTATTTCTGTATTGTTAAATAAATATATCTTCTTTCATATTTATTTTATTATAATGCATAGTTATGTGATCATATCACCAGAAGCCATCTTGAGTACAATATGACTGAATTCTCTTATTATTTTGTTCTGTCTGCTCGAACCTAAGGAGAGGCTTCATCACAAGGATAAAGATGCATGCTCTATATGCCACCGCAATGTCGGTGCATGCTTGAAGGTTTGGTTTTTAAAAGGATCCTTTATACCTATTGATCTAGAAATGTAGTGAAACAAATCAGATCTTGCTAACCTTCTCTCTTTCAACCATGCAGTGTAGTACAGTAGACTGTCAAATTACTTTCCATCCTTCATGTGCTAGAGATGCTGGTCTTTACATGAATACAAAAAGATTGGGTAATATGTTACAACATAAAGCATACTGTTGTAGACACAGTGTTGAGCAGAGAAAGGTAAGAAATACTTTAAATTGTTTAGGAGGGTTGGTGTCTTCACCTTGTAACTATATTTGTATCCTTATATGTCAAACATCCTTCTATGGAAATTCTTGCAGGCCTATCGTCAACAATATGGACCTGAGGAAGTCAAGAGTATGAAACAAATGAGGGTAAACACACCACTTGCATACTTTATCTCCTGCAAGGATCAATATTCTGCTTAAATCTTCGTAGATTCTACTTTTTGTTTTTTGTTTTACTAAGGTAGTACTAATTTTAGACTGCCAATCTTTTCATGGTACTTTGTCTCTGTCTCATCATGTTCGCTGTGATGTTTGTAATTCATGTGCGTTTTGTGTCAAAACAGCTCTTGGCTCTCAAGTCTTATTTGGTTCGTTAGATTTAAGTATTAGTGTCATGATTTGCAGGAGCATCAGCCATGGTGAAAATCATTATAGGTATTAAGCAGTGTCCAGCAGCCTGTATTTGATGAATATTTATGACTGTCGTAGTCCTAATAAATGGCAGATATCACAATTTCACATATGAAGACAAAACTTCAAATCTTCCATGTTTGTGCTTTTTACCTTTGTGTGACCTTTGAACATTTCTTTTGAGTATATTTGTATGGAGACATGAATGCCAAAGGATGCTAGATCAGTTGGTCTTGGCACTCCGGCGGCATCTCCCAGGTCCTGAGTTCGAATCCCAGTGGGAGCGAATTTCAGGCTGGGTTAAAAAAATTTCCCTCGCTCGTCCTCATACCAAAGCACTGGGGGGCCCCGGCCCAATTCTCACTTGGGCGATGGAAAGGCCACCGTGTATGGATGGGAGTGGGGGTTCAGGGGTTTTCTCACCGGATGAGAAGGCACTTTCTTCTTAATTTGAAAGCTGCAGCGGCAGTCTTAACCGCCCCGGTCAAGTTTTATGTGGACATGAATAGATTTACAGAAGCATCAGGAGCATTCTAAAACATCTAACCTGACAAGTTGTAAGAAACACAGAACTTAAGTTTTCTCTGGTTTGGACTTTGATAATGTTTACAAAAAATGGCTTGATGCTATTTCTTGCTGCTGATCAGTGGTTTATAGCTTGAAGATGGTGAAGAAACTCTTGGATCATATTATATGCTTCTGTTTTTCTCATTCTTGGCAGGTTGAATTGGAACTGTTACGCTTCCTTTGTGAGAGGATTGTTAAGAGAGAGAAAGTGAAGGTAAGCTGTTAATTGTGTCTATTTCTGCACCTTTGGTTTCTCGGGATGTTCAATAGTTCTCTTTCATACGTTACTTTGTGATAACAGCAAATTGTGATAATGTACTCATCCTTGGAGTATGTTTCCCATTTATTTTGTCGTACTAATGTTACTATCCTACCGTGTGTTTGGTTGGGGGTTGAGTGAGTTGGGTTGGATCCAACCCAGTTTTTTGGGACGGAGTCAACCCATCCAGTGTTTGGTTGCACTTCTGCTTTTGGGGACGGAGCCAACCCATTTTAGTGTTTGGTTGAAG
>Ga0182004_10001763_pt1 | contig 16275 bp, 11 predicted proteins | sample Sormic07211540_1_FD_120479 | JGI IMG/M metagenome (GOLD analysis project Ga0182004, IMG submission 120479) | Endophyte microbial communities from Sorghum bicolor roots, Mead, Nebraska, USA - 072115-40_1 MetaG | ecosystem: Host-associated > Plants > Roots > Unclassified | place: USA: Nebraska...
ATATTCATATTACCCATTTTTGGTAAATATCAATGTTAGTTATGTTAGAGAAGAAATCATAATAACAATTCTCATAAATATTATTACGGTAAACTCTTGTAAATATTATTAGTATTGTTGTAATCAGAATTTTCATAAATATTCAATATTATGGTAACACTAGTTCATGAAATTAAGGTAAATCTTTTTCTAGTGCTAATTTTGTTCGAGAGATTTAAATTATTTTAGTTAGCTTATGACAATTGATCTTGCCACTGTGCTCAGATTCTCATAACATATGACCATTACATTAGTTCAACTTGTATACTATAGTACTATTCACCTGCAGCATTCAGTACGTGCATGCAGTTACCGTACGTGTCCTGTGATTGACCCGTGCTACCTTCCTGCATTAATTTGTCAAGACATACAAATATATGCATGTTTCCAACCTCGTGTCAAAAAGAACCTAACGTTTCAGAGCAAGTCCAAGAGTATCATTATATGATATCATTTTGTACCGATAAAGATAGAGATTTTGGTAAAAAAATTGACCTCCACACAAGTTCTTCAAATAAATCTACAAATATTCTCAAATTTTTATTTTTGATTTTTCGCTAGTTAAATCTATAGGCTACTAATAAAATATGAAAATTTCAGTCTGCCTTCAAAATTTTCTGCCTGCCCGTCCGCAGTACCGCCATGTCCGTGTCGGTCCTAGAATTCGCCCCTGGTACGTGGTGGAATAGGAAAAAATAGAAGTTTTTTAAGGTTCTCAATACAAAATCTCTTATAAAATGTTAAGAATAAGAAAACCATAGAGGTGTAGGTACAAAACTGTCACCGTCCGCCTGCTTGCCGAATCGTTATGTTGGGGGAGAAGGAAAAAAAATAAAAACTTTTCTAGGGTTCTCAATGCAAAATCTTCAGTTTACTTTTCTTTTATTCTTTAAATCAACTAAAAACTGATAAATATATAGTAATTCATAGAAGAATCTAAAAATTACAATATAAATTTTGTTCAGCCCCACATATTTAGATCATGCAGTAAACAAAAAATATCACATATTTATTATATTTTTTTTACTGAAGATGCTTGCCTATGCTTTTTAGTGTAAAATTGAAATTGTAGTTATCTTGCTTTAATTATTATGAAAATTTTATGATAACCTATTTAATGTGATGTTTGATTTCTGGTAAAAGTTTTAGCACCATTTTTGCATATATTACTAATTTACTAATTTACCTAAATTTATGCTTGAGGGTACTTTTACTACCTTTGCACGATATGTTGTTATGTCATTTGAACACTTTATAAACTCATGTATTCAAAATCTACATAGATTTAACTGATATAATCTACATAGATTTAACTAATATATCATATTTCATAGAAATCCTAATCTAAATAAAAAAACTTCTCATGTTTTAATATAATACTAAAGTATATTAGAGTAAAATAAGGTTTAACTAATTTCTATTTATCATTGTTAAATAAATATGACTTCAAGCTACATATTATTGTAAATATTAGCTATCTAATACCATAGATGTCATGGTTATCAATAAAATAAATTATGTATTTTAAATTTTATAAATAGATATGTAACATTATGTCATCACTTTCTATATCTATTTGATGTTTTTCTCCCGTTGCAACGTACAGGCATATTTGCTAGTCTCTACTATAATTAAAATCTTCTCTAGGCAAATTCCACCTGCAAGATCAACGACTCACAGCACATATCCTACAGATTTAACGGTCCAGATTAGAAGTATGATCACGACCTTACACACCCTCAGCCTCCCGTCAATCACACATCACATCCGCTGCGAGCGCGGCCGCAGCTCACCCAGCCACCGCTACTTGGCCGCCGCCACGCCCGCCAGAGCTGCGCCAGTCCGCTCGCCCGCCTGTCCTTGCAATGCGCTGCCCGACCATCGCCCGCCGCCCGGCGCGCCTCTCGCCGCGAGCGCGGCCGCAGCTCACCCGGCCGCCGCTGCTCGGCCGCTGCTGCCCGCCCCGATGCTGGCCCGCCGCGCCCGTCGGAGCTGCACCAGTCCGCTCGCCCGCCCGTCCTCGCAGCGCGCTGCCCGACCATCGCCCGCCACCCGCCGCCCGGCGCGCCTCCCGTCGCGAGCACGACGCCCGCCGCGAGCGCGGCCGCAGCTCACCCGGCCGCTGTTGCTCGGCCACCGCCCGCCGCCCGGTGTGCCGCCGACCACGAGCGCGACGCCCGACTTCGGTGTTAGAGCCGTGAGACCGTCGCCATGCTCCGTCCGTCCGTCGCCATAGATGGAGAGAAGGACATCCATGCAAATAGAAACTTTTTACCATGTTCACTTTATAAAACTGCTAGAGAGAAGAATTTTCTGATTTGGGTTTGATTAATTACGAGAATTTTTGCGTTCACTTTGCAAATAGCCCCAGAAAAAAAAACCACGCTTATGGTGATTTTACCAAGTTAGAATACTAAATTGTTGGAGAGATATCTTTTTTTTGACTTGCCAAATAAAATAGCGACATGCTAAAAACTAATGATTGCCAAATAAATTTTCATATCATAGGAGTAAAGAGGGTGGCTGCAGCTTTCTTGACCATGGTGGCATAGCAAGTGGATCCCATACCAACTTGAGAAGATTCCTGAATTTTTTCCATGCTGCATTTGATTGTTCCATCTATTTTATCTTCCATAGTTCCTGCTTCCAGATTAGTAAAGAAGTAATGTCCAGTCAATGACTTTAGTATTTGCATGAGTTTCTTCACGCAGTATGTTATTTCACTTGAATAACAGAACCAGTTTGATGTGAGAATAGGTGGGGCTCATTAGTTTTTTTCAGTCTAATTCACCAGATTGTCAGATCAATTTATCAAGACTTAGAATGGTCTCAATTTGAGTATTTGTGCAATACAATTATACAAATGACTTATAGTAAAATATTCTATGAGGTGATTGCTAAGTTTTGACATGGTAAATATGTTCCTGAATTATAAAAGTTGATGCTAATTTAGTCTTCAATATTCAGGCCTTAATTTGTGGTTTTGCTCCTGGTTCAGTATTCAAGACTGAAAATTTCTTGGAACTTTGATGAACTTGGCAAATGGTCCTACCAGCGTGAGCACCAGCCAAAAATGGAGAGAATATAATGTTACACACTAGAATGCCAACTTTATATACACCCTTAATTCGTGATGGGAGAATAAATAAATTCTATCTGTATGTTCTTCTATCTGAAACAGTTTTGTACAATGATCTAGATCATCTGAAACTTCTGAATAGGCCTATTTTAATTTCCCTTTAGATTTGTGTATAATTTAGTGTTTGTTTGTCTTCTTGGCATTGCGTGATAGACTGAAGATAGGTGCCTTATTTTGTCAGGCATTTTTGTTTTATTATTCCTTTAATCGATCTCTACAATTTTGTTTTTCTTGCTTGTTTGTCCAGTAAGTCAGGTATACGCCTACACTAACTACAATCAAGTATCTTATTTTGTATGGACTTGTTACTAAGGTTAAAGACAAATGATGGGCATTTGTAGATCAGTTGTGTTTCTCAACTTTTCTATAAAGCATTTGTTAAAACCAAATATACGTTCCCAAATGAAGTACCGTAATTTTCGTATAGATTTTTTTGTTAGTGGGTTAGGTTTGTTTTTTAGTTTTATGATTTATTTTAGTTTTGTAATTTTTTTTTTCTAAATGTTACCGTAGCGTTAGCACGAGCAATATACTCGTATGGACAACAGAGCTAGTTCGATCTCTAGAGCGCGCACAGAATATAGAGAAATTGTTGGTGTGTTTAAAGATATAGAGATTAAATTTAATTCAAATGGTTGAAAGAAAACCAACCAATTAAGCTAATAAGCTCAACTTTATTAGACTAATATTGTATATAGGTTCCACCGGGTATAATTAAGTGGTCACAAAGGAAGATTAACGCCATCAAAAAACAATTACTGAAATAATGGAAATTAAATTGCCAATTGGCTAGGTAAAATTTGGAGCATATAATCCAGTGTCCAGAAGCCGCCTTAAAGCAACTCTAAAAGGTTGGGTAAAATTATTAGCTAAATTCTATTGTTTAGCTATTTTGTAAAATAAAAAACTCCTAAAAAAAGAGATTCCCAATAGCCTTGCTATTTTACACTCCATTGTTTAGCTATTTTGTAAAATAAAAAACTCCTAAAAAAAGAGATTCCCAATAGCCTTGCTATTTTACAAAGTCACGAGTGCTCGTAGTTGGCTATATACGACCACCAAAAATAAAAAGATAATTAACTTTTTATTTTATAAACTCAGATAACACATCTACTGGTTATAAAATCTAAAATAGCCTCCACAAAAAAAAATCAAGCTGTTGGAGTTGCTCTTTAAGGAAGTCGTAGAGGGAGAGAAGAAATCTGTTTATAAGCTAAAAACATATGGTGACATCTAAGTCGCTCAACTTGTTTGGTTCTTTTCTTGGAACACAGACAGCCCCGAATTTCATTACTTTATTTGTGTATCATAAAGAGGAGTTCCAGCAAGTCTTACAAAATGTGTTTAGCCGAGACTTAGTCGCCTAAACCAACTAGTCCTTGTTTTGTTTGCATGTATGTATATTCATTACAATCCACATGTGTTGGATTGAAATAGAATTTAGTTTAGTTTGACTTCAATCCACTTGAAACACATGTAGATTGAAACGAGGCCTAAAGCTTGCTTCTTCTGTGGAAAAAGCAGCAAACGTCAAAAAGGAAGTCCATTTCACGTGCTCTCGATCTTCATCTTGAAAAGTGTAAAACTTGATCAATTTTACAGATATCGATATTTATCATTTACAATTTAATTTGTGATGTAATTTAGTTTAGGTTGATGTTTTATCTATATATGAATAGTGGAATTTATGTTCAACTTTTACTAAACTTATGAAGTCTTTTTTTAATTTCATCAAAAAATGGGAGGAAGTAATATTGCTAGTCTTCCCTGCTCGTTGCACTACAGGAGACTCAGACTTTGTCGAGTGCCGACGTCTTTGCCGAGCGCCGTGCAAAAGGCACTCGGTAAAGACTGCCCTTTGCCGAGCGCCACGTCAGACGCTCAGCAAAGATCTCTTTGCCGAGGGCCAAGCCCGGTCAATCAGCAATGAGGCTCTTTGCCGAGCGCCGCGCACTCGGCAAAGGCGCGTGCTTGGCAAAGTTCTAGTCCAGCTAACGCCGATGGTCGCCGTCCCCTTTGCCGAGCGCTCACCGTTTGGCACTCGGCAAATGCAGGTTCTTTCCCGAGTGTCTGGCATGGCACTCGGCAAAGAATTTTTTTTATTTTTTAAACTGTGTTTTTTGTGATGCTTTGTGACACTATTTGAAACTATATTTTAAAGTTTGGGACCATTTTGCCTTTTTTGCTATAATTAACCATTTCCCCTTGGCCGGTCCACCACCAAGGGAGGCACTCCCTCCCAGGGTACATGGACACCTGGGTACGCTTCTGTTGATTTCATTTGTTCATTCATTCATTTATTCATTCTCATTATGTGTAATCATCCTTGTGTTTTCCTTGCAGTCCCAGTTGCATGGTGGCCTGGTCATCAACGAGTACATGGGGTTACGCCCTTGCACAGAAGGGCCGAGTGGATGATCCGAACAACGTCTACAGCACCGCGGATGAGGCCGAGGCGTACACCAACCCGAACGCCTACGAGAAGATGGCCGACTACGCCACGGCGGCTCGCGCGCGCCATGGGGATGACTTCGACCCCGCCACTGAGCCCCTCGACACAGAGATCCTAATGAGGGCGGGAGGAGGGAAGCAGCACGACTGGTACTATATGGCCCACAACGCCATCGACCCGACCACCGTGCCCACGCTTCGCCAATGCGACAGGCGAGGACCTCCTCCGACGTCCCCATATGAGCTCGACAGCCGACTCTGATGGCGGTCCAGGTAACTATAGTTTTATATGCGTCGTTCATGGACTTTACATATGTACCTTTTGCATTGTTGAACCATCGCGGGTGTGATATTGTAGTCCCAACTGGCCGAGTTGCGGGCCAGGCAGGAGTCTGCGGAAGAGGCCCATTGGCAAGAGATAGCGCGCTAGTTCAAGGCGTTTCGGGAGCACCAGCAACGTCAGATGTAGGACTTCGCTAACTACTTTCACTCCCTTCATATCCCTAGTGTGGTCGCGCCTCCGCTGCCTACCTCGTCATTCGCTCCACTCCCTCTTCCTGGCCCTTTAGGCCCTGTAGTGCCTTCTCCACTGAGTATCTATGTTTGCCCATTGCTTTGTCTTCTACGAACATCATACAGGTACTAATGACATCGCTCCTACTTTGTGCAGGCACAGTCGCACGGGTCAAACCCACTCCTCGAGACGGCGCTTCTCCAGGCCATGGGTGGCCGGTTGGGTAGAGTCCACAGCAGACGTGTCTAGGTGGCGCTCCTCCTCCGCCTCAGACGCACGGGTGGTCTTCGTGGTCAGCTAGCACTCCTCCTCCGCCTCAGATGCACGGGTGGTCGCTGTGGTCAGGTGGCGCGCCTCAGCACCCTGCAGGTTGACCGCCGCACTATGCGCAACAGGGGTGGCAAAGTGAGGGCTCTTCACACTCTCAGGGACACGGGGACGCCGGGTCGCAGCCGGACCAGTGAACTATTGTGTTATGGACATGTTATGGATGTTGTGGACATGTTATGTGGATTTGTAAACTATTGTGTATGCGGATTTGTGATTAGATGAATGTGAACTATTGTGTATGTAGATTTGTGACTATGGATGGATGAATGTATGGATTTGTGACTATATATGTTATGCGGGTTTCTGTTATACATGTTATGTATGTTGTCGTATTTGTCTAGGGTGAATTGAGTAAAAAACAGCAAAAATGAAAAAAAAATCCCAGCTTTGCACTCGGCAAAGGTGGCAAGCATAGGCAGTTGATGTCCCCCGTCGGCCGGCCATCAGCCTTTGCCGAGCGCTGACGTGGCGCTCGGCAACGGCTTTGCCGAGTGCCTGACGCGTGACGCTCGGCAAAGAACGCCTTTGCCGATTAAATCTTTGCCGAGCTGCCTTTGCTGAGTGGGCGTTCGGCAAAGACTTTACCGAGTGTGCGGTAGGGTCCTTTATCGAGTGCTCGGGCGCTCGGCAAAGCCCGAGAATCTGTAGTGTTGATCGAAAGTTTCGAAGAAATCAGATGTTCTTTTGACCGTTGGTGAACAGTCTTATTGACTTAGAAAAATACTCTCTCCAGCACTAAACTAGTCATTCACGTGGCTGGAAAACCCTAGTCACCACTCATCAAATTTTTCGGACTGAGCTCAACTCATGATTATTTCTGATCAAAGTCCAAAACATGTCTTAGTGTGGAGGAGATTCTTGGCGCCTGCAGATCCTTGACATGTCCTTGTTATTGGGAATGGCCAAGTTGGAGCGTGGAAAAACACTCTTCTTTGAATAATCCATATATATGCCAACTAGTCCTTCACGACTTCGTGTGGTTGGAAAATATTCAGGCATATGTTTTGAACCCCATCAAGTCATTTTTTTCTTGACTATCTTCGTCTAAGAAACTTGACATCCAAAGGTTCAAATTCTGTTCTAAAACACATGTTATGTGATATGATGTTTACCATCTTCTTCGACTTTTGATTTGTTTTCCTCTTTTTACATAAGTTCTAGAAACAATTGGTCCAGATTTATTTTAGGGCACAATGATACACAGGAGACAATGTAAGAATTCTCGGGCTATCCAGCAAGAACTGGATCAAGAAGAGGATAGAAGGAGCAAAAGATTGGAAATGCATGCACTGCCCATTTGCACAAGAATGCTAGTCGAAGGCATCACTTGGGATGAATCTCTACAGCTTCTAGACAGATAACTCAAGCACGCTCAACACACATTGTGCCGTTCTTCACTGAAGCAGCGCTCATAGCAGCCTAGGAGTTATGGAAACTGTGAAATGATATCAAGGTCTTTCAAAGGCGTGATCCAAGCCGAACGCTCTGGTTATCAAACTTTAAGAGTCAATATCTTCTCCAATCAGTTAGGTTCAAAGATGACTTGCGGTCATCTTTTTGTGTTTGGCTGGATGGCTCAGTTAATTCTGTTTGTATAAACCCCTGTTTCTTTTATTTTAAATTAATGAAAAGTTCTTAACATTGTGGGGATCTCCGCCATAGTTTTTTTGTGTCAAAAAAGATTGGAAATGTAGATCTCCAAGGCCAATAGTGTACTGATTCTCATCAACCAGAAAAGAAACATGGGCAATAACGAAATGCATTGCCGGTATTTCAGACGGACAAGTCAACAAGCCACGTCAGCGTGAGAAGCCCATGTGAAAGGATATGAACCTAGTTAAGTGGTATGTCATACAAAGTTTATAGACCCCAAAATCCACTTTTGTAGTTGATGGACCTAACTATGAAATCTCCTCACAACAAGTTAATGGACTTCTAATACATTTAACTCTTTAATTTATATAAGTCGAAAAAGAAATCTCATCCTCACAACTCTCTTAAACAGAAAATTACACGGCTTGGTAAGGCCCAGCTTAACGCCGTTCAGGCCCAGTAATTCGAGGATTGGGTCTTCAGGCTCACGTGGTATTGGCCCCATCCTCGACCTATCTTAGACTCTGAATTCCCAGCACCTTTAGCTTCTTCACTCTCTTGTTTGGTTTGCTTTGCTCTGATGAGGTAGTAGTCACTCTTGTGAGAGTGTTGTTCCTAAATCCTAACTTTTCCATTGCTTTATTCATCCGTCATCACTTCCCTTCGCAGACATGAAATTAGTATTTCGTTACGATAATTTATTTTATTTTATTGTGCATATATTTTAATACTCTCTTTGTCGCATGCATGGAACGACGCTCACTCATGGTCATGGACTCGTACATGAAAAAGGAGCAAGTACTAATTATTTTATTTGACTAAGACAGAATTTGAATTCAAGACCTCTGACCCTCATATTTGGCTGCGTAGATGGACCTTAATAGAAAAGCTTAAACCTACAGGGAAAATAGAAAATTCACTTGTACCTGAACAATATTGTTATCAATTCGATCTCAAATAAGCTTGTGGCAATGATGAAATCATGCTGAAAATGAATGGTTAGATTAAAAAAAAAAAACAGTACACACACTACTCATGCTAGCTGAAAATCTCTTGTTCCTAAAAATATATAAGGGTTTCTGAATTGATCTAATTCAAACTCCCTTTGACGATGATTTACTTAGAAAATTGTGAAGTTCGGAAAGTATGCCCTCTGTTTTGTGACGCAGAAAAAAAAGAAAAATCTCTCATCATAGGACAAAGAGCCAACACTCGGACCTTCAGCACCCTTTTTATTCAGATTTTATCATATCACGTCACCCCGGCCCCTTTAAGCATCTAACCGATCTAATCTGACAGGAATATTTGTTCAATCACATGTTCACATTCATATTATAAAGGTTTTCATTTCATATCCAGTCAGAACAAGAATTGTATAAGACAAAGACAACAATAACTACCACTGAACATGCATGCATGCGTAGCAACTTCAACGAAACGGCCAACAGCTAGCTCAGCAGTAGCAGCTAGGGGTTCATGGAGCCAGGAGCTCTGCCAAAGATCAAGGTGCCCAAATCATACACGACCGTGGTCCGGTCCTTGTCCGCCGCGTTCAGGGCTTCCAGCGGCGTGCCGGCGGCCAGCCCTTTGCCGCAGGCGGCCATGGCGGCCACGGCGGCCTGGAGCTCCTGCCCGGCGTGCGTGAAGTCGCACTGGGTGAGCTCGCCCATCACGCGCACCATCTGGACGCGCGCCGTGGCGTAGCTGTCGATGCACTGCTGGTACGACGCCCGCTGCTCGCCCGGGAGCGACCCGTCGGCGATCAGCTGCGCCGCCCTGCCCACCGTGTCGTCGTACGACCCCTTGGCCAGCCTCGCCGCCAGGATCACGTACGCCGTCAGCTCCGCCGCGTCCGGCCCGTGCTGCAGCGTCTCCTGGCAGACGTGGTACAGCTCCGCCGTCTCGCCCGTCTTCACGCACGCGTCCGTCCATCGCATCTGGGGCACGTTGCCGCAGGCGTCGCCGGCGACGAACAAGAAGGCGGTGACGGTGAGGACCAAGATGGTGGCTGTTGTCTTCATGTTTCTCCTCTTGGTGAGTTGGTGTGGTCGCGTGGACTGGTGGGTGAATTTCTTCTTTTGTTTCTTGTTTTTTTTTTACTTTGGTATATAATATATACCAAGTGGTGAATTTTCTGACGCGGTGAAGAAGCTTAGGTTGTGTTATACGAGGACACTACTACACTATATATAGGGCGACAACATTTTCAATTAGTATAGACAATTAAAATGTGGATCTAAGCATTAATAAATTTATTTCTTCCAATAACCTAAAAAAAAGTTTATTGCTTGCAGGATACAACAAAAAGAGGCCAATTAGTAGTTTGTGATTATTTCCAGGATCTCAGAAATGTTTGTATTTTTGTAGGTCATCATGGGTGCTTTCTCCGTGGTTTATATCATTCTTGACACCCATGCATGCATGTCAGTAGTGTAACTATATATAGAGTGCGAATAAGAAATAAGATCAAAACTAAACTAAATTTGGTTTTATTATCACAGTAGCTGTGCTTTATGTCTTTCACTTTATTTGCTCATTTTTTATTGTGCACTATTAACGAGGGTTTTATAGTGTCCGTATTACGATTAAAAAATTTATTCCCTCCATTGCAATTTTAGGTCATAAGTTTAGCTTTACCCTAATTAATTCAAACTCCTCTAGTTTTGTCAAAGTTTATAGGAAAATGCGCATATAAACAACTACAACATCAAACTAGACTTTTTATTAGGTACACACATGGATTTTCTTTTTGATAGCATGTTTATTTGATATTGCAGGTATTAATGTATTTTCTATAAAATGGTCAAGTTAGACAAGCTTCACCCGAGATAAAGTTAAAATGACATATAATTTTAACGGGATTGATTAATATAGGAAAGTTTGGCGTTGCCTGTGGCCAGTAATTTGAATTCAAAAAAAAAAAAGAAGATTTCTTGGTTGATATGCAAGAATCCGGATGCTTATTCCATTTTCTAAAAAAAGTAAACCAAGATGTCATTACATCCTTTACTAAATATAAGCACTTCCAATAATTATAGGATCAATTATATGTGAAAGAAAGAGGATTTCTGACTCAAGAAATGAGAAGTGGAGGACAAAAGTGTCAATTCCCCACCCATCTCTCTCCTCTAGTCATATGTATGAGTATTATAATAGCTCTCTAGAGAGCAATGAATATTGTGGTTTGTGATTTCCAGGATCTCAAAATTATCTGTATTTTTATAGGTCATCAATGGTGATTTCTGTGTGGTGTATCTTACTTGACACTCAAGTCAGTGTACCTATATATAGAGTGCCAATAAGAAAGAAGATCCAAAATCAACAAAAAGGCATGAATTCACCCATTTTTGTTTATCATAATATTGTGATTCTTCATTATGAATACGGACATATTATGTAAAAACCATTAAAAAAGTTATTGATACATACAAATGTATATACTTATCTCACTTACAGGACTCTTCATGTTTCCTTTGCCGCCCTTAATCATAATTGCTTTTCTTTTGAACTAATCAGTTGGAGTACATATGGGCAGTAATGTAGACCCTTTAGTTTGGGTTGGTATTATCCAATTGGGACCAAAGGTCTCCGACACCGTACCAAAGAAACTTGGATCCAGGACTTTGAACCGAAGGTCTGTTCTCTAACGGTGAGTAAAAATTACGTGGAATTCCTTGAGTATATATATTATTAGAAACTAAAGAAACAAAAAGGTACGAGTAGAACAGAACTGGATATGGGTACGTAGCAGATAGACAGATACTTATACTGTATCACAAAAATGTTATGATTCGCATACTTTATAAGCAACGACGTTCACATAACAAAATTTAACTCATCAGAATTAATGACAAAAGTCGATCATGAACCACTCATTATCTTTTTTATTGAAAAGCACAAGATCGTCTGCAATGCAACGCAAACTAATTAAACCTGCCGCTGCTGCTGTCTACTCTAGAGAGAGTCTACCTGCCAACAATGATAGCGCCTAGCAAATACGCGACCAAGGTCAAATCATGGTCTGCAGAGACCTTGCCGAACAGCGGCAAGAACTGGTACGGCTGCAGCCCTTCCAGGCATGAACGGACGCCGGCCTCGGCGTCGATGTACTCCTTGCTGGCGAGCGAGAAGTCGCAGGCGGACATGTGGTCCACGACGCCGGCCATCTTGCTCAGCGCCGTGCTGTACGTCTCCTTGCAGTTGTCGATGGCCAACCGCTCAGCGCCGGGGAGGTTGCCGGGGCCGAGCATCTGGTCCAGCGCCGACAAGGTGTCCTCGTACGCGCTCTTGGCCAGCCTCGTCGCGACGAGCGCGAACACGGTGACCTCGGCGGTGTCCGGCGCCGTCTGGAGCGTCTGCTGGCACAGCTGCTCCCACTTGTTCGTCTGCTGGCACGCCTCGGTCGATGTCATGGACGGGACATTGGCGCAGGCCTCGCCGCCGGCGAACAACAAGGCGGTGAGAGACACTGCTGCCAACACTGCTGCAGCGACGTAGGCCATCTTGGCTGCTTTTCGATCGATCTCTTTCTTTTGATCTTTGTTGATTTGCTCAAGGCTTTGAGTTTGATGTTGAAACTAATAAGCACTGAGGGACCTATAAATATATGTGCTGCTCACTGTGTGATTTCGCATGCATGATATGATTCCGAAAATGTTGCTGTATATATGGAGAGTTAGCCTTATAGTACAATTTATTTTGAAAGGAAACATTATCTTGCCTTTGTACTACGATTTATTATGATGTCTTTCCTAGCTTGATCCTAATTATATATTTATATGTACCGTTATAGAAGTATATATTTTACTACCCACATTTACATACAGAGAATAAAAACATGATCATTGCACTCGACCAAACATTGGATTTAGTTTTTCAGAGGTAATTGTATATGTACTCAAAACAATATGTGCTCAAAACAAGAGTCTATGGCTCTGTACGTCGTCCATCCCATTTCGTCAGTCATCAACGGCCCTCTATGCCCCTACTATATAAATAAGATTCATCCTCCAAGTGGAGTCATGCATGTCTTCGTTAGTACTTATTATGTATGATTATTTCATATATATATAATGTGCAATGTGATCATGAAAATAAAATGTATTTTCTAGCTAGCCCATAAATGGTGCTATATGTTGTACTACACTGCCTAGTACGTAAGCCTTCGTTCACTCCCGGTTCAAACCCCACTATCACTGCCACAATTCAAACCGGCGGAAGAAAAACAGCAGTAATGTGCCTTTCCTATCACCGGCCGTCAGTTTCGAAAAACTGACAGCAATAACAAACTTCACTATTGATTTGCACCACAAACCGACAATGTTAATTTGAGCAACACTATCTGTTCTTTACACCAGCAGTCAATGTTGATTTGAGCAACACTGCCGGTTCAATGATATACCCTTGAGCACTACTGGCTCTTTGCCTCAACTGACAATGTTGATGCGCTTGCTACTGCCGGCTCAGAAGCTGGTAGTCAGATATACCTATAATCTCGAAGTTTACCAGCTTTTGGTGGCCAAGTTTCTTGCACTGTCTTTTAAGCAAGATGACATCAAAATGCACAAGTGTCAGACAAAGCAATAGATCGTTTTATTGAATTAACTGATATACATGAAATGGGAAGCATACACACCATTTCATTTTCTTCCTTTGTGCTCCCACCGATGTAACCGGTGCATTGCCTACATTACATACAAGTACAACCCACGATTCTTGTTGCCCATCAGATGTTCTACAGTTTCTATTGGCATATGATCAACCTCGAATTGGGTCATACTATCTCCGTTCATATTTTAGTTGATACTATATATGTGATAGTACAAACTACAAAGTGTGAAAGGCGCTAGAGATTTAACTTCTGCACAAGTGACCCTAACTATATATCAAAGAAGAAATGACATCATCACAGTTTAATCTGGCTATAAGAAAACAAAAAATTTTCATTAAATTGAAGCGTTGATGTTGTGCCGGCGCTAATTATTTTTGTACAAAATTTGTTTTATAAAGTCTTGTTCCCGTAGAATAAAAAAAGTGTTATGTCTTATGATTACTTAAGAAACCTATGATTGGACAAGACCTTCTTTTAGAAAAAAGGAATAATTCCAGCCTTAACAAAGGTACACAGCCAACTCTTACAAGTTTTTTTCAACATAAATGATGATTATCAAACAAAGGAAAAGAGCACGCTTTAGAAGAAAATTATTAGCAAATAACGGACAAGACTTGATGCTATAGGTGTTGAGCCCTTTCAGCCTCTTCTTGAGGACTGGCTCTCTTGTTTGGTTGTGTTGAGCCTTTGCCCATGTATTTTGGGAACCAAGCTTTGCTTCTTCTTGGTTGTGTCAGTCGTTGACCATTTCATTGTGGACCCAATTTTCTCATTTCAAGGGACCTTGTTCATTGCTTTTCACTGGCTTTTATTTGGTCATTGGATGAGTTCACAATTTTCTTTTGCTTTTGATTCATATCTTTGTGTCGATGTTGACAACATCATCAAGGGAGGATTTGATTGATATATGCTCATGTTTGAGTGATTAGTGATTGTCAAGAGGTGATTAGAGCTTTGGTTAAGTGTGCATGAGTCAAACATTGCCATCAATTGTGTGCGCAACATCTGTCATGGTTTTGTGATGTGCAGGGTTGAGGATGAGACGGTCGATGGCAATGGAGAAGGTCTAGCGAGGAGTCAGCGCGGGATGGACAGGGAGTAGTAAAGGGTAGACGCGAGGGCTTGGACCGAGGGACCAAAGGCCAAAGGATGGACTATAGAAAAGCAAGCACATATATGCGAGGATGGTGATGGAGTGGTGTTGACTGAAGTCAAGACAACCATCAGACCAAGTCAAGTTGGGCGCCCAAGCATTTGGGATCGTACACTCGATACAAGCATACACATGTTGACATCATGGAGAAGATGTATCGGCTACCCGATTCCATGTGGGTTTAGAGGTTTGGTCCTCAAAACCACAGGCAGTAGGTTTGCCTAGTTTGGGCCTCAAAACCTGGGGGACGATCTTGGGGTGGCATGTGGCATTATTGGAGGGCTTGCTTCGAGGCGAAACGACTTTATGAAGGGCCCACAACCATCCAATTCTTGGAAACCAAATTGAAACATTTCACCCTAGTGGCTATACAATCTCTTCCATCCCTAGTTTATTTCCTTCGGCTAGCTAGCGATTTTTAAGCTGCACTTTTTAGATTGATTTGTTGTGACTCGTAGGCGCTATAAGGTCTTGGGAATATGTCAAGGCTTTGCCTTAACCATATTTTCCACAAGCACCATCATGTCCTCTGTAATATCGCAAAAACCCCAAAGTGAGCTTGTTTTTCAATCTGCCATCTAATATTTAGACGGATATCATCAATATCATATTTGTTTTCATATTTCTGGTCGGATTCGTATTTGAATACGGAGAATTTCAACCATATCGGATAAGATACGTTTGGATGTCAACATCATAAATATAACATTTAAATATTCGGTTATGGATAGATCTCCCCTTTAAACAAATTCGATCTCGAATACGGTCAGAAAATATCCGTACCGATTTCATCCCTGCATCCTAGTCAAGGTTTGTGGAAAGTTTCAAAACTTTTGGAGCTCATTTTGAATTGATTTTGAGTTTTTCTGCAACACAGTTGTTCTGGAGTCTTGAAAGACGTTTTCTTGAGTCTCTTCATTATCTATGAGACATAAACACTGTTGTCCCTTTCTAGATGCATATCCTTTCTTCTTAGAATATTACTTGTATTTGTACTTAGCCTATCTTTGAGAAGAAGCAAAAAGAACAATTAATGCTTAGGCCGGTGAAAGCTTTTCCACAACCATATGAAGGCATGATGAATCTAACAATGTCCTGAGAGAGACTCCACACATTGCTAGTCCAGGCCTCCCTCTAATAATATAAGTTTGCTCCTGACCAAATCCTTGAAACCAAATCCCAAGCTAAATTCTGAGCTACTCAAACAAATCTTAACCCTCACTCAACAATAATGAACTTATGGAACTCCTTGCTGTAACACCCGAAATTTGATTTTTAAATAATAGGATTTAATTTGGTTTATTCAAGTAATTTTTTTGGTAAGCATTTAATCGTGAATAAAATAGTTTTGGTCAAAATTAAAATTTATTATAAGTTTAGAAAACATGGTTGTGCATTTCATGCTGGAGCATAATAATTTTTGTGCTGATCTTTATTTTATTTAC
>Ga0182004_10001764_pt1 | contig 16273 bp, 12 predicted proteins | sample Sormic07211540_1_FD_120479 | JGI IMG/M metagenome (GOLD analysis project Ga0182004, IMG submission 120479) | Endophyte microbial communities from Sorghum bicolor roots, Mead, Nebraska, USA - 072115-40_1 MetaG | ecosystem: Host-associated > Plants > Roots > Unclassified | place: USA: Nebraska...
CCCATGAATCTCTCGAAGGGGAACATGTTGTGTAGGAACACAGGACCGAGAATACGAATCTCTTTGATCAGATGAACTAGGAGGTGTGTCATGATATCGAAGAAGGATGGAGGGAACACCAATCAAAGCTGACGAGACATTGAACGACATCATTCTGCAGAGTAGCTAGTTTCTCTGGATTGATTGCCTTCTGAGAAATTGCATTGAGGAATGCACATAGCTTTATGGTGGCTAGACGTACGTGTTTAGGTAAAATTCCTCTTAAAACCACCGGCAACAATTGCGTCATTAGAACGTGACAGTCATGAGACTTCAAGTTTAGGAATTTCTTCTCTGGCACATTAATTATTCCCTTGATATTGGAGGAGAATCCAGATGGGACCTTGATGCTGCTAAGACACCCATGAATCCGAGCAAGTTCACACAAGGATTCTTTGTCAGATGCATCACGTCGATCGCGTTGCGGACCTCTAGGACATTCCAGTAAGGTAGCTCCCAAAATATGGATTTCGTCTTCCACATGGGTACGTGTCCCTTAGCATCCTTGGGAATAGGTTCGCTGCCTCGTCTCTTTCCAAATACCACTTTTATATCCTTGACCATTTCGAGTACATCATCCCTGGTTCGATTGAGAGGTTTGGTCCAGTGGTCTGCCTTGCCTTTAAAATGCTTGCCTTTCTTTCGTACTAGGTGGTTCACAGGAAGAAACCAATGGTGGCCAAGGTACATGACCTTTCGACATTTTTCAAAAATACACAGTCAAAGTCTTCATAACATTCTGTGCATGCATTATATCCCTTGTTTGACTTGCTTGAAAGATTAATCAGAGCTGGCCAATCATTGATTGTTACAAACAGCAATGCTCGCAGGTCAAAGTGCTCTTGTTTGTACTCATCCCACACGCGAACTCCTGGTTTGCTGCATAAAAGTTGAAGTTCCATGTCTGTAGAGTCTTTTATGAGTCTATTAGTTAAAATAAAAATATGAATAACAATTAAAATCAAATAAAGATAGATACTATATTAAGGTGTGATCATAGAGTATTCTTAATAAGTTTTGTCTAGTTTGTTAGGAGTCGAATAAAAACTAGAGAACAATATAATTTTGAATTTGGAGATGATGAAGAGTTGCTCTGCTGTAATTCCTTTCAAGTGCCCAGTTTTCAATCTTAAATTCTCCCGAGTTTTGGATATGACTGCTTTGATATAAGAATTTACTCACCTAAAACTTGTGGAGGCATATACTTGAGCTAAGTCTAGGTGATTGATTGATATGATATGAGAAAGTCTAAGCTGCTATTTATCTTATTCCTAGTGATACTAAAGTTTTGGAGATTTATCTTTCGAAAATCTAAAATTTTACATGATGAGCTCTTGTATGACAAAGTTTAAATTCGTACCAAAGCCATATATGATATATTTAGATTAGGAAACCCTAGCTCATGTATGCTGCTTTCTTTGCATTGAGTTTAGTCATCCTTTATTGTATACCTTATGAGAGTCTTGTCATGCTTTTAAAATCAAGACCACATGCACACTCCACCTATATATGCATTATTCCTACACTAGGAGTAAGCGCAACTATTTTACACTTTCATCTAGATCCACCTTAAAAATGTTTTTCTCCTACCCTAGTAATAAACACTAGAAAAAACCTCATAGGATAAACCCCTGTTTAATTGCTCTAAGTTCTTATCATTATCTCTCCAATCATTTTTTATTCAAAGGATGCATGTGGCTATGCAAAAGAAAGAGTGTTGAAAAAAAGAGAGAGAAGAAAAAGGGAGTTAAAAATGGATAAGTGTCCAAGATATCAAAACAATGGTTACATAGATGCCCGCCTCCCTATAAAAGAGAGAGAGAGAGAGAAAAGAAAGAATAAATATGTTTTCCTATGGAAGTTTTAAAGTTCTTAGAGAGAGATTTATTTCTAAAAAACAAAAGTAGAATTAGGATTAGCCACCATATATACACCTATCCACTATAATTCTTAGCTATAGGAAGGCATAACATCATTAATGCCTTAGTGAGATCCATAAATACCACATATAAAAGAGACTTGAGGGTGTCATACAATTAAGCTCTGAGTTTTATTTCAAAAATTTATAAAAACTCTGGAATGCTAGTTGAGTGAAGAATTTGAGACATAGTACTTAACTGGATTATTCTGTCTGTCAGTTTACTCAAGACCCAAGTGAAAGTTAAGAAGCCCCATGGTTGAAGGTAATATGGTGAGTTTGAAAGTCAGATCAGTTTTTCTAATCCAGAGGAGAATTTTTGATTGAACGCATGTGTACTTTTGAGGCGTGAACACATTGTAGCAACTCCTGATCCAAGTTTATTAGTTAGGATTTGCTAAGGGACTAGCAAAGGGTAAGCTTGGGGGAGCTTGTTGATGGTGGATAGCGTCAACTTTTTATAGTGAAATAAACATGAGATATGATCACTACATATAGAAGATAGGGGGTTTTAATTAACATTTCCACGAGTTTTGGTGAATTGTCTGTTTTCTAGGGAATTATTCAGAAAGTGCATAATTGAGAATTAAAGTGCATAAAAGCCACGAAACTTAACCACGGCGGAAAATATCGCTAGAGGGATTAGGAAGCATCTAGAAGACACCAGAATGAAGTGGAGCCTGAGCCCTTTTGGGGTGGGGCCGGCCGGCCCCACCAGCCAGGCCGGCTGGGCTCTCAGGGTGGCCCCCACATGTCAGCCTCTGCGTACCTCTCCACTGCCCTTGAGGACACATCTTGGCCCTACATTAAGTCGGCTTGATCCTACGATTGATGTTCATCCCACCAGGCTATATAAAAGGACCCCTAGCCCCCTAACGGAGGCATCCCTAAAACTCTAATTCATTATCTTCAGTTGGATCAACGTGAGAGGGCTCCCTTGAATGGATCTACCTCTTAGAGTAGCTATCTAGTTCTAGAATTAGAGAGAGGAGTTGAGAGTAGAGTTCTGGAGGAGTTCCGGCCTGTCGGTGCTTCTCTTTGGCTGTATTCTTTGGGATCAAGCCCCCTCACCTGGGACTAGATTCTTCAATCATCGTCTTCTTATGTAAATAAATTTATATTCATATTGTTCTTCTAGTTCACAATTCTTTTGAGTACTTTAGTCTATAGGATGCTATAGACTGAAGTAGTAGTATAGGTGTAAGCGTTGTGCTTAGATCTAGATTACTTCTGAATGTCCCCTGTCTTTGAGGTAGATGGTAACTCGCGAAGGTGACTTTATAGCTTCGTTGAATCCTCTGTAATCCATTACCCGTTAGAAGGATTAGAGCCATATATAGATGGTGGTAGAGGAGAACTCTGCTTTCTACCCCTATTCAAGTTATCTGGTCGTGTTAGAACATTAGAAAATACCTTTTTACCAAGATTTGAAGTAAACGTAGTTTTAGTGATCTCTTATCTCTAGCTAGGATTGATATCTACAGGTTAGGTTGGACCATAGTTATACTCACACGTTTCCTTATGGATACGATATTTAATACTTTCGGGTGAAGTGCTACATCGGTATTATATCTATGTGCTTGCGGATAGTCGTATTTTCTTGTGTGCATTTAATTTGTACCAACACCGAGCGCGATACGTGCGACTGCAGCAGCGTGGAGCAGCCAGGGACGCATGGTGGACTAGCTCGACAGTGGTGGCGCAACTTTGGCGTGCTCGTGCACGCGATAGGGAGGGAGAGGAGCGCTCCGAGGGCGGCACCCCCCCCCCCCCCCCCCACGCCTTTCGAGACCCCGGGGGGGCCCACCTTCCCAGGAAGCGGGGGCGGAGGAGGGGGGGGCATGTGGTGGGGCGGTGCCGGGGGGAGGGGGGGGGGGGGGCGGGCGGGGGGGGCCCCCCCCCCCCCCCCCCCCCCCGCCCCAAGTGCTTGCGAAGCTCGGGGCGTGCTCAGCTTCGCAGAAGACGGCGACGAGGACGAGAATGATAGTGGCAGCGAAGCTCCGACGGTGGTGCTTCCAATCTAGGGCTTCACATCGCGGGGTGGCAGCTAGGGTTTCGCTAGGGGGCATGGCTGCGGGTGCAACACCCTTCTTATAGGCGCAAGGATCCTCGGGGTGCGTGTGCGGCTTGGAAACTGAGATGGGAGCGGCAGCGCCGTTCAATTCGGGCAGGAAGTTAGGGACGACCTTCCCTCGACAGGTGGGACCCACCAGCGGGCCCCACTAGTCAGCGGTAGCAGGCTGGAGCAGGCTGGCAGTGGTGCAGGGTTGCGACGCTGGCAGGTCGGCCGCTTGTCGGGCCGCTCAGGAGGGCGTGCACGTGGCCAGGGTACTGGGCCGGCTGCTGTTGCGAGCCAAAGAGAGGAGGTGCCGGCCCAAGCTAAAAGAAAAGCCCTTTTCTTTTTATCTAAACTTGATTTCTGCTTCAAAAATTGTTTTCAACCAAAAATTTGCACAAAAAGTAAACACACTAGTCAAACAAAAGAAAAATTATGCAGCTGCATGAATGCAACATTGCAAATTTTCTACCTTATATTTAATTTTAGTTATATAAATCATTCAATAAATGCCTAAAATGCCAAACTCTAATGAATTTAAATCAAATTTAAATTCAAAATTTGAAATTCAAAATTGGAGTGTTATAGCCAAACCCAAAAATTTGGTGAACTAAACAAGGCCTTAAGGGTGCATTTGGATGCCAGCCATGCATTGTCACGGGAAGTGTTGCGGCAACTCACTTGTGGCGATAGAAATGGCTGCCTAGGCTGCGGCTACTCTTTGAACTGCGAAAGGCTATGGAAGGCTATGGCGGCCACACTTAAATGCTAAAGCAAACAACAGCCATCCATATGTGGTGCGCTACAAGTTAGGCTGGTAACCTATGGCGGCCATCTCTTAAGGCATGGTTTAGTTCTCAAAAAATTTTAAGATTTCTCGTCACAATTAGGCACATGCATAGAGTATTAAATATAAATAAAATAATAATAAATTATACAGTTTACCTATAATTTAAGAGACAAATCTTGAGTAGCCAAAACCAAAAATTTTATCAACTAAGAGCATCTTCAACAATTTGCCACCCAACTTTCTCATTCTTAATTTTTTGGAAAAATAAGAAACAACTCTCTCCAATAGTTTGGCATCTTCCCTCCCCGTCTTTCCCAATCTTGCAAAAATTTCTGTCGAGCGCGTATATATACGTGCGGCCTAGGAGCGTGCATCTAGAGTTTTCCGGCCCATCTAGTAAGCAGAAAGAAAGACAAGGTTTCACGTGAGAAAAACACAAGAGAGAAAGATTTGGTGGAAGGACTTAAATGCGTACAGAAATAAATTAAGGGTTCCTAATACAAAACATAATACAAAATTTTAGGATAAAAATATAGGAAACTCTTGGAGATGACTTTTTTTTCTCTTCATACTAATTTAGGAGTTGGCAAATACCATATTTTAGGGAATAAAATATGATGATCTCTTGGAGATGCTCTAAGGCTTTGTTGATTTGGGATTTTTTTGGCTTTAGCTACTGTAGCACATTCGTTTGTATTTACTAATTATTGAATTATGGACTAACTAGCCTCAAAAGATTATCTCGTAAATTACAGATAAATTATACAATTAGTTATTTTTTATTTATATTTAATATTTCATGTATGCATCTAAAGATTCGATGTGACGAGAAATTTTGAAAAAAATTGAAAACTAAACGAGGCATAAACATGGCAAGTCCTCAACACGGTGGCACGATGGCATTCATGGGTCAAAAATACGGTATGGATAATCCTCCGCTATTGGCTCTGAATCCGAATTTTAAGGATATAGATAAATGTTTTTAATATCTATATGGATATGGAGAATCCGAATCCGATTGTAGGCGGATGCGGTGTAGGATATGTGATTGGTGAAATCCGACGGATATGGATTATCCGATAATTGAACACGGATTATCCGACGCTTATAATAGGATATCCGAATATTTTAAAGAGCACAAGTGAAAAGATATAAGTCAGCCTAGCTCATGACACAAGCATTATTATATTATAGCCCACAGTAAAGCTTGTCTAGTGAAATAATTCTACCAAAGTGAAGAACTAGTACAAGGCAAAGAGTGAAGACAAAGTTTTGCCTAATTAAGAATATTTACTTATTTCATACATTTTTTTCTACTCTTAAATTCAAACGACTAACTTGTATTAAATTTTGAGATCTTAAATCAAAGTGGTGGTTGATGGTGATTATTTTGTGTTGCACAACCATTTTATGACTTTGGTTAATGAATTGTTTCTCATCATAAAAAACAACACGTAAGCATATATTATCCGACTTTAAAAAGTCCACTTCCGCTCCGATACCGGTCCGAATCCGTACCATTTCTGACATTAAAAAATCCCTATTCATATCCGAATCCGCGTAATATCTGATCCGCTCCGAATCCAATCAAGAAAAAAGGATTAGGATATGGGAAAGCTATTATCTGCTCCGATCTGATCCGTTTTCATCCCTAGGAACCAGTCTCCCGTTCCACCCTATGCGCCCAACGAGTTAGTAACGATTTTTTTATTTCTAACCCTTTTTTTTAACTATTTTCGATTTTGACACTGATTTTTTTAAACTAACCCCTTTGGCCGCCCTGGCGGCTGAGGTGGCGGCCCTACCGCACCATGAGTCATGGTGGAGCAGTGCCGCCTCCCAGAATGCAAGATCAGTGGGTTCCTTTGGGACTTAGAATGCAAGATCAGCAACTCCAAAAAAAGCTCTCTATACCTTTACGTCTCTAATAACTTCTCTATATATTTTATGCACACTCTTGAAAGCCATCTTTGTTCTCTATCTCTAGCTAGCGAGAAATCTAGAACAAAGGATAACTATATTTAGAGATCTAATAAAATAAGTGGTTGGAGGATATTTATGTCACTAAAGTATCTATTCCTAATAATTAAGAATGGTACAAATAGGTTCTTGGATATGCTTTTATTAGTCTTGTCTCTTGAATAAATTGTAAGAGGGGAGAAGGTGGCAAGAATGGAGCATATTCCATAAGGGACATCCCTGTTTGCTTTGTTGAAATTTGTCTTATGCTACTACTTATACTGATTTGTTGTAAAAGAAAAATACTATTCATTCCCTAAAAGTATTGCTGAAATAGTGCTGAAGAACGTAGGTGATCCAAACACACAAGACTACGAGTCCGATGATAATAATCTAATCAACAGATTATTATACTCATACAATCCATCTTGAAACCTACTAATAGAAGAATATAAGTCAATATACAATAATCCAACACCTATATAATCTAGGGATCCAAACAACCTAGATTATTATAACTCTTAATCGATAGTATAATAATCATTTTCATAATCTAGATCACAACAATATAAAATCAATATCTAGATCAAGATTAAAGAGACGTTTGGTTGTCCTGAGTCGGGCGACTCACCCTTAGCACTGTCGCCGCCCTTGCCTTCCACCATTGCTACTCCTCCTCTCTTCCCCTCTAGCACCTCATTAGAGGTTGGAGGGAGTGGGAATCCAATGAGATGCCAGAGGAAGTTGGGATCCATCATTTTTAGTAGATTAAGTTCTTAGGTTAGGGTCTCTACATGCAAGTTTTTAGTGGTGGGGATTTATCTCCTCCTCTGTGGTGATGGTGAGGGGTAGGGTGGAATTGTTTTGCCCATGGTGGCGTTGTTGAAAATGAGAGTGACAATCACAGTGTCAGCAACTTTATCGCCGTGATGACATGGAGACTTTCCTTTCCGGACGATGACATCAAGGCAGCGATGACATCGTCGCCATGGAATAATTTTCTCCAGTCTCGATCTTCTCAGTTTTGTTGTGGTTAGATATAGTTACAATGAAGGACTAGGGAGAACACCTTTCCACATTCTTTGGTGGTAGTAAGAAGGAAGACTCAAGAAAGAAGAAGATTATCAACTCCGTCTGCAAGAATGTTAGCCGTTATTCATTGGGCTGTTCTCAGGCCTCTTGCCAAATGTTTGCCTATGCTGTCATCCATATGAAGTCATAAATATGTTTGGTTTTGAGATCAAGAGTTATTCATAGTGTGGGTATAGTTTAGTTGAAAATCAATTTTCTGAAGATATGTAGTGTATTCCAAAGTGTTTGTAATTGTTGATGTACTAGTTATTATCTAATATAATTTTTTTCGTCTCCAAAAAGCGAAACTTTGTACCATTACACTCTCCTTAGCATGCTGCCCGGCATTCACGTCCTCAGCAAGCTGATATGTCACAAGCAATAGTGGTCTCATGGGGTCTAATAGACTCCAGCAGAAGCTATGACTTCGTCAAATAAAAGAAGAGTGCGTTGAGGCCGGGAAGCCACTTCATCATCTTGCTTTCTTTGCCGACGAAAAGCTCTTATCTTATGGGGTATATTTTTTTTTTTGCCAGTTAGCAATGTTTTTTTATGATAATAAATCAGCGAACAATACTTTCACAACTTCCAACTTCTTTTTTAAGAGGGTGTTTGATTACAGGTGTTAAAGTTTAACAAGTACTGTAGTATTTTCGTATTATTTTGATATTATTGTCCAATCATGGACTAATTAGACTCAAAAGATTCGTTTCGCAAATTACTCTTTATCTGTTTTTAGTTTCATAAATATACCTTGTTTGTTTGGGCTTATCAGCCAAATCTGTTAGCCGTTCAGCTAAACATTCGATGTGATAAGTGGTATACTTTACCGACAGCAGCCAAACGGGGCCTCAGACTAAGGCCTTGTTTAGTTTCCTGGTGAAAAGTTTTTGGGTGTAGTACTTTCGTTTGTATTTGACAATTATTTTTCAACCATTGACTAACTAAATGGACTAACTAAGCTCAAAAGATTCGCCTCGCAAATTACAGGCAAATTGTGCAATTAGTTATTTTCTTTATCTATATTAATTGCTCCATACATGTGGCACAAGATTCGATGTGATGAGGAATTTTAAAAAGTTTTTGAATTTTAGGCGCAACTAAAGTTCCTAAAAATTTACCAATTTTTTTAAGATTTCTATCATATCAAATTTTTGACGCACGTATGGAGCATTAAATATATATAAAAAATAAATAATTGCACAATTTGCTTGTATTTTGTGAGACAAATCTTTTGAACCAATTCAGTCCATGATTGAACAATAATTATCAAATAGAAACAAAAACACTCCAGTAGTTAAAACCAAAAAAATTTCACCAACTATTCTTTTTTTGTTTTGAGTACTGTAGCACTTTTGTTTTTATTTAGTAACTATTATCCAATTATAGACTAACTAGACTCAAAAGATTCATATCGCAATTACAGATAAATTGTGCAATTAGTTTTTTTCGTCTATATTTAGTGCTTAATGTATGTGCTACAAGATAAAACTTATTTCTTATCTGATGACATTTCCTCATTTAATAACTTTATACTAACTCAACAATTTTCTTAATATGATACTCTTTTAAATATGCATGACAGCCCTCGTAAAACATGAGCTGAGACTCGATGGCCATGTCGGGTCAAAAACGTGGGAACCAAGGAACCAGTCTCCCGTTCCACCCCGTGCGCCCCACGAGTTAGTAACCACCCCGTCTCTGCAGGTGGGCCCCGAACCAAAGGCTATATTGCCTTGCCTGCACGCGCACCCAAGCCTCCCCAAAACACCAAGCCTCCTCGCCGCTGCTGCCGTTATCCGCCGGCCGCCGCCCATCTAGGTCTTCCACCGCCGCCGTCGCCGCCGCGATCTAGTCTACACAGCGGCGCGTCCGCGCGTGTTCCCCGCCGTCGTATGTGCGTCCGCCTCTTCGACAATCTGGACAGCCGGTACAGCACTCGTCTCCGCTCCCATGTCGTCGAGGACGACCGCGGGGTCCCGCGCCGCCCCTGGCGGCGGCGGAGGCCTGAGGAAGGTGCCGGCTAGTGGCACGACATCGGTGCCCAGGCACGTGAGGATGATCCAGGAGAGGCTGGCTCGCGCGCGCGAGGAGGAGAGGCGCCGGGAGGAGGAGGAGAGGCGCGCGGAGGAGGAGCGGAGGGCGAGGGAGGAGGCAGCGAGGCAGGCGGAGGTGGATAGGAGGCTTCGGGAGGAGAAGCGGCGAAAGAGGCAGGAGGAGGCGAAGAAGCGCGGGGAGCGGGAGGAGAAGCTACGGATGGAGGCGGCGCGGAGGCGGTTGGGTGTCGCTGTTGCTGATGCCACCGGCGGTGATGGGTGTGGTGGCACGCAGAGAAGGCCCGTGTATGAATCAAGGAAGTCCAAATCGCTGCCCAAGCGTCATGTCAATGTCCAATCTGAAACCGATTTGGGGGAAGCTCTGGGGTCTGAGGACCAGTTGCAGGAAAAACAGAGCAATGCTTCACTGGAGGATAATGGTGGAGTCGTCGTTGTTGATGCGCTGGAATTTGGGGAGGAACACATTACACAATCTTCTTCGGAAGAGAGCAATGAAATCGACGAAGATGATACTTGGGAGAACAAGAGCTTCGATGGAGTTGATTCCCTGTTGCATGGTAAATCTCCCTCTTTTAGAGAACTGGAAGAGGAGCAAGCAGAGGAAAAGCAGGTGACCTCTGCTGCTCCAATTTCTAACCCAATCAGTTTATCGGAAGATATTGGGGAAGATTTGGTCTCTGCCCTTGATGGTGAAGGTCAAGGCAATGGGGTTGATATGGAGCTTCGTGCGCCGATATGTTGCATCCTTGGGCATGTGGATGCTGGAAAGACAAAGCTGCTTGATTGTATTCGGCGAAGCAATGTGCAGGGTGGGGAGGCTGGGGGAATCACGCAGCAGATTGGTGCAACCTACATACCTATTGAGAATATCAGGGAGAGGACCTCCCTCAAAGCTGAGGTTACCATCGAAGTTCCTGGCTTGCTTGTAATTGACACCCCAGGGCACCAGTCATTCAGTAACATGCGCTCGAGGGGATCAAGTCTGTGTGACATTGCTGTAGTGGTTGTTGATATTACACGTGGGCTTGAGAAGCAGACAATGGAGTCCCTTGATCTTTTGAAACACCGCAATGTGAGGTTTATTGTTGCCTTGAACAAAGTTGATCGGCTATATGGTTGGAAGACCTTTATCAGTGCACCAATAGCAAAAGCGCTTAAGAACCAAACTGATGATGTACAAAGGGAATTCAAATGGAGGGTAACTGAGGTACACATGTCTTCATGTTCATTGTTCTACTATTACCTCTGAGCAATTGGATTTGATTCAGAAGTGGTTTATTTAATAGGTTATAACACAACTTATGGAAAAGGGTTTCAATGCTGCCCTGTATTACGAGAACAAGAAGCTGAAACAAGTTGTCAATATTGTCCCAACCAGCGCTGTAAGGTATGTCAGCTATATGTTTTGTTGGTTGCATTATAAAGGCAATGCTTTGTATGTTTTCTACACATCTGTCTTCTCTCTAACTTATACCATAATATTCACCAGCGGTGAAGGCATTCCAGACCTACTTATGCTTCTGGTGCGATGGGTGCCAAAAATAATGATGGAGAGACTGACATATGTCAATACTGTGGAGGTCTGTTCTGGAGGACACTTTTGCACTATAGTTAGTAATTCTTTTGTTTGTTGAGTTATGATGAGTATGAAAATGTTATTTTATGAAGGGATTGTATCGAACTGAACTAAAGCTACTGATTTGTTACTTGGATCATGTTTTATTTGAGCGTCTTGGTGATTTTGTTGCCATATTTGTTTCAGTGTACTGTGCTGGAGGTCAATGAAGATAAGGACTTTGGAACAACAATTGATGTAGTGCTGATTAATGGTGCACTTCGGAAAGGTGATCGAATTGTTGTCTGCACCAAACAGGTATGATTTTGATTTTAAAATTGAACATGCACCATCCAATGTTGCATCATCTTATTTGAGATTTTTTTTTCTTTTAATCTGTAGGGGCCTGTTGCAACCAATATAAGGTACTTGTTGACTCCTTCTCCAATGAAAGAACTCAAAGTTAAGGTGAGTGGATGATGAAACCCTTTTTATTCTTTTGTTATTGCATGTTTTCCTCGATTGCATATGTAGGACTTAATCCTTTATTTATTTATTTGTTTGTTTGTTTGTTTCCATCAGCTGTCTGTAAACCTAGCCAGAACTTACCCCACGTATCTAGTTGCTAATATTTTCAATTTTTTTTTGACATAAGCATTAACACTTATGCGGTGTTGTAGTTACCGTCAACAGTTAGACTCTAATATCATGACTCAAAATTATCTAAGAATGCATATATGCGCTAATCATAATGTTTTGACTCGAAACTTATCTAAGCATACATATAACATAAGGTCACTAATCATAATGCTTTAGCTCAAGATCATCTAAGTATGCATATGCCAATGTTATGTGGTGCTAGCTGTGAATAGACCAGTACCCCTACTCTCAAATGTCCACATGCATCATTTTTAGCAGTAAGATCACACATCACATTTTGCATATGCCAATGTTATGTGGCGCTTTTAAGTTTGTTTGGGAGTAGTTGAACTAGGATGCTCGTGTTGGTAGCGTGTACAATTGGGGTTGCCCATACCTGAGAAAAACTACACCATTATACAATTATCAACATGGAAGCAAACATATGTTGAGTATATGCCAATGCCATTGCGGCCATGTGAGCGAATAAGCATATCACATAGTCATAAAATGTTACATGCAGCAACTAACTCAAATACGAAATATATAGTTCATTAGCTCATCATAAAACACTGTCCAATAATAATTCAAGGTTTCAACCAGAAGTCCACTGGTAACATAAAGTTCAACTCATCTTGCCACCACAACAATAACTAGATCAAGATCACCAGTTCACCACACACATAGTAGCATAATTGTAACAAAATAGGCTAGGCACAAGCAACCACAAAAATAATAGGCTAGAGGATGAGTTTTTTACATAGTTTGAACTGAGTAGAAAATACCCATGGATTTGGGGGTTCCGGCACTATACAGCCATACATGTACCCACGTATAACATTCTTCCCATTGTAAAACCCATTGGTTTTAGGAATTGATCTATGCCCATGCCCTAATGGGGTGAAAACCTATAGGGTTTCGGGTAGCCATTGCCATCCGTAGACCATAGTATTGTTGTTACTATAGTTGCGTGAATCTCAATACTACCATTGTGTCTAAAAATATCCATGCCCTATTGTCAGTGCAAATGCAGAATATACTGCACTCACATTTATATCACCTAGACATAGGTGATCAACAAATCAAGAAGTAATAAAAGAATAAAAGGGACTAAAAAAATTATAATTTTATGTACCATGAATGTGCAAGATTTGTTTGCCTATATTTCTTCTTGTGGTTCAGTAATTATCACCTAGAGCTGATTTCTCGTTTAAAACCATAATTTGTTCCCAAAATAGCTGGGGATCCAAGTTTCTACTCATTTTCCTTCCCTCTGTGATTTCGAACTACCTTGTACTTCAGTTTGAGAATAAAAAGGCATGTGTATTGTATTCGTGGAGTTGTTTAAACTTATTTTTTCTTGTAGTTTGTTTGCCTTTGGGTTTGAATTTGGGATGGATGGGAACATAACTTTAATGTTTTCATACTGTATTAATAACAATTTCTTACTAACATATCTCTGCAACTTTTCAATCAGGGAGTATACAAGCATCACGAGGAGCTTAAAGCTGCTCAAGGGGTTAAAATTGCAGTACGAGTAAGTTTTATTTTTATTCATGTTCTTTCTGTAAAAACGCTGAATCCAGATTTCAGTGTACTCATTTGCTTGTTTTGTCTTTTCAGGGGCTGCAACATGCTATGGCAGGCACTTCTCTCATTGTGGTAAAGCCGGGGGATGATATGGAACGAGCTGAAGCTGCAGCAATGCAAGAAATCAGCAAGGCCATCAGCCTCATTAACGGGGATGAAAGGGGTGAGAATGAAGATGGAACAGAAATACAAGAAATTAGTAGGATCAAGCATTGCAGGGATGGTGTATATGTGCAAGCATCTAGTCTTGGAACCTTGGAAGCGATTATTAAACATTTGAAGACTCTTGCTTTGGATGTTCCTGTCAGTGGTTGCAACTTAGGCCCAGTCCACAAGCAGGATGTCATGAAAGCAACTGCCATGCTGAAGAGGAAAGAAGAGTATGCAGCCATCTTGGCCTTTGATGTCAAAGTAATGCCTGAGGCTTTTGAACTTGCAGCTGAATCGGGGGTGAAGATTTTTATGGCTGATACAGTATACAAGCTTGTTGATAGTTTTACTGATCACATTAATAAATTGAAAGAAGAGATGAAGAAGCAATGTGCAGCTGATGCAGTGTTCCCATGCACCCTTAGGATTCTTCCAAACCGTGTCTACCATAGCAAGGATCCAGTTGTTTGTGATGTTGAAGTTCTAGAAGGCATTGTCAAGGTACTTTCATAGCCCAGTGCTCTGAAGTGTATTTATTCGTAATTATAATTACATTTTTATGTTAGGTTATATGAATGGAATGCAAAATCCATTACAACCATTTACATCTTTGTTCATCTCTTCTCTTATTTTAAAGATTCAGTCTTTGAATGTTGGTTTATAAGCCTTGCAAAATTGATTACTAGATAGAGGTGTTAATGAGTGGTCACTTGTGACTTGTTTCAGGTGGGAACCCCAATTTGTGTTCGTGTTCCAAGTAAGGATAGCAGTGCTGATGTGATTCATGCCCTTGGGAGGATCTCATCAATGAAAACATCCAATGGCATGCAGATTAATTCTGCCAGTAATGGAGTTGTGTCGATAAAGGTAAGAGCCTTAAACATAATTTGGTAGTTACGACAGGTGACAACATCAAAGACAACAACACTAATGAATTTCATTGCCACTACCAGATAATTGGAGAGAATCCTCAGGAGAGGTCCTGGGTGTATGGACGCCATTTTAACTCTGACAATGAGCTGCTCAGCCAAATTTCTAGGAAATCCATTGATGTGCTGAAAGAACACTATCGGGTATGTTGCTAGTGCTAGTGATGTTAGTGAGCTTGTGCAGATATTCTTGTTGTTGCAAGAACTCATGTGGATATTCTTGTTGCAGGATGAGATGAGTGATGAAAATTGGCAACTGATCTGCAGGCTAAAGAAACAATTGGGGATCCCCTAAATCGTTTTAAAGATTTTTATACTGTCATTTCCCTTTTGAATCGAGAGACCTGTAATCTATTTAAGTTTTTATGTTTTGATTGTGCGTGGAGACAGCTTGTCTTTTTTTTTTGGTATTTTAGAATTGTTCATGGAGACTCACTTTGAGTACTTGAGTGGTTTGAAGACTCTTTTCTGTTATATTCTGGATTGTTGAAATCAATAATAGATGCTGGACATGTTGAAAATTGCTAGAAACTTCCTCTAGCTGTGCATACTGTCTTGATAAACTGAACTTCTGTTCAATCTGGTTACAATGAATCTAGCATTGGTATCAAATCCCTTCCTATGCCCTGCTGAAGCCATGAAAACTGCAACAGCGATGATGAACATCAACAGCATGGACGAGAGTAACAAGTACGTCTTTCTCGAGGACCTCCGGTATTCCCCGAAGAGGATGACACCCCAAAATGTGCTTACAAGCGGCAGCGCCTGTTCGTGGAACACCAGATGTTGAATCAGAAGTCAGATGAGATTACAGTTGGCAGGAGTGACTGAAGATCTGAAAAAGAGAATACCTGGACTGCATCAGCAGCAGCATACCCAGCAGCCTGGCCGCCCATGAACTGAAAACCGTTGCCACAACCACAGAGCAGCCCTGCTAGAAGGGCCCAATGCCTGCCGTTCCAGTCCCTGGCGTATGCTCCGGCGGTCGATGCTGGCACTCCCGCCATGGGGTGATACAGAAGCCAGACGTTGAGGCAGGCGCCGAGCACGAAACATGACAACGAGAAGTAGAAGAAGGCGGTGTAGATCACCAGGTGCGGGACACCCTTCCTCAGGGCATGCCACTGGTCGTTGGTGGCCAGGTTGATCGCTGGTGAGAAGAGTGAAAAGCAGGCCCCGGCAAAGAAAACGAGACCGAGGCCTAGCAACTTGCTATGGCCAAGGACCTGCGCCAGAATTCAGAAACCACGAGTGTTAGTGATGCTGCTGCAATTGTTGAAGGTTCATTCAGTTGTGTTACTACAAGAGAGCAACCTTGATTGACCGTCTCTCCTCAACCTGGATGATGAACTCTGCAGTGCCTGGTTTCAACTCATTGGAAGCGCTGTAATCTTCTGCATCTCCATTCTTCGATTCTTCAGGAGCAGGCAGCAACTTCGCTGAAAAACAGAACCAATTTTGTTGTAAGCATATGCATGAACGAACAGAGTTTGTTCAGCTTCTAAATGTTCAAATACTAC
>Ga0182004_10001765_pt1 | contig 16272 bp, 10 predicted proteins | sample Sormic07211540_1_FD_120479 | JGI IMG/M metagenome (GOLD analysis project Ga0182004, IMG submission 120479) | Endophyte microbial communities from Sorghum bicolor roots, Mead, Nebraska, USA - 072115-40_1 MetaG | ecosystem: Host-associated > Plants > Roots > Unclassified | place: USA: Nebraska...
AAGAGAGAGATGCATGCATGCACACCAAGCTAGCTTTTCATCATGCATGGTCATTTGGTCCCATAAAAAGGAGGGAGTGAGCTGTACTTTCCATGGCTTCCAGGTTGGACGGTGTTAGTTCTTGGTCATCATCGTCCCACATCAGCAGGTGCTGCGCCGACTCGTCGTCCCACTGGTCCTGCCCTAGCGCCGGCGGCTCCTGCTCCTTGATCTGCCCGTAGCAGCAGCCACCGCCGCCGTTCGCCATGCCGGCCGCCGCTTGGCCATTGTTGTTGCCGGCGGCCTCACGATAATGGCCTCTGCTTTCCTCGCCTAGACCACCGCAGTCCATGGCTGCCATGGCCATTCCCATGCTGTCCACCAAGGGAGGCAGATGGTAGCTTATCGGCGAGTCGTCCATCGCCGCCGCAGTGAAGGTGAGGAACGGGTGGTGCGGCAGCTGGTGTGTCGCCGCCGCCGGCGACGTCAGCGACGATGGTGGGCTGACGCTGACGCTCGTGTCGAACATGAAGAAGGGGCAGTGCGGAGGCAACGGCGCCGCCGGCGGGGACTCTTGGCCGCCGCCGGAGCCGACCTGCATCTTCGGCGGTGGCAAGGCTAGGCTCTGGCTGAGGAAGGCGTCGAGCTGGTGCTCGGCCGCCGCGCTGAACGGCGTCTGCAGGTGACCAACAAGCGCCGCGTCCGACGCCACCGTGCTGCACGGAGGGCTCGCCGTTGTCACCGACGAGCTCGTCGTGCTCATCGCTGGCTTCCGGATCTTCTTCTTGATCCATGAATTCCAGTAGTTCTTGATCTCGTTGTCCGTCCGGCCCGGCAAGTGGCTGGCAATGTGGGCCCACCTGCAGAGAATCGGGACACATATGGCTGTGGTCATGTACACATCTCAAGTAGCTAAGCTAGCTAGCTAGGTGTTGCATTCCTTGGGATTTAGCCTTCATTTTCAAGTAATGCTGCAATCGTCGTCCCTGTCCCTGACATCTAGCTATTACATACGCCTTGCATGATTTGTTATATAGTCGTGTTCAAGTTTAACTAGTAGAAAGCGACACTTCAGAAAATCAAGCACGAGGAGGTTGCCATACATGTATGATGTCAAGATGATGTATCTACACATCATTAGGAACATAATGTTGCATTATTTACTTTCAGACAACAAATTGAAAACCTATTGGGAGAAAACTAAAGTGTGATCGATATATATGTGGTACTTAGCTAAGTACCATCTTAAGACGACACTTCAAATCACAATTAATTTCCTAGACATTTCTGATCAGTTTTGCTGCTGTCTGATGTTACCTACACACATGAATGACAAGTCCATGTCACAAAGAGATCGATGGAAACGAATCAAGGAGAAAATTCTGGAGAAGATGAGGCTATGCATGCAGCATAGTGGCTATTTGCGGCCATGCCAGCATTGCCAGATTAAGAACACAATAATGGAGCATGGGATTTCATCGGATTAATTAACTGCAATGGAACACATCAATGTGGGAGGGTGCAAAATTTCTTGTTGGTAATTGAAAAACTGAATCATGATTCATGATCAGTAATGTATAACCATGTAAGTAGTACCTATAGAAATTAGTTAAGTAGTAGCTTGGGGGGAAATTAAGAAGAGAAGAATTTAATAGACCGATCGAATTAATTCTCCATTTGGTACTAATGGCTGAAAGAACTTGTGCCACCTACCTGTTGCCAACAATGGCGTGGAGGCTGATGATCAGCTTCTCCTCCTCCGCCGTGAACCGCCCTCGCCTGATGTCCGGTCTGAGGTAGTTGATCCACCGCAGCCGGCAGCTCTTCCCACACCGTTGTAGACCTGCAGAACCCTCACATTATTGCACAGACTTAATCAATCGGAAATGAACCAATGCTCATTCATCCAAGAACAAGGATCCAAATTAAATGACCATCAACAACAAACTAATTGATCTATATGTATAGATAGTGGTCATCATCAAGAGAGAATAATAAACCTACCAGCTTTCTCGGGGACCTCGCTCCAGCAGCCATAGCCATGGGTGGTGATGTATCTGATGAGCTTTTCATCTTCCTCAGGGGACCAGAGCCCCCTCTTCACCTTCTGCTGGTTGCAGCAGGAGTGATGCCCCATGCTAGATATGATTCACTAGTTATAGCTATAGTACTAGCTTAATAACGCTATAGCTAGCTATGCACACGCACCAACGCAACGCGGAGGTTATGTGGTTGATGCAAGTTGTATGTGGTTATAACATATGACATATCAAGCTAGCAATCTATGCATATGACATATCATGCTGCGCAGCTGGGTGTGCAAATGGTTGGTTGGTGTTTAGTAGGGCTTTTAACATGAGCTCTCTCCTCCCTCTTCTAGCTCTAGCTTGTGCCTCCTTCACTCTTCTTTGGCGATTATTTAATCGAATCATCATCGATAAATTTTCTCTAATTGCTTAGCTTCTTGAGGGATCCCCCTGATTATTAAGCAAGCAGCATGCAAGGCCTCACCAAGACACTTCCTTTCATTGGGTTTCCATGGTGAGGGCCCCACACCCCGGTTCCACTTTAATTGGTGCTTTCTATCTAACACTACAGCGACATGGCATCAAACATGTAACTAGCTACATACAAGCCAGGAAGGAGGAATGGTTGCTTTGCTTCACTTTTATACGCATAACAACCTGCTGCTAGCTACATATATACACCTCTGCATGCATGGGTACACATCAGTACAAGGCATCAGTATGATAGAGTCATAACTAACCTGAAGATTATATATCTAAATGACGAGATACTGTCGTTGAGTATTTTTGTGTATACTATACAAGCATGTGTGGCATGGCATGCATCAAAGGCGATGTGTATGTGTGTGTGTTTTGTTTTTTTGCGTGAAATGCAGTGTTATTGTCACGGGAAAAGTGCATATCACAGATATGTACCTTTGGGTGCTCCTGTTGGTAGTTAGCAAGCAAATGTGGAGTTTGGTATGTAATCGACGCAATATTATGCGTGACCTTGATGTCAACCTACTAAGCGATGTCCTTTGAAATCAACATCGAGGTATACGTACGTCCAGCTGATTGGGATTCGATGTATGTATGTTTGCTTGGTCCTCAACAGCCATCATTGCTATTAAATTTGTTTTGTTATTTCTAAATATAATGACATATGCACCTTCATCCGTTATAGCCAAATAGTCGCAGCTCTTTTAGGGCAAAGGTGCCTCTAGAAATATTTCTAGAGGTGGCTGGGAACTCTGGGCCGTCTCTGAAAGAAATGGAGGTTATTTTAGAAGCGGCTAGAAATACATTTCCAGATGTGGTTGTTATTACAACTATCTCTACTAATGTGTCTAGTATAAATTACAGCCTCCCCTCTCCTCTTCTTCCTTGAGACAAATACATAGCCTAAGTAGGAAGAAAGGAAAGCTTGGCCAACTTTCTAAAAGGTACAAATCTAAGGCATTATGGTAGACAAATACATAGCCTAAGTAGGAAGAAAAAAAAGCGTGGCCAACTTTCTAAAAGGTACAAATCTAAGGCATTATGTTAGTCAACCATGGGCGAGATGGTTTCCTCAGTCCCGGCTCTGGCGGCAATAGGATCCACGCTCTGGCAGGTCCTTGTTGTATAGTGTTATCAAAATGTCACCGAACCAGGGCAGGGACCGCTATCTAAATGGCCACTTGAGGGAGTGGAGAAGGAGATGAGAGAGAAGGACAAGATGTGGTTGAGTTGGTTTTAATAGAAAAATAGGTTAGAACTTAAGGGTTGGATTAGGTTCTTTTTTGAATTCGAATAGATTGAAAATATGAGTTGGTGTTAGGTTTTCTATATATTGTATAAGAAGTATACATGTCTATTGTTTAAAATGGGTCGAATTATCTGATGTGGTATCCACATGTCCAACTAGATGTGCTAATTGACATGATGTAGCTTCTTATTACCTCCAATCATTTACAATAAATTTTAGTTAATTTTGCTAAAACTTTCACGTGGGAATGCGAGTTTTTAGTTTCAAGGTCTGTCTTTTAATGTGGGGCCCATATGTTTTAGCTTACCCCGCAAATTGGCACATAATAGTTTCATATCATTTTGAATCATTTTCAATATACTTTAGTCAGTTTTACTAAAATCTTAAGGTGTGAACATGAGCCATTAGTTCCATGGTTTGACTTTTGATGTGAGACCCAGACATAGATCTTGTTATGCTAAGTGGCACAAAGTAGTCCTAAACATTTATCAAGCTAGACCAAAAGAAAAGCCTAGGGTTTTCAAGCTAGAAAACTGTGTCCACAGAGATCGTGCGGGCTACATCGGGCCATTCTTTTTAGGTTGGGCTCGGGACCGAGCCCAGGCCTATCCACCTACTTATTTTTAGTGTGAAAATAGTTTAATTAAATAAATTAGGTCAAGCTTCACACAATAATTTTTCTAGATTTGTATGTCATTGTCCGGTCCATGTCCACCACTATAGTGACGGGTTGAGCCAAGACTAATGGGCTCGGGCTAGGCTAAAAATGCTCATGCTAGCACAGAGTAGCTTCATGCAATTGAATCATATCCAATCAATTTCAGTCATTTTAATCTAAAAAATCAGTCATTTACGCCAAAAATTTTTAAGGTGCACATGTGATAGGGTCCCACATGTTGATCACGCAATGCCAATTGGCACGAAGAAAGTCCTTGATGTATTAAATCATTTCTAACAAATTTTAGTCAATCTTAGTAAAAATTATACCATGTGAACATGAGGTTTTAGTTCTAGGGTTTGGCTTTTGACATGGTTCCCCATGTTTTATTCAAACTCATATATGCTTTTAGGATAGGTTGAAACACTAAAATTTTAGGATAGATTGAAGTATGCAAAAGAGTTAATTTTTTATGGGTTGGGTTGTGTAAGTAGTGGATAGTAACCCATTACAAACACTAGTGGCTATTTTCGCAAAAAAAAAAGAAACACTAGTGGCTGCGTGACTTTTCGTGAGTCAAATTCCTATCTCTTCATATATGAGTTGAGGCTTTTAAGTAGTTTGAGACTAATATATAGATGTAACCATCTCTATGCGAACAACATCTGAGGGAGGAAAGAAATGTTTGTTGATCTATAAGAATATTATTTATCTCCAAGATCACGCAATTTACAAAAACAGAGTAGCTGTGCATTTCGTAGAGATCTAGATTCTCGTAGAAACGTTTTAGATCTAGATTCTCTCAAGAAACATTCTAGATAACGAATCAGAATCACTAAACTTCTTGGTCATACGTTTAATTCAAAAAACTTTTTTTCATAAAAAAACTATAAATGAGACAGTAGAAAAAATGAACTTTTGTAGGCAAAGAACAACATAAATACAACTCATTTTAACTTCTTGAGAATAACTTAAAAATAGATCATGTCCATTTTTTGGTCCCTCAACTATTGTCTTTGTCTAATGTTAACCCTCAACTATAAAACCATCTAACTTTGGCACCTCAACTATTAAAACTATTTCATTTTGACCCTAAAACCATGTGAAAACCAGTCAAAACTGCCTTGGGGTCAAAATTGAATTGTTTTGATAGTTGAGGTGCAAGAGTTAGATAAAAGAAAGAGTTGATAAACCAAAAATAGCTTAATCAAGGGCTTTAGTTTTTTAGATATTTATGATAAGATTTATATATTTATATTTATGTATTGATTAATATTTATATACACATTGTTGGATATTTTATATATTGGATCTTTTGTTTTGAATATGAATTTGAAATTTTCAAAATATAATCTATATGCTTGAATTTCTCATATTTTGAAATTCAAGTTTTTTTAAATATTCAAATGAACTCACATGGTGAAATGATCAAAACCAAATTGTACCGATGACTTCTTCATTTCAAACCATGTATAGTCCTAAAATTTTGTTTGAAGTTCTTATACTTTAAAATTCTAATTATTTGAATTGTTGGAACAAATTCAGGTGAAGAAATTACCAACACTATCAATATCTACAACATTATAGTTGCCAACTATTTTATTTGAAATCATTTATGGTCACAAAATTCTGTTTAAAGTTCTAATATTTTAAAATTCAAAATTTTTGAATTGTTTGAATGAACTAGGATGGATAAATAACCAAAATCAAAAGTTATTGATATTGATGAGATAGATTGTACTTTTAGAAAAAAAATAAGTACCAAAGTTTATTTTATGATTATTTCTAAATTTATTTTTCAGATGAAAATCCAATAATGTGTAGTTAAATATTTTAATACATATAAATATTTATCAATAAGTAAATCTAAGTACATCTAAGAAAATAAAGTACTTGATTAAGTCACTTTTTTGCCCCTTAACTTTTGCTTTGTCTAACTTTGGCACCTCAACTAACAAAATCATTCAATTTTGACTCTTGAGTGGTTTTAAGATGGCTCGACTAAATTGTTTGTTTATTTCCCGATTTAGATGGAGAACCATTGCTTGTTCTGCTATAAAATATATAACAATGGTATTCAACTATACCATCTTGTACAAACTGACTATTGCTAGGCCCTGTTTGATGCAAAGTATTTTGGGGTTTTATACAATACTATGGTTTTGTAAAATACTTTGTTTTAGAGCATGATGAATTAGTGTTTGGATGGAATGAACTTTATAGTTTTGAAAACCATAGCATTACTAAAATTGGTTGTCTTTTTGGAGATTAAGGGTGTGTTTGGCACTGCTCCACGAACTCTGCTCCACAAACTCCACTATGGAGCAGCTCCACAAAAAACTGGAGTTTCGTGGAGTATCTGTTTAGGTGCTTTTACAACTCCACCCTTTTTTCTCGAACTGAGTGCGTGGAGCTGAAACCGTTTGGCTAAAAAACGTGGAGCGGAGCTGAAAAACGTGGAGCAGAGCAGTCCCAAACACCCCCTAAAAAATTTTACTCTAGACCTCTTTTTCTAAACGATGGTTTTACTTGCCTCTTGCTTCTAAAACCAAAGTTTATTGATACGGTAGTTTCTCAAAGATGCAACATCCAAATAGGGCCTAAACTATTTTGTTTTATCATCACATCGCCCTCATACCACCATGTCAAAATGATGTCAAACATTGGTTCCTCAAATTAGAACATCACCAATGAAATATGGGCAGACAAAGCTTGATAACAAACAAATATATACTATTATAAAAAATGTTAGAATGAATTTTCTCTCTCCCATGTAATGCATGGGCAGATATTGTTAGTAGAACTCAAAAAACATATCTATAGACAAAGAAGTAAGTCTTTCTTGTAAAGGTGAGGGCAAATAGCTAGTCCTTTGTCATGCCATATACATGAAAGGAAGAAATCTATCTTTATCCATCGATGGCCAAGTCCGATTTTGGCCATCAAACTAGAAACTGGATATAGTTTGTAGCCATCAAACTACCAAAACACATAATTGTGGCCCATGATTAGTTTCACACGTGGGGACCTACAATCACCTTTGAAACCAATCAAGAGCCAAGCTTGTTCGGTTTTGATAGTTCGATGGCCAAAGAGACATCTGGGTTTTTTTCTCAAATATTAAAAGATTTATGTATTATTGTATTTAAGGTAGAATACATTTTACTATTAGTATGACACGCTTATTCCCAAATGCCCTTGGATGACCAAAGAGAGCAAGATTACAAAGTATGAGCCGCCTAAGGTAAAACGATAGGACAAAGAGAGCAAGATTATAAAACACGGAGCCACCTAAGGTAAAACGACCGGACCAAGAGTCCAAGAGAGCAAGATTGCAAGATATCTGGTTTTTAAGTCCGATGGGCAAAATCAACTTGGAAGATAGCTTAAATGGCCGGAAGATAGATAATTTTTCCTACATAAGAACACATGATAGTAGGTCCCCACGTGTTAGCCCTTGAAGATTTTAGTCATCGGACACAGTGCCCCTAAGCCCCTTTTTGGTAGGCCCAGAGTGGTAGCTGCGTGGAAAATGGCATTGCCGTCGACGACAGATGAAGGACGCAGATAGAGCTTGAGAGTGAAATCTCCCACATATAAACCAATGAAGCAGACCGCGAAATGTGTACGTGAAATCTAAAAAAAAAGTACGCAGGAGACGTCCCCTTCACATCTCGGCAAACCATAAGCTAGTAAGCTTCAATTGGCAGCATCTCATCATGCAGTACGGCGGATTGGGATTTGAGCAGGAAGCAACAGTGGAGTGGCCCTCCGATCCAAGTCGCAGCGTAAGCTAGCTATAGCTAGACAAAAAGCGAGATTCTCCGGTAACCTCACTGATGTCACAGTGATCTTACAATCTCATCCAATCATCGGTGTGTGTGTCCATGGATTTTCTATCTTTTCTGATGCTGCTAGATCATAGTATATCAGAGTATGTACCTGCAGGCTGCAGCATGTGCAGTGCAGTAGCGTGTTACTATTGAGATTTGCAGATGATAGAGCAGATCATGTGTCATGCTTAGCTTACTGTGTATAATCCTCATCCTGTAGCAAGTACAAAGCAGCACATAAGGTTGTTAAGCATACATGCTCATTGTGTTTAATACAAACAGTAGTATATATAGTATTAGCAGAGTTTTTTTTTCCCCCTAAGAAAACAATAACTATGATGCTTCACAATAGAGGGGGGGAAAACACAGGTGGAGCACCAATTGGGTGCAAGGCTTGAGGCAGAATTTGGCGGAAACAGCTTTGTTCAAATCAGAAATCTATCTACGAGCTAACCAAAAGGGAGAAAACTGCACCCAGTTCTAAGCAACTCCGATTAACTTGTCTATCTCTGTCTGACAAGAAGCATAAGAGACATCTCTAATTGCCATTGCTCAAAGCAAAACAACCATGACACATTAATTCCTTTGAATATACACTCAAATGCTTATGCAAATTACACTGATCGATTCCAACTTTCTAGACAACACTGGTCACCTTCCAACATTAATCTTCAAACTAAGTAGCAACATTGGTCACTAGTTCTTCAGTTAACAAACACTGAACCCAGTTGCCGGATAGATTATTCATGCAGCACAAGAAGTGCATGCTGTCTGGCCAAGAAATTAAATCCAGGCAATAATTCCAGCATATAAATCTGCAAGATAGCTTGGCATGAAATGAAATTGATCTTGATCGATCGTCTTATTAACAGCGTGCGATCGTTGATCACCAACCACAACGTGATATGTAGGGGCCAGGAGGCCAGAGCAAAGGCAACACATCACATCGTTCCCCTTCGCCTTCGCTCTTTCCTCCTCATCAATCATGTACCCCGGCCTGGCCGCCCCCGAGACGACGTCGCCACCGTCGGCCTGACGCAGATGCACCTCGATCGCCTCCGATCGCCGTCTCGCCTGTCGGCGCTACTGGTCGATCGATCGATCAGTTAGCGCACGCGCCACGCCTCTCGCCACACGATGCATCCATCGACCGGCTGGTTAGCTAGCTTGTTAATTCCTTGCTCGTCACTGTGCATGTTAGTTCAGCAGTGACACTGACGGGATGGAGTGTGGAGACAGACCAGTGTACGCACGCACGTACCACGTTACATTACGTACTGATGACTGAATGGATTGAATCTTCAGTCTTCTTGCTGTCTTCTGCAACTTGCAGCACACACGCGTACACTTTGGGAGAAAGAGATGGTAGTATTAATAGTCCTCAGCGTGTTCATGCAATGCTAGCTAGCTGCATGATGATGCCCAACCCCAACAACGTACGTAGATTGATGCAGATATGTGCATAACTAATTAATCAGGAGCCAATGAGACAAAGAGAGAGAGACATTCAGCAAATTAATGGCACTGAAGAAAATATGCAGGGACATACATCATGGATACATGCACGGTCTATAGGCTTTTTCCTTAACTGAACGATAAGTGCAGGAGCCTTTACATCTTCTTGACTTGCTGTACCTGTACCCATGGCGTGGTGTGTCTTTGAATCCATGTAAGCTTGTACTACTGTGTCTTGTTAAAATTAAAGAAAGATGTTTATTAATTATTAGCTCCAATATGGCTCTGCTTCTCCTGTAAAATCAAGAGGTGAAAAAGTGTCTGAAAAGTTACGTTTACTTACCTCTTGATGGGCTCCCTGATTAACTTTGGTGATCGTAAGAGAAGTTTATTGTACGACTGATTTGGCTGCTGGCTGATATGTCTTGATGAATGAATGTGGTGAGGTGAGCAGAGCTGCTATTTTCTTATGGAGTAAGAGTGAAACAAAAATGTTGTTTTCTGCATCGTTATTTTGGCAATTAAATTAGTTAACCTATGACGGAATCAGACCATCTTTACAGACATTTTGTTTCTAAAAAACAACGCATTTTCCTATAGGTTTGGTGAAGCATCGGAGCCAACGATTGTGTTAGTTTACTAGGTTGGTCTCTAACAAATCAAAGAGTGAGAGATGCAGTAGAAACAAAGCAATTTTCCATAGCAAAACGGTTGTTTTCATCATTGTTATTCCACCAAATAAGTTAGTTAATCGTGAGTAGTAGATTTGAAAAAAAAATAAAAGGACCATGCAACTTTCTGAAATTTCTTCCAATAACCGACAATGAGTTTCTCCGTTTGGTGAAGCATCGGTGCCAAGAATCGTGTTGGTTTACTAGGTTGTTCACTAACAAATTGAAAATAAAATTGAGAGATGAAGTACAAACAAAGCGATTCGTCTTGTCCATATGTAAATCATGGATCACAAGCAACAGTGATTAAAAGTGATGGTCTGGGCAATTTGGGATGCCAGGAATTTGTGAGAAGGGCCTTTGAACAGCCAAAGCCCAGACATGTGGTCCAAAACATTTTTCAAACTGCATGTGTGTTTGCAGTTTGCACGCATCACAGGTAGGCTACACAAGTTGTTGCTTAATAGTGATCAGTTGATTGAGGTGGTCTGGACCTTGGGAGCAGCCTGAAAAAGCTGGCACAAACATGTAGCCCTCTTGATTTCAATTATTTCTAGGGTGGTCTTGCATCAGCAATGTAAGAATTATTTCTTATTTTGCTAGCTAGCTAGATTCAGTTAACAATTAGGTGTTGTGTTCCCAATGTATTTTCAGATGTTCAGCTATTGAAGAACTACTAGCTCACTATAGCAATTCCTTTTGTCTGCCTAGTGGTTCAGAGTCTCTGCTCTATTAAATATATATAAAGCGAGGAAAATTAAAGATGCAATGGCATTAGGAGCACAAATGCTCATGGAAATGTGTGTTAATAGGTCACTATCAAAAAGTACTGGCGTACGTTTGATTGTAATTGCTTAGTGTTAGTTATGGTTGTGGTGTGCCAATAACGTTTTTCTATGGGACACAGCATCAGGACCAGCAGCAGCAGCGGAGTGATGCGTGATTGATTGATTGATTGATTGATTGAGGCATATAACTCACCATCTGCGAGGTGAGCATGTCAAGCTATATAGCTTCCATATCCCATTTCTCTTCTTGTTCTATTTTTGCTTACATGGGTAGCAAGTAATCCCTGGCCATGGGTGAATAAACAAAGTATTCAGAGGAACAGCGTGGAGACTTTTTTGATCCAAAATTCCTATCTCTGCTGTTTTTTAAACTGTAGGGTGCTGTAGTAGTCTCATCTGAAAAAATCACATTTTTGTTTCAGTGCCTGCTATACATGATCTTGAGTGCAATAATGCCTGCATCATTATATGAAAAGGTAATAACCATATATCCACCACACATATACTTAAAATGGAATCTCGTGTGAGTTAACCAATGACTGCTTGGAACCTCATGCTTCATGTTGCATGAGTCCATTTTCGGTTGAGGAGGACTTTTGAACTGTAGGAGGAATTAGAATTGATACTTTATGTGGTAGATAGATTTATTGATTGAGTTCTCTTGTAGGCTATTTGTATAGGCGTATGGCTTTGAGGATAAGGAACTCCTCCTAAAGATAAGGAAGGTTATCACATGGTTGTAAATCTAAACTAACCATATCCGGATATACTTAACATACTATGATTTACTTGCAATCACAGATGGGGAGACTAGAGAACAAGCCGATCTAAGGTTGTAAGTCGTTAGGTGAGACTAGAGAACAAGTCAATCTAAGGTTATAGGTCATCGGGCTAACATGCATCATGGATGTTGTGGCCAGAGTGAAGCTAATGAGGTTGCTCAAGTGGGTGTGGTAGCCTTGGTGCCGATATCAAGATACACAAGGGTGTGCTAGCCATGGTTTAGGATGTTGTGCATAGGGTAGTCATGGTCAATGTAGCTTTTGAGGTTGTGAAAGCTAAGGTGCACACATGAGTACCATGGAGATGTGTCAAGGCAATCATCAAATAATATTTTTTGAATGATTCAACAGGGGAGGCTCCTACCTATTTTTAATATAAAATTTTACACAAAGTTACAACAAAGCATAGTTTTCAAGGTGATTAAGCCTAAAAAAGAAAAGGGAAATATACCAACAGTAACTCGCTCACCCACAAACTGATAGGCCCCTCCAAACCTTGCTTGGCTTTGATACAGACCAAACCAAGCTCCTCTTTGAATCTTAGTGTTCCTGCGGTTACCACTACCATTATCAAACATCATACGGTTTCTAGTTGCCAGATGATCCAACAAGAAGTAATAATTATTTCTCTGAAGATAGGGCTGCCAAAAGTTGTTCTAGCCTCGATCATCATATTCAGAGGCTGAAGACTGAAGTCCCAGTGTATGTATAGTGAGTTCCAACATGATTGATTGAAAAGGGAAATCAAAGAAGAGATGGAAACTAGTTTCCTCACAACCACTATTACATAGGACATAGTTATAGGCATCAAGGATTTTGTTCTTCCTCCTTAAAAGATTTCTAGTGTTGAGATGATCTCTAAGTAGAAGCCAAAAGAAGAACCTATGCTTACCAAGATTGCTTGAAGACCATAACCAAGGGATAAGAAGGGTAGCCTCTACGGTTCCTTGCATCTATGAATAAGCTTTCTTGGTGTAATGGGCTGATCCTTAAATATAACTCTAATTGTCTATAGTCTCCACATCCTAAAGTCTCTCCTAAAGAATCAACTGTAACTATATTAATTGATTTAAAGTTTGAGAGGAGATTGGGAGGATGAAATTCCTATTTACTTCATTGTCTAAGAAATGTCTAATCGAGCATTGTAGTTTGTTGTGAAAGAGTAGAGCGGAGGGAAACTACTTTGAATGTGGTTGTCATACAAAGGGTACTCTCAAAACATAGTAGTGTTGCCTTTGCTTGGGTTACAATGCGCCAAAAGTCTAAAATTTCTAGAAAGTTTTAAAATTCCTTTCAATGGAACACTGCATCAGGTGGAATGTGATTATTTCTACAAAGCTTTGTCCAAGTCAAATTTAGCCAGGAGATATCGACATGATTAGAAAACTTATCCATAAACTTAAGGAGGAGTGTTGAATTTTGGGTCGTTAGGTCTATAATTCCTAGACCACCTTCATTCTTTGGGTTGTATGCTAATTCCCAAGCTGCAAGACATGTGCCCTTTGTTGACGTTTGTTAAGTGACACTTTTAACTGCCAACTAAACATGAATAAATACTCATAATGAAATATATGCATAGGATAGGGGTTAAGCTGATAGAGTTCCATGAGTTTTGGTATACCTATGTTTTTCAGGGATTAAACAGGAAAATAGGAGAAGATATAGTGGATGTCGATGTAAAAGGCATATTCCAACCCTGAGAGAAGAACATTCTAGAGAATACCAGGCGAGACCCTGCAAGGTAGGGCCCACCTGTCATAGGGCGAGGTCAGCCGACCCAGAGGCTAGGGCGGCCGACCTAGCCTGACCCCACCTGGCAGCGGCCTTCTCTTACATTCCTCCACCGACCTCAAGAATTGATCTCCACCGTTGTTTAAGTCGGTTTGATCCAGTAGCCCACATTCATTCCATAGGGCTATAAATATAGAGCCCCCCTTAAATGAAAGCATTCTCCTCTAGGCTGAAACCCTAATTCCACTTGTACATCAAGAGTTCCTAGAGAGAATCAAGAGAAGCATCGAGAGAAGATTAGAGATAGAGTGTCGAGAAAGAGTTAGGGGGAAGCTCTGGTCTGTCGGTGGCTCCTCTTTGGCTTGTACCTACGGGATCAAGTTCCACTAACCCTGGAGCTTGCTTCTGACTTTTTGAGAGTCTTTTGGTATTCAACTTTTAATTCAAGTTCATTGTAAGTATTATTCATCCGGTTTACGACTCTCTTCCATGTGCTCTAGTCTTGGTAGCCCCTAGATTAGGGTAGTATACGTGGTGTAAGCGTGGTGCTTAGACTACCGTTGCTCGTAGATGCACCCTATATTCCGGATCGGTGGTAGTTTGCAAGCTAGGGTGACTTTATAGCCTTGTTGATTTTTATATAGTCCACCTCCCGTCTGTAGTGGCACGTAGGATGCGGTTGACAAGTTAAAGTTATCTTATATGGTGCTTTCTCTTGAGTAATGTCCCTAGCCTGAGTAGTAATATACATAGCTTATAATGTTAGAACTAGATAACCTTAGTGACCTCCTTTATTATCCCTATCGTCTTCATCCTTTTTTGCTATCTCAGGGGTTAAGTATAGATTTAGTTAGTACCACACGTCTTCCTTGTGGTAAAACATAAACAATGATACTCTAGAATACTCTCGTGTGAAGTGCTACATTGGTATACTATTTGCGCACTTGTGAATACTTTATTTTCTTGTGTGCATTTAATTTATACCAACAACCTTAGCATTGATATTTCCCCTACTCCATTGGCAATGTATTTTTCATAGGCAACCCATATAAGACGCTCCTCTAAAAATAAATTTGAGAGGTGGACATATTTTTCTAATGTTTGCTAAAATCTAGTCTCTCTTAAAATCATTACAGACGGTTGGATAAAAAGTGTTGTCTCTGAAAATAAAAGCATGCGTCTTCTAAAACTATTTCCATAGTAATGAGGGGCACATGCTAGGGTTTGTAAACAAAGGTCATCATGGGATTATAATTAATCCTAATAATCATTCCGAAGATGTCTATCTAATATACTCCAACATGAACCAATACTCTATGTCTGCATTCCAGAATAAGATCGAGAACCAATCGATGGTGCCTTAGTCATCTAGCTCAAATCAAGCTACCATGACCTCAAAGGCAAAACAAATTAACAAAGGGCACGCATGCAGGTAGATACCAATACCATGAAGAGGCGTGCAGCATGAGGCTAGCTAGCTTGAAAAGCACAGTTAGTGGAGAAATCCAGAGTGGGTTACAATTATGGTTAATGAGGCCCATCTCAGTAGCCTAGTTGTTTGAATTAGAGAGCCACTGTAGCAATCAGGGAGGGGCCTTTTTGTCAATACAGGGATGGTGACGTGTATGATTAGCTGCACATCACAGTATCACATAGCTTGAGGAAGGAGCATCTCAGGCAGCACAAGGGCCTACACGGCTAGCCAGTACTGCTCACATGTCTCCCTAACACTGTAGCAGACCAATTCTCTCATATGGAGCCTAATTTGTGCTCCTCGATCTGAATGCAACACATTCTGCTTACTCTCTGTCACACACACTCTCTAGCAAAGATTCGATATGATCGATCGAGTTGGTTAAGCTAAACCAGTCCGAGATGGTTAAGACGTCGTCCTTTCTTGTAGTGCAGTCCTCTACTCTCTCTCTCTCTCTCCTCTAGAGCTTTCTATGCTGTGCTGTGCGATGAGCATTCATTAGGGGCATGATCTCTCCTATTCATTAGGGGCTCTCTCCTATGGGCACCCCCTTATCAGGGCAATGTGTTGTTCCTCTACAGCATGCTAATAAGCTAACCAGAAACCCTAATCATTCAGATAATTCCTTTCTCGTTTGGAGGACACAAACATCATCATGAAATCAATGATCGATGGATGGACCAATAATCCATCTGTGCCCCAAATTCTAGCTCGTGATGCATGCATGGGCTAGCTACAGCTAGCTTCATCTCCCACGCAAGCAGAGAGAGTGAGGAAGGACACACTCTCGTACAGCGAGGCCCTGTAGGTGAACAGCTTACTGATAATTCCCTGTTTTTGCAAGCAAGAATATCGCTTATTAGTGGGGCTTAATACCGCGACCAGTCGACCACACCATATTCACACTTTTCAGTGGCTACCATGGACCCCGGCAGCTAGCAAGAATCTAATAAGGTCTTTGATGCGCATCATGCATTGGTGATGATATCATGTACTAGTTGTATCACCTTCTAGGCGTATTACGTAGGAGTACATCTCAATCTCTGTCGGAGTTTCAATGCAGTCCAAGAACACGACACAGAGAGAGGGCAGCCAGCGTCTACGCGTATATATAGTCCTTTTCGATTCCATAATAACTCGGTCCT
>Ga0182004_10001766_pt1 | contig 16271 bp, 2 predicted proteins | sample Sormic07211540_1_FD_120479 | JGI IMG/M metagenome (GOLD analysis project Ga0182004, IMG submission 120479) | Endophyte microbial communities from Sorghum bicolor roots, Mead, Nebraska, USA - 072115-40_1 MetaG | ecosystem: Host-associated > Plants > Roots > Unclassified | place: USA: Nebraska...
TGGCGCAGCCCACAGTTCCCTGGCGCCAGCGAGCTCCGTGGAACCAAAGAAGAAGGCGCGGTACGCCGAGGCCGCGGAGTATTCCCCGTCTGCTGTCCACTTCCAGATGAACTGGTCGGGCACACCTGAGTGAAGCACGACTGACAGACAGATGTCCCGAACAGCGGCGAACTCGGAGATGACGGCCATGGTACGCGCGCCGGTGACGTCGTGCCTCCAGCGGCCGTTCAGCAACGCATCGCGGACCGAGCGCCCCCTCCGGCGCGAGCCGACAGCACGGACCAGGGAAGGGGCTTGGAGTCTTGATATATTGATTTTGAGGTTTTAATAAAAGCTTCTTTTATTAGAAAAAATAATATATTAGTTTTCTTTGAGGTTAATAATGAATAAAAGAGCATCAAGAAACAATTCCTATTAGGCACATTCCACTTCCACCCATGCTTGGGCAGGTGTTCGATTGTTCATTATTGTTGCCTCCAAAGTCCAAAGACCGTCAAAGCTTCTTAAAACATACCGTACTTTTTCAGTCAATGGCCTTAGGGTGCCATACAAAAGTGAAATTCCTGAGTTCCTCTAAAAATGTCAATACAACATCGGGCAATAGGATTACATGGGCTTTAAATTGCTGGACCAGCCCAATTCACCCAGTAGTGGGTGTGTAACTGATTGGACCTATTTGGGCAGTTCGGTGCTGAACTTCAAAAGCCAAATTCCATGGGTCCAAGCTCTTTTTCGGTGCTGAACTTCAAAAGCCAAATTTCATGGGTGCTGAATTGATTGGACCAGCCTGTTCGCTTGAGCTTATGTGCCAAATTTGCTAGTCATTCAATAGTATTTTTCTCTCACAACAAATCAGTGAACAATACTTTCAGCCACGACTTATTTGCCAAGTGAATAAAGACACACGAATTAAGATATTGTGGCCCACTGTCTGTCACATGCACATCTTTGTTTTCCAAATTTGTTTTTTTGGCATTACATGAGTTAGTTCTGGATGAATTGCTAACTTGCTATACCTACCGTCCAAGGTCCATGCCATGCGCGTCCTATTTTTCAGAGCTATGAAGAAAAATGCAGAACAAAAGCATTGCTTGATTTCACATTTCACTACTTGTCGTGTGCCCTTTCTTGTGGGGATCACGTTCTGCGCTTTGAGTTGACGCGCTGGTTTAAGTTGACTTAAGAGTCCTCACAAAGTCACCATCTTAGCCTTTCAAAACGAATAAAACCGGAGCATGTGCACGACCTTGCTTCTCATAGTTTGACGCCCGCTGCAGATGACGCCAATAAACGAGCGAGAAGTTTCGGGATTCCTTCGTCGACATGCAACAAGGACAGCAAAATTTAGTTTAAACCGCTCAACACGGCATCTTAGCCCTTGTTTAGTTCCAAAAACTACCAAAAATTTTCAAGATTCTCCGTCACATCGAATCTTACAACACATGTATGAAGCATTAAATATGGATAAAAATAAAAACTAATTACACAGTTTATCTGTAAATCGCGAGAAGAATCTTTTGACCCTAGTTAGTATATGATTGGACAATATTTGCCACAATCAAACGAAAGTGCTACAGTACCCGAAGCCAAAATTTTTTACAAACTGAACAAGGCCTTATTGAAATTGATGAGTGAGCATGGCATCTAGTACTAGTACTGGTATTAAACTGTTTTTGTCGGATTGGGACTGCTACTATGAAATTTATCAGACCGGACAATGTCTGAGCTGTTCCCAACAGCGTTTGCCTTGCGTTCCTTCAAAGACGCCAAGGGGGACTTCGTACTAAAATCGATTATATAGGATAATTAATAATGGTAGAAGGAATCTATCGCGCAGGCGCAGCAGTTCTTTTTTCTTTTGGCTATGTGGGAGCATTCTACAAATTTCACTAGCTACATATGATAAATATATTTGAGAAACTAAAATATCAAACTTCAGTAGAAAATCCTACTTTTTTATTTAAAAATAATGGGCTCTTGCATTCAAACACCTGTTTTGTAATGAAATTATGGTTTTGCTTCTTTTTTGAACTTTGGAAGGCATTTATATTGTATTTAGCCAAAAATGGTTAGATTTTTTCAAAATATATTTGGCACTATTTGCAAATATTTCAAATCAAATTTAATATTGAAAAATATTCAAACTTTTGGCATCATCTATTTTGGTAGCATTATGCATGGTAACACTAAGAAAAACATGACAACCACCATGGAGAAGTAGCATAACAGTATCATATTTCAAGAAGCACAATGTCAACATGTCCAAACCTCTGTGCAATAATTGGCATATGTTAGGTGATGACAATTTAAACCTAAAGGTACACAGGCAAAAAGTTGGCAGATGTACACACGTAGAGGAGTACCAATTGCCTTTTTCAAATTTTGATGAACTAAGTCCAGCTTTCCTTAGATTCAGTCTCAGTCACCACATATGCCACTAGAAAGTAGAAATAACCAATTCTAACCATCTAATACAACAACTGATACCAACTATCCATTGGCCCCATGTGATTTTGCCTTATTGACTTGCTACCGATGGCCCTATCCATTTATGCCTTCTTCCCATCCCAAATGGCTTAGGTTAAGGATTCGTGTCCTCTGTTTTGCACATAGGAAGGGAAGAGAATGGGTTGGCATACCTATTTCGGTGTCAAAAGACGTGGCAGCCTAGCGCCTTGCTCGCTAGGCGAGCCAATCCTGCATGCCAATCCTGCTGATGCGCCATCAACGCCCCCACTCCTTTGTAGCCACCGCCCATGATAAACCAAGCCCATGCATGAGTTCCTTTAATTTTACGGTTTATGTTTCTAATTTATTTATTCCATACCCATCTGATGGACATCCAAACCAGGGACAAACTGAAGGTTCATTTCAAAATAGCAAGGGCAAAATCACATAATTAAAAAGTAGTAAAATGACAATTAAACTGCTCGATAGGAGCAAGAACACTGTTTTCCCTAAAAAGAAATAGGGCAAAGACTAGCGTATTGACTTAAAATTGTGGTCGTAGGTTCCGCTCCAGGATAGTATGAACATCTTGACAATTAACAAAGCATATGTTGTGCGTGATTGTGTTGTATTGTGTAATCACAAAAAATAAGGAAAATATATCAGGGACATCTATGAATAGGATTACACGCATGCGCAAGAATTTTTCGGTCGCACCCACAAAAAAAATTGATAAAAACAACTTTGATCCATTGGTGCTCCTTCCCCATCAGGATCCGTCTTATTTTGTCCTCTTGTGATCTTGTCATATCCCTTAATTAAGGGAGTGTTTAGTTGGGTTATTAAAGTTTAACAGGTATTATAGTATTTTTATTTTATTTGACAATTAGTGTCCAATCATGGATTAATTAGGCTCAAAAGATTTGTCTCGTAAATTACTCTCTAACTGTATTTTTAATTTAATAAATAATTTATATTTAGTACTCTGTGCATGTGTCTAAACATTCGATGTGACGGACGGTAAAGTTTACCAAAAACAACCAAACCGAGCCTAACTCGTCAGTCTTCTAGTCTCTATGTCACCTATTCCTTGGTTTGGTTTCACAAAGCAAGTCTGATTTCAACTTGCTCGTGCACTACTCCACATCTGCACGTCTCTGCCATTCTGAGCCTTTTTTTTTTTGAGAGAGAGAGAGAGGATGCAATTGCAGTTAGCTGCCTCCAATAATCCATGATGGAACACAAAGAAACCACCATGCCAGGCAAGAAGCTTCTGCCGATAAGCTTCCTACTCGTGGGCCTCCTCCACCTTGTGGCCCTCACCGCCGGTGAAGATGACCAGTTCGTCTACTCCGGCTTCACCGGCAGCAACCTCATCCTCGACGGCGCTTCGTCCGTCACATCGAGCGGCCTGCTCGAGCTCACCAACGGCACGCTCCGGCAGAAAGGCCACGCCATCTACCCGACCCAGCTGCGCTTCCGTGACCAGAACACGACGACACCTAGCGGCGGCGGCAGCAGCGGCGCCGGGGGCGCCGTGCGGTCCTTCTCCGCCTCCTTCGTGTTCGGCATCCTCTCCGGCTACCCGGACGTGAGCGCCAACGGCATCGCGTTCTTCGTGTCTCCGACCACCGACTTCTCGTCCGCGATGGCGGCGCAGTACCTCGGCCTCTTCAACGGCGGCAACAACGGCAACGCCACCAACCGCGTCTTCGCGGTGGAGCTGGACACCATGAAGAACAACGAGTTCCAGGACATCAGCGACAACCACGTCGGGATCGACGTCAACAGCCTCGTCTCGGTCAACTCCACCAACGCCGGCTACTACCCCGACGACGGCAGCGACGGCGGCGGCGACGACTTCCGCAGCCTGACGCTGATCAGCCACGAGGCGATGCAGGCGTGGGTGGACTACGACGGCGAGGCCAAGAAGATCGACGTGACCTTGGCTCCCCTGACGATGGGCAAACCTGCCAGGCCGCTGCTCTCGGCGGCGTACGACCTCTCGACGGTGATCCCGGACATGGCTTACATCGGCTTCTCGTCGTCCACGGGCTTAGTCGACTCAACACACTACGTTCTTGGATGGAGCTTCGCCATGGATGGACCTGCGCCGGCCATCGACATCACCAAGCTGCCAAAACTACCACGTGAGTTCCCAGAGCCAGGATCCAAGTTCCTGGAAATCATCCTGCCAATTGCCACTGCAGCACTAGTCCTTTCTGTTGGCACCGTTCTTGTTCTACTTAGGAGAAGACAGCTACGGTACACTGAATTGAGAGAAGATTGGGAGCTTGAGTTTGGGCCACACCGGTTCTCATACAAGGATCTATTCCGGGCGACCGACGGGTTCAGGAACAAAAATCTACTGGGAATTGGAGGATTTGGGAAAGTATACAGGGGTGTTCTTCCGGCGTCCAAATCTGAGATCGCCGTGAAGAAGGTGTCACACAACTCGAAGCAAGGTATGAAGGAATTTGTCGCCGAGATCGTTAGCATTGGGCGCATGCAGCATCCAAACCTCGTCCGGTTGCTCGGTTACTGCCGTCGAAAAGGTGAGCTACTTCTGGTGTATGAGTACATGTCAAATGGAAGCCTTGACAAGTATCTTTATTGCCAAGAGAGCAAGGGTACTCTGAATTGGGCACAAAGGCTTGGTATCATCAAAGGCATTGCATCAGGCTTGCTCTACCTCCATGAGGAATGGGAGAAGGTCGTCGTCCACCGGGACATCAAGGCGAGCAATGTGTTACTTGACAGTGGTATGAATGGCCGATTAGGGGACTTTGGGCTTGCAATGTTGTATGACCATAGTGCCAACCCTCAAACCTCACATGTTGTTGGCACCATAGGGTACCTTGCCCCTGAGCTTGGCCGCACCAGCAAGGCGACCACTTTGACCGATGTTTTCGCCTTTGGTGTATTTGTTCTTGAGGTCATTTGTGGGCAAAAACCCATCATGCAGGACTCAGATGACAACCAAATCATGTTGGTAGACTGGGTGGTGGAGCATTGGAACAAGACATCGCTAGTTGATACGGTGGATGCAAAGCTCCAAGGTGACTACAATGCTGATGAGGCATGCATGGGGCTGAAGGTAGGGTTGCTATGCTCTCATCCCTTCCCTGAAGCAAGGCCCAGTATGCGACAGGTCCTGCAGTACCTCAATGGTGAGATGGCACTGCCGGAGCTTGTTCCGGCGCATCTGAGCTTCCAGATGCTGGCAGTGATGCAAAATGAAGGGTTTGATTCATACGTCATGTCATATCCTTCGTCAATGGAGAGCACCCAGAGCATTTCCGTCCTTGTGCAAGAAAGATAATGTGCATATATGGATTTTGTATGATGTGTACACTAGCATATAACTACCTTTTTGCTTTAATTTATATGTTGTGTATGCACACATAAATGTGCCCTTGCATGTATTTGTTGATTGTTATGGTAATATGACAAAGGAAAAAGGCGCGTACACATAAATAGCTCTAGGTTGGCAAGCAAAGCTAAAGCTACAAAATGTAGTAGGGAAGGGAGCCATAAGGTTAGCACAAGAACTTCTTGTGAAAAAACTTGGAGAGCTATCACCTCATCCACCATCAAGGAATCATGCAGGTTTGTTTGAGCAGTATGCGCCACACTTTGAACGTCCACTAAGCAAGGAGAAGATGGAGGCATTACAAACCTTGATGGAACAAGGGCAGCCAAAGAGGAGCTCAAATTTGCAAACTATCTCAAACCAACAAAGTATTTTTTTTATGAATAAAATTTCTGTATGGGTGCGAACCCCTCTAGTTCCATAAAAAAAATGTAGTGCAATAGATATGGGCTCGTTGTCTCCCTGGTAAAGATGCATTGTTGTAGTTGTTGCTAGTTAAAAAATTGGTGAGCTGGGTCAGTTTCAATCGAGTTGGTTAGTTGGCTTAGTGAGCGAAGAGTTGTATATATGGAGTTGGTAGTTGATCGGTCGTATTCGTAACACCAATTATGAGATCTCAACCTATATATGAACACGCATGCGGACAAGATCTAGCGCTAGTATTATTGAATAACACGCTCTGCATTGAATAACTCTAGGACTTGGAATAGATGTGTACTAACAACATCTAGTAGCATTTTCAATGAACACATGCGGACAAATGATGCGCTAAAAAAATACTAACGTTTTTTGAAAATGCCTATCATGAGGGTTTTGTTTTATGTTAGGACTTTTTTTCAAAGAAAGTTATGCTAATGTAAACATTGTTTTCTTTGTATATACACATTTTGGTAACACTACTACAAAAATCTTAACGGAGGTGGTAAAAAACGATTAATGGAGACGGGCAACTCAACCGCCTCTAATCATAGGCCTCGGTTAATCATGAATAACCGACGCGGGTGAGTTTGTCCGTCTCCATTAATCAATAGAAAAAATAAAAACAGAAAGCCCATCGACAAGCCCGTCGGAGCCCATCCGGGGCGCGTGCCACCGTCACCCACCGGATTCTTGTCTATGCCGCCACCGAGCTAGATCTACGACTCCACTGCGTGAGGGATGATGTCTGGGCCCACGCCACGTGTCGAGCAAGGGAGGGAGCCGGGTACGGTGCATGCCCGCTGAAACGCTGCTGCTGCCGTAAGGCCACGGCCTCTGCGTGTGAGGGTCGCCCTCCGCGGGTTGGGGTGCGAGGCCAGCCTAGGTTCGCCGTCAGGGCGCGAGGCCGGCCTAGATCCGCTATCAGGGCGCGTGGCCGACCTGGATCTGCCACCGGGGCATGCTATCGGCTTGGATCCGTCGCCGAGGCGCATAGCCAGCCTCGATCCGCCTCCACCAGCACCCAATTCTGTTGTTGCAGGGCTGCCTGCACGACTGGTGGCGCACCGCTAGGAGGGAGAGGGACACCGCTGTGGGAAGGGGCTAGGAGAAGGGTGCCGCTGGGTGGAGCACCGCTAGGAGGGTTGCCGCCGGGTGAAGCATCATGGGGAGGGGAGGCACGAGGAGCTAGGGGAGGGTGGTGGCACCGCCCAGGTCTAGAGGCTGGGGGACGCCGTCGGGTTAGAAAACCGGAGAGGGAGAGAGCACAGCTGTTAGAGGGGAAGGGATGGGATTAGAGTGGGCTAGGGTTTGTGCTCTTATATATATACTCTTAGTAAGAAACCGAGCTTATATAGGCTTCACCCATCGTTAGTGGACTGGCCAATATTAATGGAGGCGGTTGTAAGAGGCCCGCCTCCAAATAGCCTCTATTTTTGGAGGCGGTTGAGTTAAGTTTCCTGCTTCTGTAAATAGATTTTGGGAGGCTGTTATTTCTTGACCGTCTCTGTAAATCGATTTATGAAGATGGTAAAATGTCTTTGTTAATCGTCATGCATTTTTGGAGATGGTTAATTTTTGCAACAGCCTTGGTTAATAAAATCACACCGTCTTACAAAATCATTTATGTAGTAATGTAAGATGATGAGTTGAAGGACCGGTCATGAATTTCTCCCTATTTTTGAAACCGAAGGGTAAGCACATATGGCACCATTGATGACCATTTGGTCCATGGAAAAGTCATACGTGAATCTCGCTATGGAATATAGATGTAGGGATCTCATACGTGTATTGTCGATGCGTCTTGGAAAAGTCATACTTTAAATCTCGCGTATGGTCTATGGAATATAGATGTAGAGATTTCATACATGATCAATGCGTGAGTGCATGATGCTTGACTGATTGAGGATGAGATATGGTGGCTTATTTGTTGTCCGTATGCTCTGCATTGAAAAACTCTAGGACTTTGAGTATATTGTAGATGTGTAACATCTTGCGTTAGCATTCTGAATTGTATGAAAGTCGCACACGGACAGATGATGCGACAGTGGACTGAACAGATCCAAACACGCGCTAGCAGCCCTAGCTGTCGCTGTGACCTCGAATAAGCAAGTTGTTTTTTAACTGTCGCCATGGGATTTTGAATCTCCACCTAAATATTGGTATATCGTGACATAAAACACGTCATGTTTTTAGAGAAAACGAGGCAAAACTCTCTCGTTTGATTAATTTTTGAAAAAATAGACTAAAATCAAAATAGCAACCCCAGCACAGAGGCGAGGTTGTGGCATAGAGTAAGGAAAAACAACAGCACATCCGAGCATAGGAGCAAAAGGTGGCATAACCATAAATACATGAAAACATGAGAAAATTACAACACCATAGCACATGAGCTCTTTGATGATGTGTCTCCAAGTAGGTGAATGACGGCAAGGCGTAATCATCATCAGCCAGCAAGAGTTTAGCATGGCTTTCGCCCAAGTCTTATGCCGAGGAGAATGATAGTGGCCTGGCCGACCGAGGAGAGGAAGCAACGAGGGGCTCTTCAGTGATGCCTTTAAAAAAACTCGTCATTGCTCGCCTAGCATAGAGTTAAGCTGAGCTTTCGCTCATAACCTTAAAGAGCTCGCGCAAATGAGGCAACACCAAAGTGGCATCATTATACCTTCACAGTTGACGCCCTAACTCTGCCTCAGATGTTGTCACTGCCACCACACTATGCTCTGCCCTCCCCGGCAAGAGGCATAGGGGGAGGGCACCCGTGAACACATAGGCCTGCCGCCAGTTCACCTACGGCCAAACCACGCGCACTACGCTAGTACATGAAGAAGAAGAAACCGCACCACTGCTAGGGCACCATCTGCGGTCTTGGTGGGCAGACATCGACTCCACGCCTCCACCAGATCTAGACTTGCGGTTGGGCATGCAGCCCATCACCTACATGCCCACAGCCAAAACTGCACCACCGAGGCCTTGCACACGCACAAGAAGAAGAATACTGCACCAACAGAGCGACACCACGAGGTCTGGTCTGGCGATGGGGGTAGCAAGCCGGGAGACAGCCGTGCAGGCCTGCAGGGGGCTCCCACGCCCGGGAGCACCGCACAGGGATGTTGAGCAGGAGGCTCATCATTGTGCGTCTGTATCAGCTCGGAAGTGTCGCGTTGGGTATCCTGCTGACTAGGGACGCCATAGGTAGAGAGGACAGAGATGCCCATGTTGGGCTCCTACGCCTAGGAGCACCGCAACGTGGACGTCAGTAAGAAAGAGTTCAACGGTATGCGTCCAAGTCGGGTCACAGAGCACGCACGTTGTAAAGCCCACCGACAAACTACACCGCACTAGCCCAAGTAGAAGACGGCAGATCCAGGGGCCATTGGGCCCAAATCCGACCATCGGCCCGCCCAAGGTTGCGTGTTCTTTATTTCCGATTTTTTTATTTTTAGCCCAAATTTGAAACATATTTCAAATTTGATCCGCTTATGAAAATATTTTCAAAACTAGGCCGTTTGGACCCGTCACCATGCATGGCGGCGGGGTACTACTGCTGACGTGGCATGATTTAGAGGACACCTGCTGACGTGGCTAACACGTGGCGGGAAACGTGGCAAAAAGTACCCCGCCACGCATCATGGCGGGATGCAACCCCGCCACGCATCATGGCGGGGTGCTCTCTGTCTAACAAAACAGTCCACCCCCTGCTTTCTTTGCGTTCCCTGGTGGCACTTTCGTTCATTTGTGATAATTATTGTCTGTAAATTGCACTAATTATACAGTTTACCTGTAAATCACGAGACGAATCTTTTAAACCTAGTTACTTTATAATTAGATAATTTTTATTAAATAAAAACGAAATTGCTACAGTGTTAAAATGTAAAAAGTTTTTTAACTAAACAAGGCGTCACAGTGTGTATGTGTGGAGAGAGATCACGCTGCGCATCAGAGTGACCACGGTTCCCAAAAAATTTTAAAATATTTTTCAGATTTGCCATCACATAAAATCTTTAGACGTATATTTCTAACTTCAAATAAATTTATTCAAAAATTAGATTTAAATATTTATCTAATGATACTAATTTTATATTATAAATATTGCAGCAGCATATCATGCCTCTTTATTTATAAATATTTGTCGTTTTCGTTTTTTATAAGAAAATTTTGATTAAATATTTATTAAAAATGTTAATATTTATAATATAAAATTAGTATCATTAGATAGATATTTAAATCTAATTTTTGAATAGATTTATTCGAAGTTAGAAATATACGTCTAAAGATTAAATGAACGAAAGTGCCACCAGGGAACGCAGATAAAGCACGGGGTGGGCCGTTTTATCAGACAGGGAGCACCCCTCCATGATGCGCGGTGGGGTTGCAACCCGCCATGATGAGTGGCGGGGTACTCTTTGCCACGTACCCCGCCACGTGTTAGCCACGTCAGCAGGTGTCCCCTGAACCATGCCACGTCAGCGGTAGTACCCCGCCGCCATGCATGGCGGGGTTCTATGCATTTGCCCCGCCATGCATGGTGGCGGGTCCAAACGGTCTAGTTTTAAAAATATTTTCATAAGCGGATCAAATTCGAAATATGTTTTAAATTTGGACAAAAATAAAAAAATCCTTATTTCCTTATTGTCCGTATGCTCTTTGCATTGAATAACTCTAGGACTTGAATATACCGTAGTAGATGTGTAACATGTAGCGTTAGCATTACGTATGATCGCGCGCGCGGACAGATGATACGACAGTGGACTTGAAAGTCCAAACACGCGCCTCGTGACCTGGATTAACAAAGTTTGTGGTTGCATGCAACAGCCAACAGGGCAACCTAATTCCAGATCAAACGTACGCCATGACACTGACATGATTGAGACAAGTAACGCAAAAAACACACGTTGACTGATGACTTTCTGACCGGATTGGTCGTTTCATGTATTTTCTCCGGCCGGCCGCCGGGGCCGGCGTCGCGTCCTCGACCATGTTTTTTCCCACGGCGTTCAGACATGCACATTTCCTGTCGATTAATCTGACATCTCGAGCCCGGTTTGGAATTTCCTCTCCCTCTAGTCCCTATCCCTACAGGCCTTGCACGCACTCTCACGCCACTGCAGAGTGCAGAGCAGAGAGAAGCTAGCGCGCCACCATTCGCATGAATGGTGGTGGCACACATGCCCTGCCATCGTCGTCTACGCCCCGTCATCCTCCTCTCCCTTATTGGCCTTGTCCTCCTTGCAGCCGCCTCCGCCGCCACAGACGACGACGACGACGGCGACCAGTTCGTCTACAACGGCTTCACCGGCGCGAACCTGACCCTCGACGGCTCCGCCACGGTGACGCCGGACGGCCTCGTGGAGCTGACCAACGGCACGACCCACGAGAAGGGCCACGCGTTCCACCCGACTCCCCTGCGCCTCCGCGGTCCGCCGCCGCAGGCGGGGTCCCCGTCCCCGAACGGCACGTCGACGACAGCCGCCGTGCCCGTGCGGTCCTTCTCGGTGGCCTTCGTCTTCGGCATCGTCTCCAGCTACCTCGACTTCAGCACGCACGGGCTGGCCTTCGTCGTCGCGCCCTCCACGGACTTCTCGACGGCGCTGACGGACCAGTACCTGGGCCTCACCAACACCCAGGACGACGGCAACGCCAGCAACCACATGCTCGCCGTGGAGCTCGACACGGTGCAGAACATCGAGTTCCACGACATCAGCGCCAACCACGTCGGCATCGACGTCAACAGCCTCAGCTCCGTGGAGTCCCACGACGCCGGCTACTACTACTCCGGCAACAACACCGCCGGCAGCAGCAGCAGCCGCTTCTTCCAGAACCTCAGCCTCATCAGCCGCGACGCGATGCAGGTGTGGGTGGACTACGACGGCGACGCCACACGGATCAACGTGACCATGGCGCCGCTTGGCATGGCGAAGCCCGTGAACCCGCTGCTCTCCCACGTCCAGGACCTGTCGGCGGTGCTGGCGGAGCCGTCGTACGTCGGCTTCTCGTCGGCGACCGGGCCGGGGAACACGCGGCACTACGTCCTCGGCTGGAGTCTCGGCACGAACGGCAGACCGGCGCCGGCGATCGACGTCGCCAGGCTGCCGAAGCTGCCCCAGGTGTCGTCGTCGTCGTCGTCCAACGCGCGCTCGAAGCTCCTGGAGATCGTGCTGCCGCTCGTGAGCGCGGCCGTCGTCCTCGCCGCCGGCACCGCCTTGGTCCTGCTGGTGCGGCGGCGGCTGCGGTACGCCGAGGTGCGCGAGGACTGGGAGACGGAGTTCGGCCCGCACCGGTTCGCGTACAAGGACCTGTTCCACGCCACGCGAGGTTTCAGGGACACGCACCTGCTGGGCGCCGGAGGCTTCGGCATGGTGTTCCGCGGCGTGCTCCGGGAGTCCGGCGTCGAGGTCGCCGTGAAGAAGGTGTCGCAGGCGTCCAGGCAAGGGATGAAGGAGTTCGTCGCCGAGATCGTCAGCATCGGCCGCATCCGGCACCGGAACCTCGTGCGCCTGCTGGGATACTGCCGGCGCAAGGACGAGCTCATCCTGGTCTACGACTACATGCCCAACGGCAGCCTCGACAGGTACCTCCACGCCGGCGGCCCGGGAGAGGGAGACGGCGACGGCGGCGCCGCCGCCGCCCCGACGCTGGACTGGGATCGGAGGTTCCGGGTCATCAGGGGCGTCGCGGCCGGGCTGCACTACCTGCACGAGAGGTGGGAGAAGGTGGTGGTGCACCGGGACATCAAGACCAGCAACGTGCTCCTCGACGGCGAGATGAACGCGCGGCTGGGCGACTTCGGCCTCGCGAAGCTGTACGAGCACGGCGACCACCCGCAGACCACCCGCGTGGTGGGCACCACGGGGTACCTGGCGCCGGAGCTGGTGAGGACGGGCAGGGCCACCCCTCTCACCGACGTCTTCGCCTTCGGCACGTTCGTGCTCGAGGTCACCTGTGGGCGGAGGCCGATCGCCGGCCAGACGCTGCTCGTCGACTGGGTGCTCCAGCACTGGCACGGCGAGACGCTCGTCGAGGCGGTGGATCCGAGGCTTCGGGGAGAGTTCAGCTCCGACGAGGCGTGCCTTGCGCTCAAGGTTGGGCTGCTGTGCTCGCACCCGTCGCCGGACGCGAGGCCCAGCATGCAGCAGGTTCTGCAGTACCTTGACGGGGAGGCGCCGCTGCCGGAGATGCCGCGCACGGAGCTGAGCTTCGACATGCTAGCTCTGGTCCAGAGGAAAGGGTTGCACGTCATGTCCTGCGCCTGCTCGTCGACGGTGATGAGTGCCGGCACCATCTCCGACCTCTCAGGGGGAAGATGACACCCGTAGTGGTTGATAAGTTTGATGTTATTAATTATTAATTTATTATTAACATTATATGCAATGTTAGTTAAATTTAGATTTTGATCACCAAAAGAAATGGTTTGGTGCCGGCATAGTTTTTTTCCGGCATAAAATTATTTCTCTTGACATAAATCAAGAAAAGAACACTGGAAACTTTTTTTCACAGAGAAAAAACGTCATAAGAAAAGTGAAAAACGGTCTTCCATATCGAACAGCCCAACAGGCCCAAGAGCAAACCACCAATCTTTTCGGCCCAGTAACCTAGCAATCATGTAGGCCTTCAGCGGTAAAGCTATTCTCGAGACAAATGCAGCAGTAGAGCCCAGAGACTGTCTTGCATTGCATGAGTTTCGCTCCTTATTTTGTTTTTCTATATCCAAATGTATAATATTTGCGATGATATATATATATATCATCAATGTCTGGCGTTTCTACGTAGTCGAACGATCACCATCGAGTAATTATAACAAATACGAGAGTTTCTGCTAGTAAATAAGCACCAAAATGAGCCCATCAAGATTCAAACAATTTCAAGCTAGTCACCATGAGATAGAATGAATTTAGAAAAAAGGAACTTGAAACTTGTTACATAATTTCCCAAGGTAAAACAAAATTTCTAAGATTAAACCAGATTTTAGGATTTTTAATTGCATTATTTTTCATGAAAAATATTTGGCTAAATAGCTTTTTTATGATTTTTTAAATAATTATTTCTAGTCTGATTTACCTCCGTAAACTTTCACCCTAAGGTGCAAAAATAAACAGTTTTAAAAGTTGAGGAAGGTGAAAAGAAATAATTTTAAAGTAGAGAGAAAATCAGACAACCGTGATAGTTCTGTGATGTAGATTGAACTTTATTCCATAAGAAACGTGAGGAAATGTCTCCATATCGAATAGCCCAATAGGCCCAAGAGCAGACAACCAACCTTTTCAGCCCAGTAACCTAGCAATCATGTAGGCCACCAGCGGTAGGGCCCAAACTGTTTTGCATGTGTTTAGCTTCTTATTTTGTTGGTTTAGATCAAATTTTTTCTTTTTGCATGATATGATCAATGTTTAGAGTCTTACTATGATACAATTTTCATGATTTACATGTTTTAATGACTCTCAACAATTCACAACAGTCGATACCAAAGCTAAGCAAACACTTTTGTTATACCATCGAAATATTTTACATAAGTATGGTGAACTTACATATTCAAAACTATTGAGGTACTATTGTCAACATTGGAAAAAGTCTAGGTAACCCCTTCAACTATACAGGGTGGTTCATCCCCGAACTATATAACTGGATTTCTACCCTCTGGACTTTTCAAACCGGTTAAATAACTCGACCCTTGGCCGGTGGTTTTGCTACAATAACGGTGGTTTTGTCTTTGTCTTTTTTATTATTATTATTTTCACTGAATCTTTAAAAAGTCATAGTAAATCATAGAAAAATTATAAAATAAAAAAATCTAATTTGGTTGGACTCCACATAAGTAGATCTACAAAGTGAACATATAATGGTATATTCTAATACAAAGTTTTTGTTGTAGCTTTAGATATGTGCTTTTCTATAATTAATTGAAATAATTCATAGATCTAAAACTACAATAAAAAATTTATGCTAAAGTATACTATATTATATGTTCACCGTGTAGATCTACTTATGTGGAGTCCAATAAAATTGAATTCCCCATTTTATGATTTTTCTGTGATTTCCTATTATTTTTTTAAAAAAATCAGCCTAAATAATTAAAAACAAAAGGAAAGGAAAAACATTGTCACTATAGCAAAACCGCCTTCGAAACCGCTTCAGGGAGATCAAATGCTAGAAATTGAGTTTGATTGTAATTGAAAATGGTTTATGTGGTAGTGTAACATCATTGGCGGACTTAGGCCTAGGGCCACTAGGGCCTTGGCCCTAGTCGTAGACTAGGTATTCTAGGTACAACTTTTTAATTTCTGGATTATTGTTTTATTAATTTATCAGAGTTCAGGCCTTGTTTAATTTCTAAAAAATTTTAAGATTTCTTGTCATATCGAATTTTTAGACATATGCATGAAGCATTAAATATAGATATAAAAAATAACTAATTACACCGTTTGCCTATAATTTGCAGGATAAATCTTTTGAGCCTAATTAGTCTATAAAATTGGATAATAATTATCAAATACAAACAAAAGTGCTACAAAGCCAAAAAAAAATTCTCCAACTAAACAAGGCCTTAGTCCAATAGCTTTAATGCCAACCAACCCAAGGAGATTAGGAATCGACGCCTATTCTCTTGTTGTCTCGCCCTCTCGCTTGGATGCTTTGCTTGCTCGCGCCGCCGCTCGTAACTGGGGCTCGTTGCCCGCCAGTGCTTCACCGCACCATAATCGGGCGAGTAGGCGAGACAACATCATCACTGAGAGGAAGGGCGGGAGAAGATCAACCAACGCTTCATCAAGTTCTGTCACGGCCTCAAGAAAGCCCTGATCTAATTTATGAAGAAGTAATTGAATCCTCTGTAATTCTTCTACTACTCTGTTCTGGTCTTAACAAAAGAAAACTCCACCATGAATCTTGGAAACGAATGGACAATGTTACGATTCTCTCTGACGCTACAAGATACATTCAGGCTACAAATCCATTGTCATTAAGTAAGCTTACTTTTTTGTTTGTCTTTTTTAATTAACTCTCACATCTTGTGTCTAGATTTAGGCGTTACTGAAAA
>Ga0182004_10001767_pt1 | contig 16267 bp, 6 predicted proteins | sample Sormic07211540_1_FD_120479 | JGI IMG/M metagenome (GOLD analysis project Ga0182004, IMG submission 120479) | Endophyte microbial communities from Sorghum bicolor roots, Mead, Nebraska, USA - 072115-40_1 MetaG | ecosystem: Host-associated > Plants > Roots > Unclassified | place: USA: Nebraska...
CTTAAAAGATTCATCTCGCGATTTACAGGCAAACTGTGCAATTAGTTTTTGTTTTCATCTATAATTAATGCTCCATGCATGTGTCACAAGATTCGATGTGACGGGGAATCTTAAAATTTTTTGGCTTTTGAGGTGAACTAAACAAGGCCCTAGTTAGTTTATGGTTGGACAATAATTACCACAAACAAACGAAGTGCTACAGTGCCGCAAAAAATTTCCCTTCAGAAACTAAACACAACCATATGCATAAAGTACTAAATATAGATTATTTACGAAATTAAAAACACAATTAGAAAGTAATTTGTGAGATAAATCTTTTAAGCCTAATTAATCCATAATTAGATACTAATTATCAAATAAAATAAAAATACTACAGGTCGTACCGGCCAAGACAGCCACCCTGCGATGCATTCTCATGTGAAGAAAAGAGTCACAACTTGATCTCCACCGTTTGACCTCGATTGGAGGGTGGATGACAGAGGTAAAGTTTTGACGTGACTCGAAGGAGTAAAGTCACCGAATCTATGTCAAGCTGGGAAGTGAACAGTGAGGAACAATGGTAACAGTTTTAAACAATGGCCGATAGATTGAACAATGTCTAAAACAGTACTAAATAGTGAGTGAACAGTGTTTGAGTGGCTGAGCAAGCTCTGGTTTAATCGTGTATATGAGGGTTATCATCTTAAGGCTTGTTTAGTTCCTACCCAAAAACCAAAAACTTTTCAAGATTCCCTGTCACATCGAATCTTATGGCACATGCATGGAGTATTAAATATAGATGAAAACAAAAACTAATTGCACAGTTTGCTTGTAAATCACGAGACGAATTTTTTAAGCCTAGTTACTTCATGATTGGACAATGTTTGTCAAATAAAAACGAAAATACTACGGCAGCAAAATCCAAAAAATTTTCACAACTAAACAAGGCCTTATTGGAAGGTATACTGTATCTTCACAACTGTTAAAACAAAGTGTTGGGTCCAGGGGCGTCCTCGGGCCCATGCGGGCTGTGCGACGGAACTGAGCCCCAAAATTTACTAAATGTCCTAAGTATATATAATAATATTGGCCTTGTTTTAATTAGTAAATCAGTCACGTCTCAATAAACATGGCATGCTACTTCCTTCGAGAAAAAAACACTGCACATTAAGTCCACGATCGTGAGTTAGAAAAGTCTGTGGCCGGCAATTCTTCTTCATGTAAGTTCGTAACTCTTTGTGAGTTCGTGGCTTCGTCGCTTGGACTTATTCCTCGCCCTTGCTATTGTTTGTCACTCGAGAGTCAAGACATAGTCACAATCCTAGTCGGCTAGACCCAGATCAAGACGCTGCTAGATGGAGATCATTGTCTGGTATAAATTCCATACCTAGACCCTATTTTATTTAGTAAAACTTTTATACATTGTCTTTGTAATATATTGATATTTGTCATTATCTTTTTTTTTATTTTGACAATAGATACTAGGCCTCCACTTGTTGTTTTGAACAGGACCTTTTTATGGGACACACCTATTGGGTCATATCTTGTTCTTTCATTCTTGGTTTTAGAACTTTGGTGAACTAACTGATTGTTCATGTTTATTAGGAATGGGCCCATAAGCATTGTGTAACAAAACGTCAGCAATGGGCATCACAACAATGGGGAAGTTTTTACAATTATTACAGGATGCACAACATGAGGTATGGACTTCTGATTGGCTATGTTCCTTTATCATCCCATGTTTTTGAAGGACTAGAAATTCTGGGAGCTCACTCACACTCTCTTTGCAGAGTTTATTACAACTATGTACATGATACATGGGCTCCTGGGCTATCACCGCACATATACACACAAATGCAGCCCAACAGTTTTCCTAACCATTTAACATTTAAATTTAGCCTTGTACTCTCTCCATCCTATAATATATATAGTGTATTCTAGCATTCAAGATTTGTTTTCAAATATAATGCATTCTAGAGAACAAAAGCCAATTTTTGCATTAAATATTTTCCATTTATCAATCCATCGCCATTAATCATGTTTATGATAGCGTCTGATTAGGAAATAAAATGATGGTATATGTGTTTTTTATGTTCTCTTTTAATGTCTTAAAATTCCTCAGATGCACTATATACAGGACAGAGGGGTAGTTTAAAATATGTGATGTGGTCTTGCGCAAAAAAAAAAGCAGGATGTGGTCTTGCGCAAAAAAAAAAGCAGGATGTGGCATATGAGTGTATGACAGGTCTACAACTCTAAAAGGTTGTCAGGGTTAGTACGTTCTTTAGTTAGATATCTAAATATTAGCATCCTTTATTCTGGATTTCTCGTTAACCAAAATAGAGACACAGGGTTAGCTCTCTAGAGAACGAACAAGATATAGAAAAATTATTGAAGGGTGGAAATATATAGAGAGTGATTTTTATTCAAATAACTCTCTAAATTATAATTTAAAGAGTGGGATTAAGACTCTTGGAGATGCTCTAGTGCTACAAAGACGGCTTTAACATAGTTTACACTTGGAAAAGAAATATGTGCACTGTGTAGCCATAGAACTGAATGTGGCTAGAGCAATTTGTATAATTTTGTTTTTTTTTTGCAATATTTGTTTCTTAATTCTGTATGACAACTCCTTTTATTTTTAAATATATTATTAACTGGGAAATCATCTTGTTTTTTCATTAAAAATGTGCAGACTCAATAGCCAATGTTAATCGACACCATCATATTACTCAAGAACCTTTGGTCTAAAGGTAATTTACCTTTGGTGCCTTTGGAGACAGGCTAACCTCAACTTCCATGGACCCTCTAAAGCGGCATGGGAGATGGTCTGCAAGCCAAAGTTGGAAGGTGGACTTGGTGTCACCAATCTAAGAACACCTAATGAAAACACTTCTCAAATAGCGACATAAGTTTTTTAAGAGAAGGAATCTCACTTGGGTTAAATTGCTTTGTGATCATCACTACCGATACAATAAATTACCCAATTATTTCCGAGAAAGATCCTTCTGGTGGCGAGGCATGCTTCAATTGCTAAATACTTATAAAGGTTTGGCGTTAGTTGGAGTTTCAAGATGGCAATACTTGTAATTTCAAGCATGACCTTTGGGGAAATCAAGTCCCCAAGCAACGGGCTCTTTTCTTTTGTTAGTACCAGAATATTAATTATGCTAAAAAAAAGAACCAAAATATTAATTACCTTATTACAACAAGTAACAGAAGCCGTACATCAGCCATGTACTACTCTTTTTCACCTCCCAGTCTCGGAGCTAGCTTTTGAGCAAATGTAACCTTTCTCTGTACACGTTCGCCTTAAAAATAGCTATTCCAAGCTTTACCGGCGAGCGCGACACTGACGCGTGGCCCCCACCTCTGCTTTCCCCTTCCTCCCAAATAAAACCTCTACGCTGGAAAACCCCGCAATCGCCGGCCGTCCAGGAACCCAACCGCCGCCGCCGCCGCCGCCGCCATGGCCACTGCCGGAGCCTTCCACGCCGGCGGCCGCCTCCTCCTCCCGCTCCGACGCAGCCCCCGCGGGCCCAGCCCCTCACCATGGTCCCACGTCCGCACCCACCTCATCTCCTCCAAGCCGCCGCCCTCCGCTCCTCTCCCGCCGCCCGTGCCGCCGGCGCGCCCGTCCCCAGTGGGGTCCGCCTTCGGGTCTCTTAGCAGGAAGACCGGCGCGTTGGGGGCCGGCGCTGGCGCTGGCGCGGGTGTCGTCGGGTGGTACCTTGGCGTCCTGGACGCGCGGCCCGTGCTGACCAAGAGCGTCACCGCCGCTGCCATCTTCACCGTCGCGGACCTCTCCTCCCAGGTCGGGATCGTCTCTTGTCCCCGGTCTCTCATTAAAAAAAGAGTAACATTCTTCGCCCGATATCGTGGAAACAGGAAATTTCAGCATCACAATCGATAGATAGATTCCACGTGGTAGGATCTGTGCTACATTGTCAATTTATCATCGGTAGGACGCGGTGCGATATATTTTAAACTGATGTTGTAATTGATGTCATGGTTGTGTTGGTGATCCTTTGTAAGTTGTGATTAGTTTAATCATTTCAATTATTAGTACCATTATAATCCGAAAGATATATGCAACCAGGTGCATTATTCTGAAAGTTTTCCTTCATTTACACGTCTGTTTGCTGTTTAGGGGACCAACATTTTAAATATGTGGAAACTGATCTACAGCTTATGTATGCCATTTCATTGAGTTGATCTATAGCCTTATAATATAACTCCAACCATTTTCAGTTTATTCAAACCCTGAAGGGAATGGGCTATCGGCTATTTCAGCACTTCTGTTGTCAGGAGTCTTATATTTGTTAGCCCTATCATATTTAGCTTGATCATTTGACTCTTGGTGCCCCTGGATGGGACTGTTTCACTGCTATTTAGGCTATTACAATTAGGTGTTGCTTCTAACACGCTTTCATTTCCTTTTGCTATTGCGTTGTCAGATGCTCAGTCTTGGTCCTGAGGATTCATTTGATTATCTCAGGACCATGCGTATGGCTAGTTATGGGTTTCTGATCTCAGGACCTACCCTCCATCTCTGGTTCAATTTTATCTCAAAATTCTTCCCCAAAAAGGATGTAGTGAACACATTGAAGAAGATGTTTCTAGGGCAAGCAGTCTATGGACCAATTATTAACTCAGTTTTCTTCTCGTATAATGCAGGATTACAAGGTACTATAGCTTACATGCCTCCATATATACATGCTTCTGGCCTTCTAGTTCTGATTGAGTTGCACAGAAATTGTTTGTTGAATTTCAGTACTCCCTCTGTTCATTTTTCTAGTGTAGCTTGACTCTGTCTGCAAAATCATTCTTTGACCGCAAGTTATTTCTACAATAGTTTATTTGCAGTTAAAAATCATAATAATTATTGACAAGTGCTTTTGAATACTAATCCAATGTTATCAATTTTGTGGCACATAACTTACATATTATTAGATTTTGGTCAAAGCATGAATTTGGACAATCAAACCACGCCTTACAAAAATGAATTGTGTGAGTACTTATTTATTGGGCATGCTTCTGTTACCCTATTTTGACTGCATTGCCCTATTAACTCCACCTGTGCTGTTTCAAATGATTATACAGCATGCTTGATCTGCATTTTCTCCTAAAGTTTTATCTGTGTAGACTTATATTTTATTTTTATTATCGTAAAAAAGCTAATAATATGGAGCTCAGTTGGCACTAGTTGTCGAATCCTCAAATTCTTAAAAACTCCTTCCCTTCTCCAAAAGAAAAGAAGCAACTATATTCCTTCTATTTGATTATCTGTAAACACATGAATGGATCTATTGACTATAATCTTGTTATCGAAGTGGTCCAGTGAGAAAAACAGCACATCAGTGATACAGTGTGTTCCTGTTTCATATGATTTTTGGGAGACACTCCTATCAATGTACTGGGTACAAACTACTGGCTGGTGGCTGCACATGGTAGCATTTATTATTCTGTCTGTATTATGTAACGGAAAGCAAGATATCAATCAAAGTATGTCTGTATGTGGGATATCAATCTGATCTTATTAGTTCAAAATAGCATCTTAGTTATTTCCTACTTCAATCTTGGTGGACAGGTGACTAATGGTTCAAACTTATATGTGTGTGACACCTTTTATATTGAATCGATTTTTTTGTATACAATGCAAGAATCATTCTGAAGTTCGACTAGACAACTCTTAAAATCAAACTTCTGCACTGCAGTCTTTTCCTATTTAAATTTTATCCTGAGTTATTCTTTGCTTGCCTTGCTACCCAATGCACTCTGAGGCTTTGTAGATGTAGTTAAGGAAGCCAAAGGCACAACTTTATATGCTATATAGAAATTAATATATCTAAATGTTTGTGACACATAAACTAACTAGCATCAAACTCAATGTAGTGTTGAGGGTTTGGCTGTTGCAAATACCTTACCATTTATACTTCCATTGTTTTACATAAAAATAAAAATCCTCACCTGGTTATCAAATGTATTTAGTGAGGATGGCAATAACCAACTTTTAGTTCATAAGTTGCAGTCTGAAAATCGTAAAAAATATGGACAATCAGTGCAGTTTCCTCAAACATGACTTCAATGCCTTTTAGAGTTAGATTTCTTTCAATCCTCAGTATGTTTGATTGGCTATCCATGTCAGTGAGGTGTAGATATTTAAAACTTACGAAGGGATGTTGTGTATAAGATACTAAAAATCAATATTTTGTTTTCTTGTGTTTACTTGTCAAGATAAGTTAAATAAACCCACTACTATCTTTGAGTCATAGTTTTATCAAATAAGTGCTCTGATTTCTACTGGAAAACTGCAGTCTGTCTGTAAGGAACCCGCGTTGATTTGTTTTGATCCTTAGCTGCATTAACTAATTTGACTGTCATCCAACATAGTTAAAACACTCACACAAGGCTATTGCTTTCTTGGTGAACATTGTGATGTGAATGTTTCGAGTATTTCTATTGCCACCTACTTGCCTTGAGGTGATTTAATCTTCTTGTACAGCTAATGGTTGATACTGTTTACATTTAGTCATTTCAATTTAGTTTTGGTAAAGTCTATGACCCATGTCATCATGGACCACAGTACTACTGGTCTGAGGATAACGTTGCATGTAGTAAACATCTATAGTCACTTTGTACTGTTGAGCATGATAGGAGAAACAACATTCAGATAAGCTTACATGCAGTACACCGTCCCCACCAACTTTAGCGATCTGAAACCTTTTTGTTGCAAACTATTCTGGTATGCAGTCTCACACGCTATTTAATGGCTTTTCTGATCTGATACGCAGGTGAGACTGTTCCTGAGATTATTGCAAGATTGAAGAGGGATCTAGTTCCCACCATCAAAAGTGGGCTTTTGTATTGGCCAACTTGTGATTTCATTACTTTCAAGTTTGTTCCAGTTCATTTACAGGTAACTAAACCTGATGCATTCTGGAGTATCTGCTTAGTTCAGATTGTTTGGCAGCATTTCTGACCTGAACTTTATTTTTTTTCCAGCCACTAGTGAGCAATTCATTCTCATTTCTTTGGACCATCTACATAACATATATGGCAAGCTTAAAGAAAGCAGATGTGGAGGTGGCCACGAGTACCTAACTGCTGTCAAATGACTCAACATGGCTGTTATCTGTCGATTCTTTGTACAAGGCAGACTTAATGTGTGCCTCTTGGAACTAGGATGTTTCTGCCGTTTTATCGACCAACGATTTTAGGCTCTAGATAGATGGATTGCTTCCAATGCATCCTTCACTTTTGTTTAGAGTATAGTGTCCACAGGGATTCTACTTGCCAATGTTTTTGGCCGAAGACCATTTTGTCTGGATGATCAAATTATACTAGGTCCATTGGTCTTCTGTGATATCTTTGTACGGTCTTTGATCCTATGGGTCAAAAGTACATTTACTTATACTAAAATCTCTGTATCTAGTTATGGAGATGTAAGTGAACCTGTTCTTTGTCACACAACAATAACAGACACGATTTGATCCTTTTCTTCTCATTTGGTTCATTTTAGTTTGCCCATAAATGCTCCATTTTCTTCTTTTGAGCTCGCTCCTACAGTTGCAATGAAATCGTAATATACAGGCAGCAATGCACTTGCTCTTGTTTGAGCTTTTTGAGTCCTGGGGCACTCTCATGCCAACCCTATCTAATCCTTCACGCCATCTTGAGACTCAAACATTGATAGCGCCAAGGAGACTGCATGACCTGATCATCATGCCTATTGCTCTCATTCTGGAACCTTAGGTTTGTTACATTGGAGTTTGGCATGAATCTCTGCCCTGACTCTGATTCTGCAGATGTCGATGACGACATTGTTGCTTCGGAGTCTGAGTTGGATGCCTTCTCCTGCTTCATCCTTCCAGCCCCAGTTGCCAGTGTCAGCTCCAGGTTGAAGTCTTCAGCCAGCTTGGCCTCCGTCTTGCCTGAGCTACCACACAATTGTTGGCGCTCGAGTTTTACTGTCGGTTCGGTTTGCGTTTCGGGAACTTTGTTTCCATAGTTGTTTGTCTTGGTAATCTGCATCTGCATCATCAACTGCTTCTGAACATGGTACACACGGTGCAGCTCGTGAACCTGGAGAAGATACCATTGAACAATTTTAGCATTATGAAGTCTATTTTTGATACTACTCTACCTGTGAGCAGGAAGTTCTGATAACATGGTTTACCTGCTGTCTGAATGTTTGTTCTTGCTTCAGCATGGCCATCTTGATGTGTTCCTTCTCCATCTTATCTCTGCCCGCTCCACACACAAGTATCAGCTCGCTGGGCTGGACAGTGTGTCTTGTCTGCAGCAAGGAGGAATGGATGTGAGATGCTAACACAAATTGCCTGTGAATCTGTGATGGTAACAATTTCTAGTGGTCGAATATTTTTTAATTCATCTTTGATTTGAAGAGCTCTTTCCTGTCAGATAGGGTACATGGTACGATGGGGCATTTAATTTGTTGTAGTAATAAGTTGAATGGGTATCCAAAGATATCACAATAAATGTGGTGCTACATTGTTGTAGTTATATGCAATCTAAGCATCAATTGAGAATTTGTCCTATGTGCTTGTACACCTGCAAGTGCACTGCTTCTGAGAATCGCTCAAAATTCTGAAGAAGAATATGGAAGCAGCCGCCCGTAGACTATATGGGACTTGATATCATTCTGGGTCATATGACAGAAAACGAGTTCTCATTTATATAGAAGCATAACAGTGATAGATTTGTATAGAAGCATTTTTTAGGGCGAATCAAAGATGAGATTTTCAAGGGTGTATTTCTTATGGATCTTGTACTCTCATTGACTCTATTAGTCCATTAATATTAACAAATAGGAGTATTTCCGGTTTGGCAGTCTGCACTTTCGGCAAGTAACCTAACGTTGTCCTCCACTGGCATAATGGTACACAAGCAGAAACTTTTCTCCACATCTTTCAGCCTAAAATGAAAGCTAAAAAAAAGTACACGCTGATAGCGTCCTAACGTTAAATTCTTGCAGACTGAATTCTGGAAGAAGCAAGGGGAAGATGATATATTTATCATAATTGTGCTTCGTTATGCTTTCCAAACAAAATTATGCCTGCATGTCTTCCTGAGAAACAAACTACTGATGAACTCGATCCTGAAGGAAACTCTGGAAAGAGTAGAGTTGAAGATCAAGTGTAGGAACACCTCTGGTTTCATTCTTTGCAAACTGAAGCAACAACAGACTTTGTGAACAACCTGCTTGATCATGAATGAAATTACAGAAAAACACGATGACACGGCATGCATACAAAACGAGAAAGCAAGAGTAGAGAGTTGACGATGGCAACAAGGATCAAGAGCGAAATAAAACGAGACAAGAGCATGGAAGATCACACAGGGCCGGGGCTTTGAGCTCACCTCTGCCTCAGGAGCTTCTACTGCCTGAAGTGCTGATTCTTCTGACGATGAAGCTGTTGGGCACCTCTCACAGGAGGGGGAAGAAGATCTCCTGGTAGTGGTAGCTACTGATGCTAGGCCAAAGGCACAACAGCTTTTGGCCCTGCTGAGAAGCAACAGGCAGCAGGGTCTGCATGTGTATCAAATCTGGTGAGGCAGGAGGGGGGAGAGAGGGGGGGAGGGGATTTAAGATTCTCTCCCCTGTCATTAGTTTTACTGTCATTGTGGGACCCGGACCCGCCCCCTGTGGGCATGCCAAACAAATCCATGTCATTTAGGCCAATGGAGTTCATATGTGATAAAGGCTCCCAAGATGCTCCTATGTAGTGCCAAGAAAAGGATAGGACCAAGATAAGAAGCCCCAGCTATTATATTCTTTCCTTCTTGCAACACTGAAATTCTTATGCGCCCCCCACTCCAGTTCTACACCCCTTCATGATTCTAGCTGTTGATCTATTGATGTATATATATATATGACTTGAAAAAAAATATGTAAGCGCTTAATTAATGATCTGCTCAGGTTGATATATGCAAAGGTTTCGCTCTCTCTTTGTGGTTTTGTGCAGTAGCTGGTGCCTCTGCATGGGGTTTGTGTAGCCATGCCAGTTTTCAATGTTATAGCTGGATCAGCACATCAGAAGGGAGCACTGAACAGACAACTAGGCATGCAATGTTTTTGGATCTAATGCTCACATGTTCACTGGATTAAGATTATCATCATCACCAGTTGTCTCAAATAATGTATGCACTTACACTACTGTCATTCGAAGTCAGAGAGGGTCATCTATCTTACCTAGGTCGTTAGCATCACATGATTGAGATATATAGCATGAGCAAAGTAAGCACGCGAGGCCTTGCCGTTTTTACCATGCTATGTAGTAAATTATCTTTTTATTACAGTGGTCAGCTTTGGATCTGTAGCTCAGCTGATCTGTACCAGCAAAACCTAGATCCAGCAGTCAATCGATCCTGACCAGATTCAGAATTGAAGTTGGATCTTGTGTTGGCTTCATATGCAGGCCTGAGACCTCTCTCTAGATTGTGCAATGTGATTGGATGATGAGTTATGTGGAGTGGTTGGTAACAATAACATGTGTTGGCCTGCTGGTCCCCGCCATGCACACCACACCCCCCAGATTTCTTGATTCATGCAAGCAACAAACTGCTAATTCTCACTGGGGATTTGGAGGTATTCCAGGGATTGGGACAAGTCAGGAGGGCCTGAAAAATCCAGTCCAGGGCCTGTATGATTAGTTCCAGACCGTGGTGTCAGCCCTGTCATTTTCCTTCTCATTGCCATCGGATGCAGGTCTCTGTCACCTCTCCCCTCCCCAGGGAGGGATTAGCTAGCTGGATGGATGTATCTTGTAGTAGATGCTTGTAGACTACTTGACCTTTGGTTAAGAGGACGTGTGGTGTTCTTTCATGGACTACTTTGGTTGTTCACAGCCACAATATAAATTCTAGTTGTCTGTATCTTTCTTCTTTTTTTTGTGAAGGTAGTTGTCTGTATTATTTGAAGCACTGTTCTTTGTTTTTTAGTTGTTATATTACTTGGCAAAACATCCATATGCATATTGTTAATTTAGAGAGTTGTATTTTTGACCTAGTTTATTTACTAGTTCGAGAACTATTGACAATGGTAGTGTAGAATGGAGCTTATTCCTGCACATGAAATTTCTCAGTCGTATTTCACAGCCACAATATAATTCTAGTTGTCTATTATTTTTTCCATTTTTTTTTGCAAAGGTTGTTTTTTAGTTTTTACTCCTACTTGGTAGAGTATCCATATCCGTGTGGTTAATTTACAGAGTTGTATTTCGCAAAAAAAAAAAAAAATACAGAGTTGTATTTTTTTTTACCTAGTTTCTTTACATTGCATACAAAAAAAGCATTTTGTGCCACTGGGCCCTACAAACATGCCAATTTGTGGGGGGCAAAGTGAAACATTTTATCTTGTTTATTTATATATGTAGTTGGCATAAAATACTTTTTATATGGGACTTTTAACTATGGCATCTTTATGTCATTGATTTATTAACTAATTGTCAGGTACTTGCATAGAAAAAAGTTGTTACAAGCAAATAACTCCGTGCCAGATTCATGGAAACGAGTATCGCTCGTCAGTCAAAGCGGAATCACCTTTTTCAGAAATTTAGTTTACTTTTGTAAGATATATTATTATCGAGCTCAATTCTCTAGCAATATTTTTTCCACAATAAAAATTTCTAGCGGTCCCTCTCAAAAACACCTGGAATGTGGAAATCATGCCCTCGTCAACCAAAGATTTGACACGTGTGCGTGGGTTTAAGTTTTTTTTTAAAAAATCACATAAAATATATAGTTGCAAAAAGCCTTCAAAAAGGGTAGACGGATATGATGATGTTTTTTCTTGGAATATAAGGCATCGTGAAAAAAGATTAATTTTGTCTAGTTAAATAGTTTCCAGTCATCTTTATATAATCTTTCCATAATATATAATTGTCAAAATCTCAGTCTCCAGAAAATTCTGTCCGCCAACTCTTTGTTGCTAGGGGTTCGGTTTGAATTACGTTTGGTACTGATTTTAGATGGAACTGATTTGCTATTAGGTTTGATTATAACTAGGTTTAACCAGATGATGTAGTAGTCCGGGACGGGACAGATGAAAAAGAATAGAAAAAAATTAAACCAATAAAATAGAAAATTTATATCTTTTTTATTTGGATTACTTAAAGATGAGGAATCTATTTATATTAGGATTAGGATTAGGATTCATTGCTATCAAGGTTACCCTATATAGTGTCAATATAAATCTGGAATCAAACTCTTGAATTAAAATTCGTATTTAGCTTACTTAAAAGATTGAAGTAATATATTTATATTAGGATTAGGACTCTTCCTAGCTATCAAAATTTTGACAATTATATATTAGGGAAAGATATATATATAATTAGGTAATGGAGATATATATAGATTTGATAGCTTTTTTTTTCTCCCAGTGCAACACACAGGTATTTTTTTTAACTAACAAATATATGCCCGTGCATTGCAACGAGAAAAATTATCAAATTTTTAACATGTTCGCTTTATTTGTAATTTAATTAGTTAAGCCATCGAATAATTTAGGTCATGACAATAATTTATTCATAATTAAAACCAACAGCTTAGTAATAGAAATATTTGTTTATTACCTTAAGAAAAGATTAAAGTTTCAAAGACTCGTAATGCGTTATTTATTATTAAATTTTATTTCTACAAGGGAAAACAAATTTACTTCATTAGGAAATAAATAAAAAAATAAAAACAAGCAAAGGGCACGGGAGACAGAAAGGGGCGGAGTCAATACTTTCCCACCCAAACGGAACCCAAAACCTAGAAGGGGGAGAACAATCAAGAAGAGAAAGCAGTGGGAGAAGGATTAAATAGGGAAATTGAAAAAACATAGACACAGACAGATACATGTTTAGGCTGGACGAAAATTAAAAAGTGACAAAAATTTTGCTTCTTTAGTAATTTGTGTACCTGTTACCGTGTACGGTTGATACCAGTAAAAAATAATAAAAGGATGTTTTGTTTTTACATGCATTGGTGTTGTTTGTTTTTTCTTCAAACAATGATGCATGAGACTTATTATTTTCCATTCGATTAAGTAGTAATAGCATGGATACCATATTTTTATTATTTATGGATGAGGTATAAGAGAAGTTGAAATAAGAATGGTTATGAAGGAAAAACATTTTAGCAAAATACCAAAAAAATATAGTACTTGAATGAAACGCCGTAGTCAGTGATGAAAATGGTATGGATATTTTCCGACCGTATTTGAGATCAAATTTGTTTAGAGGGATTTAGATCTGTCCATATCCGAGTTCAAATATTCAACATCCGATATCATATTCATATCTGAATACTTAAATCGTATATTTATGATGTCGACATCTAATCCTATATTATCCGACATAGTTAAGATTATCCGTATTCGAATCCGAATCTAACTAAAAATATGAAAACAAATATGATATCGGTGATATCTGTCTGTATCCGATCTAGCCGTAGTTGATGAAAGTATTAATAATTCTCTAGCCCCTGGGTACACTTTAGTGTATATGTCCAGCAAATAGCCATTCAACTCTTGGTAGTTTCAAAATCTTACACCAGTGCCGATTTTTTATCTAGAGTTTATTTATACATCATGTACTACCTATTCTTTATATTTATTTTTCAGGAGTTTGACCCAGGCCCGGTCCTGTCAAATTATAGACCTGGAGCGAAACTATAATGATGGACCCTTTAATATAATTCTAATAATATAATGATGTTCTCTTTTTTTTTCTTTTTTGACTTCTAGATGTATGTTTTTTGGGCAACATGGGTTCACTATAAATTCAGAAATGTAGTAAGTAATTAAAAAATGCCACATTACATTCAACATGATTGCTACACCATATGGGATTCCTAAATGGCTAAATCCTAAATCTAAAGAAGTATAAAAATATAGATTAGGGTGATTAGGGAGGCTTTATTCGCTTAGGGCCAAGGGCCAGTTTCTCACCTATGAATACCAGGAGGCAGGAGTCTAGGAGCAGGTTGCAGGAAGCCAGGAACAGATCGATTGAGGACAGGAAGGAGGAATCATTGAGCGCCGCCGGCCAGCGGCCACTCGCTCTCGCCGAGACGCACTGGCACGGGAATCGCTCACTCGCACTCTCACAGGAACGGAGACTCGCGGACGCACGGCGGAAGGGCACGGGAGTAGCGAGTCGCGATCTCACAGACGCGAAAGGAATAAACGTGAAGTTGTAGCTTCCTGGTACGCCTGTCTAGTAACCTGGTTCAGCTATCGTATGGGCCATAGTCCATAGAAAAAATCCATACTAGTACTACTTACATATTTGGGGTTGGGCCCCCTAGCCTCAAGGGCCCAGTGCGGCAGCCTAGCTCGCACCCCTAGGGCCGGGCCTATTTGGCCCAGTCAACAAGCTACGCTCAGGAACTCGTCGACCATTTTCTATGCTGTGTTCGGGGACTACTCCGACCACCGAGCGTGTTTACGTTTCCAACCACGCTCAGAAATTTGTCGACTAGTCTCTACGTTGTGCTCGAAGACTGTGCCGACCACCGAGAACATTTACGTTTCCAACCACGCTCGGAGACTTGTCGACTAGTCTTTACACTGTGCTCAGAGACTGTGCCGACCACCGAGTATGTTTACGTTTCCAACCATGCTCGGGAACTTGTCGACCGAGCATGTTTACAAGGCTCATACGTCGCCTTCCAGCAAGCTCAGGGACTACATCGGTACGATGCACCTGACGATGCATCTCAGTCAGAATTTCTATGCGAACTTTTCTCTTTAGATCCAAGTACTACGTGTCTACATCACCTACTACCAGGCTCGGGGACTAAGTGGGCACACTTCACCTTACGGTGAATATGCTTGCTTTTTGAAAGCCTATACTTTTTCAAAAAGTAAAGTGGGCAAACTTCATCAAGAAAGAAATCTTTTTTCTCAAGAGCACTATGCATTATTCGGACAACCTACATCTTCGGTGTTAATGGTGGTAGACTGTCTTCCGAACTACTATCGCAACTATTCGAGCGACTTTCCCTACTGGTCGGAGACGTCAAGCCTCACTGATCGAAGAAGCTCAAGATGGCATGTCACATCATAATACGTGGAGCTCGGAGACTAGCTGTGGGGGTATAAACCCCTATACCCTCATGGCTAAATAAGGCCACACCATCGGAGGTGGCCCGGCCCATAATATAAAGGCATGACGTTGGTTGGTGTGCACCGCAAGGCTACAAGAAGATATTATACCAAATAAGATACTTTACTTGTAACTCTGTCCCTTCACGATATATAAGGAGGGGTAGAGGTCTCCTAGAGGTCAAGTTAGAGATCTTATTACATCTCATATCAATACAATCAGACGCAAGACGTAGGTATTACGCTCTCACGGCGTCCGAGCCTGGATAAAATTTTTGTCTGTGTCTTGCGTCACCATCAAGTTCGTAGCTTGCGCACCTATCTACCGATAAACTACTACCGTGGGTATACGTCAAGGTAGACTGCCGATCAGCTTTCGTCGACAGTTTCAAAAAAAAAACTCTTGGTAGTTTCTTGTGTGCGTCTAGCAAAATCACCAGCGCATGTATGGTGAAGTGCATGCAGCTTTTGCCTTAGGGTGTTTGGTTAGAGGTATTAAAGTTTAATAGGTATAATATTATTTTCATTTTATTTGGCAATTAGTGTCCAATCTTGAACTAATTAGGCTTAAAAGATTAGTCTCGCAAATTATTCTCTAGCTGTGTTTTTAGTTTCATAAATAGTCTATCTTTAGTACTTTATATATGTGTCTAAACATTCAATGCGACAGATGTTAAAAATACAAGAGCAACCAAACACACCATTGGGCCTTGTTTAGTTCCCAAAAAATTTTGCAAAAAATTTTAGATTTCCCGTCACATCGAATCTTGCAGCGCATGTATGAAGCATTAAATATAGATAAAAATAATAATTAATTGCACAGTTTGCTTGTAATTTGTGAGACAAATCTTTTGAGCCTAATTAGTTCATAATTGGACAATATTTGTCAAATACAAATGAAAGTGCTACGGTGTCTATTTTGTAAATTTTTTTGAAACTAAACAAGGCCTTGATCTGTTTGCTGTTGATGGGATTAAATAATCATTTTGTTGGAGATAACAGACCCGTTCAAAAGTTGAACCTGTGCCCCAAGCGGACACCACATATGTGGGTCGAGGGGAGCATGGTGAGCGCGGTCTCGCAGACTCGTGATTAAGCTGAGACGGAGCGAATACAAAAACCAAAATCCAAATACGAATAGAGATCATAGTTGGACAGGTGTATATATATATA
>Ga0182004_10001768_pt1 | contig 16263 bp, 21 predicted proteins | sample Sormic07211540_1_FD_120479 | JGI IMG/M metagenome (GOLD analysis project Ga0182004, IMG submission 120479) | Endophyte microbial communities from Sorghum bicolor roots, Mead, Nebraska, USA - 072115-40_1 MetaG | ecosystem: Host-associated > Plants > Roots > Unclassified | place: USA: Nebraska...
TCATAAAAAATAAATGTAGAATAAAAACGCCAGGACATACATAGATGTCTAGTTTCTAGAAGGTCACATTGGAAATCATGGACATAATAAATTGTAACAAGTTATGCATGATTTGATCTCATCGGTGAAATTAATAACAACACTGAAGGCATTCTTAGCCCCATCTGTGAATTTTATTAGCTTTTCAAAATGTTTCAGCACTAAAAGCACCTATGCTCTAATACATGAAAAAAATAGAACCTAATTACATATTAGGAAAACAACACAAATTTATCTTCTTGCAGCAGCACCATCCTCCTTCCAGCCTCCAAATGCATCATTGTCCCACAAACACACATATAAGTCAAATCTTGACATACAAGGCAAGAGCACACAGATTTGAAATAATTAATAGATCTTTGCATCATTTGGCGCAGCTAGCCTGAAATGGTAAACTCCTTAAGTTGAAGCATGTGCAGCACAATTCACCAAGCACATATGTTATTTGTGTAAGCTATAAGATGTGCTAGAAACAAGCACTAAAACTGAAATCAGAAAGAGCACATGTTTTCTATTTTTTTTTTGCACAAAATAGGTTCCTAACCTGTTATATATAGCAGTAATCAGTTAACCATACATTGTTGATTGGAGACATTAAAAAGAACCTAGGAAAATTCATACGAACATGAGTTCACCTGAAGCAAGATTTTCATTCGTTCGCAAGGAGCATGAACAGTACGTGACCTGTGCAAAAATACAAATAAAGTAAATTAGAGCACGCAGACACACCAATGGTTGATCCAAGAGAATAGTTGTTAATTCATTCAATGATCAAACTTTTAACCCTCACATTAATAGTTCCAGTTTCTTCAAAAACTTTAATCGTTCCAAACTTTTTAACTCTCCAATGCTTTGTGATGTATGACACATATATTGTCAAGTAAGCTAAAATTGCCATCATCATTCAGCGATCAAATTACAGGCTACAGTGCACGTATGCAATGCAAGTTTTTTATAGACAGGTAGATCAAAATCTCAAATCATTACAACACAATTCTAATCGGCATCAAATATATTTTGCAGACAGTGGTAAGTCCTAACTGTCCATAGGCAACTCAGGAATCCTGATCGGCATCAAAGAGACAATATACCGCTGTCCGCAAGCAGCTCAGGAATTCTGATCGGCATCAAATCGACATCAAAATGGTCAGTATTTGTTCAACTTGCATCGCGCTCAACAGCCTCGCCGATGCAGTGTGCAGCCTGGACAACACGGAAACTACCGGGGGCGGGCTCAGGCGTAGGGCCAGCAGGGCAGTGGCCCTAGTCGTGGTCTAAATTTTGTATGAACAGGTTTTCAATTTTGGCCAACAAGGAGAAAAATAGCACACAGGCTGAGTCACGATCGCAACTCGGAGGTGCTGCTTAGGGTCGCAGCTCTTCCCTTGCTCCTGCACTCGCTGGTGCGGACGCGGCGGCACCCAGCCCGCTCGGCCCTGCGCTCCCTGGGACTACCTCCGTCTGTTAGCCGCCGCTGTCAATCAGTCACCCTTGCAGGCAGCCTGCCACTGTGTCGCCAAGCATGAACTGTGAAGGTATTTCTTCAATTCTATAGTGACTCTCTCCATCTCAAATTATAAGTCATTCCAAGAATATTGAAAAGTCAAATTACCTCAAGTTTGACCAAATTTATATAATAAAATAATAAATATTATGATAACAACTAAGTATCATTAAATTCTTCCTTAATTATATTTTTATATTATACTCACTTTATGTTATAAATCTTAGTATTTCTCTCTATAATTTTGGTAAGATTTGAAAATGTTTTAACTTTCAATGACTTATAATGTGAGAGGGAGTCTATATGACGGATGTAGCTATCGGCCAATAGACTATAGTGTAATTATGAGCAATACGCCAGTGAAATTTGGCCCTAGTCTTGGCAAATTTCTGGGTCCGCCACTGGAAAATACCATTGTTGTCCTTGGTGAAGGACATGAGCAGGCCCGTCATCTTGTGCATGACGATGACGGCCACCTTGTCGGCGAGGAGCAGAAGCAGGTACTTGGCGTCGATGTGCTTGACCTGCTTCCATCGCTGCACGTGTTGGTCAGAGGTGATGGCCTCCCGCAGCGACTCAAACCAACCGACGAAGAGCGACTTGTCGTAGAGCAGCGCCAGCGCGAGCCTACGGTCGAGCTTCTCCCTCTCGATCTCACGGTACTGCTCGGCGGTCTGCTCCTAGGCCTCTGTCTGCGCCTTGACCTGCCGCAGCCGCAGCCGCCGGTGCTACGCCCTCCGCGCCGGCTTCCGCCGCCTCTCCATCTCTCGGCATGCTTCTCCAGATCCAGTGTTCTACACCGCCGATGATTTGCCGTATTCCACGGTTTTAGATCTCGTGCTTCTTCGTGGTCGCGCGTGTTCAACACCGCCGCGTCCAAGCCGTGGGCGCCCCCTCACCAACTGCTCATCGTCGGCCATCTCACGTCCGTCTGCGGGTGGCTGCTGGCCAGGATGGCCTCCGTGGCCGCGCTCCCCTCGTCTGTGTGGTGGCTGCTGGCCAGGATGGCCGACTTAGCCGCGGATCCTACATGGGATGCGGGGCGCCGACTCCGGCCAAGATGGCTGCGGATCCTGCGTGGGAAAAGCTGCACAAGTCGCGACCAGTGTTTTCTCGTAAGGGGTCTCGTGAGGGTGGCGTGAGGAGGTCGAGAGTTCGATGGAGGCTTCAAACTTTTATTTGTGCGATCGGAAGAATCGATCCCGCGACGCGGCTGACGGAGGTTTGATTTGACGCGAGGCTGAGAGTGTGTAAGGTCGTGATCATACTTCTAATCTGGGCCGTTAAATCTATAGGACATGTGCTGTGAGTCGTTGATCTTGCAGGTGGGATTTGCCTGGAGAAGATTTCAATTATAGTAGAGATTAGAATTTTGAAACTCATCAAAGAGATATGCATGGTCATTGATCTAGAAACCTATAACATAATATATTTTCATAATAAGCATATTTTAAAACTTTGCCTTGTTATAGAAACCTATAGTTATGTTTTTCTTAACAATGTAGTACCTTTTTTTAAAAAAAATGAGACGAGTACTTGTTGGCGAGGTTCGTATATGGCTGCAATACAATTTGTTAAGAATGTGAATAAATATAAACTAGGTAGCGTGTCCGTGCGTTGCTCCGGGATAACTAAAATTTTATATATAAAAAAACATGGATCGCACGATAGTATAATGATAACATAAAATTAAATATCAACGTTAAAGTGACATTTAATCTAAAAAATAAAATTCATGAAATTAATAGTCACAAAGATCATGGTGTCATTGCTCATGGCATAGAGGTCTCGATGAAGGGCAGCCCAATTCTTGATAGCATGTTCATGGAGCCACTCATTTGCTTCACCTGCAATCATACATTCTCCCAGGAACGAAGTTCTAGACCTATTCAGACAATTTACAATGACATGTTACTGTCGTGATATGATGTAGTAGCAGCTAGAATTATAAATGCACTATGCATCCAAAAAGAACTTGCTCAAGAAATCAAAAAAAAATCCAGAGGGAAAAAGAAAAGACTTGCAATAGAGTATCCACAAGGTTTCTTGGATCTACTACAACAAAAAGTAGCTTCAGCACATAAAAGTAATAGTAAATATTTGAAATTGGAGTATATCAAACATAAAACTTCTATGCACATCAATTATTAAACTTCCTTAGTCAACTGATTCAACAACATAGTTACTGAGTGCAAGCTAAGAAATAAAAAATAAACCATCTGAAAGATTTATAGGAAAAAATTCGCTACGATTGAATCCAATACATATGACCAGTCGGCGTGTGCGAGACACAGATGGAGCAGAGGTGCGAGTAAGGGAACTTGCGAGTCATGACACGAAACAAAGGGGGGCAGATTGGATGAGAGGGTCTGATTGCACGCGGGGATATCATGCAAGGGCGAGGTAATTGGAGCGAGCGAAGCGCCGGTTGCGCATGCGAGCGAGCGAGTCTTGGCACGCTGGGTGTTCTCATTTCTCAACGGTGAGCACAACCTTACCTGGCTTGCTAGCACGGAATGCCTCCTCACTGGATCCCATCTTCTTGCCCTTGTGTAGGATCCATAGTCTCTTCCTCGTATTTCACATCAGGCAGCACCGTCAGGTCCCATGTTAGGATTGCAGTGCAATGAAATGGCCATGTCAACAATCCAATAGGAAAACCTTCAACACAGTCAAGAAAATCAGAAGACAAAGTTTATTTCCTGAACAACACTAAGTGGCAAATTACGAAAGCGGTGCTAGAATCCCAATTTTAGCCCAAGAAAACACCAAAATGTAAAAAAAATGTACTACCTGATTGTTTTTCTGAACAAAATTACATAGAACCTCATCATGAGCCACACAATCTCATTGATAATAGCAATATATCAACAAACGGCATGGCATGAACGAATATTTTCCCAGAGAGTTGTTCCAGTATATCCATAGAGACTCTTCACTAAAATCAAAGAAATAAATTAAAAAATATGCATTAGCGACCATGGTAGTACAATACCTGATCTGCAAGTGATATCGCAATATCGATTGCTAGCTTATTACTCCTCGCATTATTGATTACAAGCTTATTACTCCTCGCATATATGAAAATTATTGTCCTCATTCTCTTCTAAGAGCAATAGCAATAACAAAAGAAAACCCATGAAAATGTTACAAATCTAGCTACAGTCATGAGTTTGGCCTATTTAATTTACAACACCGGATTTGTGTACAGATCAAGTATATTACATAGTTCGACCATTATGAAAATTTACACAAGGACTCCTTATATGCCACGAGGTCATATGATATGCATACACAAATGTTGATCTCTCTGTTTTAATGTGTTTGAACCAGATTGACATTAGCACTGGATACCAACATGATTGAGATTGGTTCTGAGACTTGAACCTAGTAAGCTCAAATTTTCAACACAAATTTACGACATGAGCAAACAATGAACCAACAGCCTATTGACTGAACCAAGCATCGAAGTGTATTACCTGCATAATAAAGAATGGAGAAAGTACATGCTTTTTATGACAATTCAAATGAAGTCAGGGCTCACTGCTTGTAATATAATACTCAATCTATACTAACTAATATTTATGGGCGAATGAATGAGCTCAATATTGCTTACTGAATTAACAGATATTGTTGGTGACCTATTAGATTGAATAGCTGAATCATCAGAATAAAAATCATCTCCAAAATCCATATTTGATTTCTCTGTATTTTTTTCCATTTACAGTCCTGATTGCAATAGCAAACTTTTTTCTTTTTTCTGCTAGACTGAGTATTGGCACTTGAGTTTAAAGAGGATGGCGTCGCCTGTTGCTGGAACTCAAAGTGTGATACAAAGCTGCAAATTACCGTGGTTGCAAAAGCACCATTGTGATACAAACTCTCATTGATAATTTTGTTGTTTTAGGTTAAAAATGCTTGGCATCAGCTGGTTAAGTGACTCAATGAAAATAACCTTCTGCCAAATTATAACTTGTGTAAAATCAGGTTAAACTTTAAATGAAAACAGCCACCTTCAAAAATAGGACTTCCTTTTGTGATTTTTTCAGTAGAAGAATAATTGTGCCATGGTAGTAAATTAATCTCATCTAATTGAAAAGATTGTTTTCACAAAATAATTACTCTGCAACCAAAGCCCAAAGGCAATCTGAGGAGTTTCAGGAAATTAAAATCTTGGCACCTTTTGTTTTTACACTGCTTCACCTATCAAGGCATCCTCCTCTCTATGTAGCAAAAAAGGTATATTGGTACATAGCTGTTAGAGCAACAATGCATTTATAGGCATATATACCCACCTCTATGTAATTGAAGTTCTCCAGATCGAGCTCCACCATGATCAAGGATGCATACTCCTCAGCAAGGAGCTTCGATAGCTTGTTTAATGATACACTCAGAAAGATCAGCTGAGAAAAATAAAAACCTTTAGGCTGACCACAGACTTGATATCAAATCTAATTACCTACTGCACAGTGAAATTACATATATAATTCACCTTAAGTAGTGATAGTTACAACAAAACTATATAAGTAATGCTGACATGTTACTTTTAAGTAGTGTACTACTAACTCAGTAACTCAGTTGACTTAATTAATCAAGTGGGCTCAACCTGATTCGATTACCTGTTGCATTTCCTCCATCATGATCCTAACATCCACTTTGGAGTCCACCTTGAACTGAAATTGAAATGGATTTGTTTGTGGCCAATAACACAAGCAAGGAACAGCACCAGTTGCAACAGAAAAAGCAGAGAAAGAAATTAATGCATGATTGCATGGGGGGTGTGCGACATGTCAAAGAAGAATAATTGTGCTCTAAATCGTTCTTTGTATGTATCAAAGATGCTCTAAATCGTTCGTTGTTGTATGTACACCTCAGGAGGAGATACATGCCATCCCACCTTGTCATTCAGAGGTTGCTTGCCAACGCTGACTTCATCTTGCCTCTTCCACTCTTCCTGGAGAGAAGAAAAGAATGAAAGGATTACAGAAGAAGTAGATCCAATACCCATTAAAAAGAAACACATCTTGGGAGGAGGTTACTGCAACATGGTTTCATGGTGATGTCATAGACCTACAACTATCAGGGCAGTAGGCCATGCGCGACATTCTCGTAGCGGACGCAGGGCATAAGACACAGATCATTGTTGAGGTGGTTCAAACCTTGATGCTACGATCCTAGGGTCAGGCCAGGTCAGTCGCGGCGTGCGAGGACGACCATGACACATGGCGACGACGACGGTGAGGAAGCGGTGATCCTGGGGCCAAGCCAGGTCAGCTGCGGCGCGCGAGGACGACCATGGCGCATGACAGTGACGGTGAAGGAGTCGGCGCGGTTGCAACGGCGCCCAAGCGAAGAACGGCGGCATGCGAGGAAGCGAGGGCGGGGTGAGGTATGGCGCGTGAGGAAGGCAAATCCACCGGCGATGGAAGGCTGATGGTGGATCTCGCAATGATTTGGATGGACCAGTGTTGTCTCGGTTGCATGGAGGGGTCCGGTGATTGCGGCTTTCCTTTAGAGCGATGCGACGATTCCGTGCGGGCGGGTGGGAGACGGGGATCGCACCATGCGAGAGGCAGAGGGACGAAACAAATGTTGCACCAAAAAAATATCCATCTTTTACTTTTTTTTAGTTGTAGGAGATTATTACTAGACTGAATGGATGTATTTGAGCATGGTGGTGAGCATTGATTGACCAGGGACAGACTTGGGCCTAGGCCCCATAGTCGCTGGCCCAATACATCTTAATACCCTACAAACCCTACAACAGAAGGCCCAATACCAAAGATTGGGGACTCATCCTTTCCTTGTGCACGTCTCTCTTACGGTCGTCTCACCTCGTCAGCTGAAAGCGCGTCCGTTCGTCCGTCGCACTAGACGTCCGCGGACCGCAAGGGAGCCGGGACACCGACCGGAGACGAGGTCGTTGCGCCACCAGCGGCCCAATACGGCAGTACCCCAGCCCGCCCTCCACGGCTCCGTGCAGGCGCAGCAGCGGTAGCGCAGGCCACCACCGGCCGCCCTCCAACTGACCGACTCCGAGGCTATGTACGGCCATCCCGGGCTGCAGGCTCCTGCCTCTCAGCTGTCCGGCGGTCGGCCCCTGCTCTGAAGTGGTGAGTGCTCTCCCTCACTTCTCTTCTGGTTATCTGGTACGGAGTAACGGGTACTATGAATTCTAGTAGTTTTTTTCTTTTTTATCAGTTTCAATTAGATTGAAAAATTGAAAACTGAAATTTTGAACATGAAAGATGCGAATACACGACCTCACCAGAGCAGACCCTCATGTGTGGTCATTGATCTAGAAACCTATAACAGAATATATTTTCATAATAAGCATATTTTAAAAGCCTTGTTATACAAACCTATAGTTATATTTTTAACAATGTAGTACCTTTTTAAAAAAATGAGAGTATTTGTTGGCGAGGTTCGTATATGGCTACAATAAAATTTGTTAAGAACGTGAATAAATACAAATTATTACTCGACTGGATGGATGCATTTGGGCATGGTGGTGAGCATTGATTGACCAGGGACGGGCCTGGGCCTAGCCCCCCTAGTCGCTAGCCCAATAGCTCTTAATACCCTACAATACCAAAGATTAGGGACTCATTCTGTCCTTGTGCACGTCTCTCTCACGTTCTTATCTCGTTAGCCGAAAGCGCGTCAGTTCGTCCGCCGCACTAGACGTCCGCAGATCGCAGGGGAGTCGGGACACCGACCGGAGATGAGGTCGTCGCGCCACCAGCGGCCCAATACAGCAGTACCCCCAGCCCACCCTCCGTGGCTCCATGCAGGCGCAGCAGCGGCAGCGCAGGCCACCGCCGACCACCCTCCGACTGACCGACTCCAAGGCTCCGTACGGCCATCCCGGGCTGCAGGCTCCTGCCTCTCGGCTGTCCAGCGGCCGGCCCCTGCTCTGAAGTGGTGAGTGCTCTCCCTCACTCCTCTTCTGGTTATGTGGTACGGAGTAACTGGTACTATGAATTCTAGCAGTTTTTTCTTTTTTGACGGTTTCAATTAGATTAAAAAATTGAAAACTGAAATTTTGAACATGGAAGATGCGAATACACGACCTCACCAGAGCAGACCCTCACACTAGGGCCTACTGTAGCACTTTTGTTGGTATTTGACAAATATTGTCTAACCACGGACTAACTAGGCTCAAAAGATTCATCTCACAAATTACACATGAACTATATAACTAGTTATTTTGTCTATTCTATATTTAGTGCTCTATGCATGTACAACAAGATTCGATGTGACGGGAAATATTGGCCATTTTGTAAAAATTTTGAGCAACTAAACACGGTCTAGTCATCATCAAGGATGGCAACGGGGCGGGTTCGGATCGGGTGAAGTCTCTGGGCACCCAAAACCGAAACCCGAAATTAAAACCCGAACCCCGATTCAAGTGAAAATTCATCTCCAAAACCGAAATCCACGGATCCCCGAAACCCAACGGATTAACCGAAACCCAAAAAAAATTATAATAAATCAGCAGAGACAACAATGCAATACATAATATATTAGCAAAATAGCTTGCTGATGCCAAGTAGATATAGACCATGGAAGTACTAGCAAGTAGTAGATATAGACCATGGAAGTACTAGCAAGTAGCACGAAATGTACAGAACATAAGAGATGATACTGAATATGATAGATGATGCAGAAGGTTCGTGTACTGTCCAGAAACATCAAACATGTAAGTCTGGCAATGCCATGTACTGGCTACTAAGTACTGAGAAATATTGGCCATGTACTCACAAATTCAAATTACAGATGAACTATATAACTAGTTATTTTTTCTATTCTATGTTTAGTGCTCCATGCATGTACAACAAGATTCGATGTGACGAAAAATATTAGTCATTTTGTAAAATTTTTGAGCAACTAAACACAGCCTAGTCATCGAGTCTGCCTCCCACACCGCACCGCACGAGAACTGAGCTGCCGCCGATGTAGGATGCAGGATCGCCACCGCTTGCCGGCCGCCGGCGACGAACAGGCTCACCGGACGCCGTATCAGCCTTTTACCCACTGTCCCACACGCTGAAATCACACCGCCACCACCCTTGCAGGCGCGCACGGTCGCACGTATGAGCGCCGCTGCCTACTAGCTGCCAGCGACGAGTCCTCAGTTGTCATGAGCTCAACGTCGATCTCCTTGCTATAGAAGCCTAGCGAGGCACGGAAGGTATTGACAACCAAAATTGTCCATTTTGTGAAGTTGTCAAAATATGGAATGGATTTTATCATTGCGTTCCTCTCGTCGAGACGATCAAACAAACATATATGGAATGTCTAATTCGAAGTTCGGATGAAGAAGTTATGCCCTCGACAAGATGCTCCGCTGTTGGAAGTTCCGACCCGAGTCGCGAGTTCGGGCACATGTCGGGAGTTCTGACAAACGTCGGGAGTTCCGATCCGACTTCCAACTCAACTTTCGGCAGACCTAATAACTGTTCGGATCTGGCCTTCAGGATTCCGATGTGAACTGTTCCAAACTTGTGGGAAACATGGAAAATAAGGATAAGACCACCCCCTCTATATATGTGATAGGATCATGGCCAATTGAGTTCCCATTTATCCAATCAACAAAACACAAACCAATCTACTACCTCTCTTTTATCTTCTCTTCCCCTCTACTTCTCCTCATTCTTCGTCGACGTTGCATGGACGGTGGATCGACGACGGCAAAGCTCTAGAGCGGCTAGGCTAGCTAGAGCAGCCCATAGCCACCGCACGCCCCGACAGGGTCTCCCGGGCATGTGGGGTTTTGAGTTTCAAGAGATCTTGCCGGTATGTCTTGTGTATCGCGCTCCCGACGAGACTCCTCCAATGATGTGTCTTGCGTATCGCGCTCATCGCTGGAGACACAAGGTTCAGATGTGAACATCCCTTAGGCGTCGGCCGATCTAAAAATCGGCTAGGCCCTACATTGAGCGATCTAGCTCCTTATCGAGTGTGTGACCTAATTTAGCATCAACACACTTTTTAGCGACTCCGCTGGGGAACGATTGGTTTGGCTATCACATAATATGGCTGATCTTTCTGACCTAGCCTATTCATTGTTTCCAATCTATCTTTCTTATGTTTATCATCACCGTTGCATCTGGCCCAAAAGACCGATAACATCTGGTCTTGATCCCCTTTTATCAAGATGTGGATCAACGGTCGCAACGACGAGTTCACCAGTCCAATGGGTCAGGGGCGCATCGTCAAGTCTACAACCATAGTTGAGGTAAAGGCACATGGGTTTACTGAAGATTGTCCTCTTTTCCATGCTATGAATAGGATTATGTCTAAATTTGATGAACTAGAGGAAATGATGTTTGGTGCTCCTAATGTTAGTTTACCTCATGCTACATATATTAGTGAATCGGCCCCAACTTTTAGTCAACCTCAATATGAGAGGCCGTTTCATTATTATCTAATCAACATGGCAGGTTTGTTTTTGATAATCAATCTGAATTGGCCTCTTTGGCACCTGAAACCGATAGGGCCAATTCTAGAGGGGTTAGCACTAAACTTCAGCAGTTCCTGCTGAGAAGCCATATTATTTTGATCAACACGGTAGGGTGGTTTTAAAGAGTCAATCCAAATCAGCCTCTAAAACCGATAGGGCCAATTTAGGAGAAGCTAGCACTATACCGGCATGATGTTGTCTTACTGTTATTTTGATCAAAATTGCAAGCTTGTGTTTAGGAAGAAACCCGTATTGGTCCCTTCAAAGCCTGAAACTAATAAGACCAATTCAAGAGGGGTTAGCACTATTCTTCCTACTGCTACATACACACCCAATTTGGTTTGTACTTCTCAAACCGATGACAAAATAGCAGCACCACATGCTTCGTTGCCTCATATTATAGTGTTGTCTGACTCTCCAAAGTCATCAAGCATGGATCCAATGCCTGAGGTTTCATGTGAGACCTCCCAAACCGATTCACAAAAAGTTATTAATCGGTTTTGGAAATCAAAAGTGGTTGAATTGGACATGCAAGCTATGCATGACAGAGATACACATCCTTTATCTTGATATAAGACACTTTTCATGGTTGAAACTTTGGAGAAAAATAATCCAGCCATCATGATACGACCGGAGCAAGCCGATTCCACTACTGGAAAGAATGTGATAATCGGCAAGTCCAGAGAACCTAAGAAGAGAAAGAAAGTCCTAGATCGCGAGGTGGTGCTAGAAAAGTCCAATGGTAATCGGGAGAATCTCAAGATCACTATCAAAACTTCTAGGCTCGGGGGGCAAGCTCAAACTCCCGTGGACAAGCAAAAATCAGCCACTAATGCCATTGTTCAGAAAGGGTCAGATAGGTTGACTCTAAAAGTCGGCCAAATTGATTTTAGTGTTGGTGGCAGAAAAAAATCAGCAAGATCGATTTCTCAAATCGGTCAAGCTAGCTGCAAACAAAAATTACAACACACATATAAAGATGGAGTATTGATTCCTTACCTATTAATACGTCTAAATCCTCGCCGATGGAGGATGTGTGCTGGTGTAACTCAGCCTGGGCATAAAAAACTGAAAACCGAACCAAAATAACTGGAACCGAAATCGAAATAATTGAAACCAAAAAAATCAGTTCAAGGAACCGAATTTCGTAAGTTAATTCGGTTCCTGGGCTCGGTTAACCAAGCGAACCGAAAATTTCCACCCATAACACTATGACAGCCCAAATAGGAAGTAGCCCAACCTAAAAACCTAAAACCCTAATCACTTTACTCACGTGTTACCTCTACCAGACACCAGACGGAAGCCGCCGCCCCCTCCAGTCTCCAGGCAGGCACCAGCCGCCGCCCACCAGGCCACCACCGCACCAGTCCTCCACACCTCCACAGCTCGTCAGCTCTCAGCTCCACTCCAGGAGTCCAAGCAGTAGGCATCAGCCACCGCCCCTACCCAGCCTAGAGGCCACCCTGTGCCTTAAGCCACGCACGGGCGCACGATCAGGCTCAGACGCACGTCCGCCGCTAGAGGCAAGGGCGCCAGGCGACAGGGGCCAGCGCGCGTCCGCGACCGCGACTACGCGAGCCCGCGACTCTCCGTGCCACGTGACTCTCCGTGCCACGCGACTATGGCAGCCAGGCGCCTCCGCAGCCGCCAGCCACGCACAGCCAAGCGCCCAAGCGGGCCAACACAGCAGTCAGCACCTACTAGGCGAGCCAGCGCCCGTTGGTGAATTGTTGGTAAATTATTGCTTGTTTTCCTTTGAATTGAAGAGAACAATAACATATATGTGTTGTGTTGTTTAATTGCTCCTGTTTACTGCATGAAAATCAAGAAAAATGCTGCCAAAATTTGCAATTGAATGAGATGTTTATTGTATTTTGAATTTTTTCGGTTCCTTCGGTTAGAACCGAAACCGAATCGAATTACCTTAAACCGAAATTGCTCGGTTCTGCGTTTTCTAAGGAACCGATCGGTTCCTGTTTTCGTTGGAACCGAATTTATTGAATAACCGAAGTACCGAACCGATCGGTTTCGGTTAACCTAACGCCCAGGCTGAGGTGTAACTCACAATGAGCAGCAGTGTTTCCCTCATAGTCGATTGAGCTACAACCAATCGAACTTCACGGAAGAATCGATCAAGCCAGTTTTGCATAAACTTGCTAATCAGGTCCAACAAAAGGGTCAAGCATCAACAAAGCAAGCTTATGTGTTGAGGGACAAGAAAGTTCTTATTAATCCCACAAAAAGGCTGATGAGCAAATAGTCATCAAAATCAGCCCTGTAGGTGCTCCAATCAAAGAAAGTGAAGGACCGATTGTCATTGATGATCCGGACCAATATAATGTGGAGAAGATATCAAAGGGTGCTGATGTTAATAATCATGAAGCTTGGATTAGCACATCGGCCCTTGAGAACTTCCAACCAACATGGTGCCCTTTAGGTTTGTCAAGAACACAAAAGCGTAAACTCCAGCATGCTTGTTGTAAGAAGTTCAAAGAAGGAGGGCTAACAAAGATGGGAAAGCAAATCTTCAATAAGGTTCCACAATCTAGCAAGAAATAGTTGCCTGTTCAAAGTCAACTAAGCTGACTCCTGAGACGGCTGAGCTAATTCCCCAGTCAGCTAAGCTGACTCCTAAATCGACTGAGCCAACTTCCCCTATACTTGCTGCCCTAGCTAACCCCAAGTCGGCCAAGCCGACTTCCTCAGGTCTAGGTGCCTCTCAGGTATCTCTAGTTGATTCAGTTCCCACTATTATAGACTTTGTCCCTGGTGGTGTTGACAAGTTTTCTGGAGGTCAAGCTATTTTTCGTAAGCCAGCAGATCACGTGAATCACCTCAAGCCGCTACATGTGAAGGGCTTCATTAATGGTAGACCAGTCAATAACATGTTGGTAGATAGCGGAGCTAGAGTGAATCTAATGCCATATTCACTTTATAAGAAGCTTGGTGGATCTGATGAGGAATTAATTGAAACCAAGAGGACGGTCAAAGGTATTGGAAGAGGAAAACCTATCCGAAACAAGGGACTTGCTTTGATGAAGCTCACTATTGGAAGCAAAACATTAGCCACTGTCTTCTTCGTTGCTATAGAGGTGCAAGGAAGCTACAGTTTGATTCTTGGGCGTGAATGGATTCATATCAATATTTGTGTGCCTTCTAGCCTGCATCGATTCCTCATTCAGTGGGTGGATGATGAAGTTGAGATCATTCATGCAGACTCATCGGCTTATACTACAACTGATGCCCCTTTGCTTGGGGAGCATGATGATATGATTTGTTTGTCATGGAGAGATCTTACTAGTTTTGAGTCAATAGAGGAGGCTTTGTTCCCGTTTCTCTAGAGCCTATTGATGATCGGCTCCATATCATCATGTAGTGTTAATTCTGTTTGGACAAGAGATTATGTCGGCCAACCCATATGATCAGCAGGTTGGTATTAGGTTTGGCATTAGACCACGACTGACGTGTGTAGGACAAAACTTAGAAAGCTAATTATAAATTAATTTAATCACACTTCTCAAGAATTCTTTATCAACACCATTGGTTCTTCGTGCATCCAAGAGTGGACCTCCATTCACATTATGTATTATTGCTGAAGAGGGTGTATCGGTGTTGTGTTGACTCAACAAGACAAAGGGAAAAGGATATGCTATCATCCATGCTGATTGACATCTTCTTGATTTTAAGACAAGGCTGATGTAATAAAGCATATGCTATACCAGCCAATTCTTTATGGAATGATAGGCGAATGGGTTGCCAAGGCATACAACCAAAAGGTCAAGAGCAAATCCTTCCAAGTGAAAGAGTTAATGTGGAAAACCATACTTCCTATTAGGCCAAAGAGCAATCAATTTGGTAAGTGGTCACCAAATTAGGAGGGTCCTTACAAAGTAATCAAAGGCATACATGGTAATTCTTATATGCTAGAGACATTGCAAGGTGAATGTCTCAAAGTAGCATTCAATGGGTGATACTTGAAAAAATATTTTACAAGTGTTTGGCAAGAAGCCTAAGTGCTCTCCAAACAATTACCGATACATGTATCGCCCTTAGAACAAAAATGGCCGATGTATACATCGCTCTTAGTCACTGAACAACCGATGATATGGGTATCGTTGCTGTTTAGTTTTGTTTGCTTAAGTGTTTTCAGGTTCATGTATCATTCACCTGCAAATAGGGGGCATATGTTGACAACCAAAATTGTCCATTTTGTGAAGTTGTCAAAATGTGGAATGGACTTTACCATTGCGTTCCTCTCATCGAGACAATCAAAAAACATATATGGAACGTCTAATTCGGAGTCCGGATGAAGAAGTTATGCCCTTGAGAAGATGCTCCGTTGTTGGAAGTTCCGACCCGAGTCGGGAGTTCCGACTCAAACGTCGGGAGTTCTGACCCGACTTCTGATTCGACTTCCGTCAGACCTAATAACTGTTCGGATCTGGCCTTCGGGATTTCGATCTGAACTGTTTAAAACTCGTGGGAAACATAAAAAATAAAACTTAGAGGGCCTATCTATCCAATCAACAAAACACAAACCAATCTACTACCTCTCTTTTATCTTCTCTTCCCCCTCTATTTCTCCTCGTTCTTCGTCGACGCTGCATGGACGGTGGATCGACGACGACGAAGCTCTAGAGCGGCCAGGCTGGCTAGAGCAACCTATAGCCACCACATGCCTTGACAGGGTCCCTTCCAGACGTGTGGCGTTTCGGGTCTCAAGAGATCTTACTGGTGTGTCTTGCATATCACGCTCCTGGCGAGGCTCCTCCGGTGACGTGTCTTGCGTATCACGCTCATCACTGGAGGCATAAGGTTTAGGTGTGAACATCCTTTAGGCGTTGGCCGATCTAAAAATCAGCTAGGCTCTACATTGAGCGATCTAGTTCCTTATCGAGTGTGTGACCTAATTTAGCGTCAACAGAAGGTGATCTGTTCTAGTTGCTGAAACCCGTGGACTTGGGGTGACGGTGTTGCAAGTTCTAGCCGAGGCTTCCTCCTCTTGACGGTAGCAAGGGGGGCGCCCGGGCTGGCTGGGAGCTTGGGTCGGACATCGCCCTGAATATTAGGACTAGGCATAAAAACCGAAAACCGAAAACAAAAAACCAAACTGAGGCCTTGTTTAGTTCACCTGAAAACCAAAAAGTTTTCAAAATTCCCCGTCACATCGAATCTTGTGGCACATGCATGAAACATTAAATATAGACGAAAACAAAAACTAATTACACAGTTTAGCTGTAAATCACGAGACGAA
>Ga0182004_10001769_pt1 | contig 16261 bp, 15 predicted proteins | sample Sormic07211540_1_FD_120479 | JGI IMG/M metagenome (GOLD analysis project Ga0182004, IMG submission 120479) | Endophyte microbial communities from Sorghum bicolor roots, Mead, Nebraska, USA - 072115-40_1 MetaG | ecosystem: Host-associated > Plants > Roots > Unclassified | place: USA: Nebraska...
AGGATCTAGTACTAATTAATTTTGCCCCAGTTTAACTACTTGTTTTTATTGTGATTCGGCAAAGAAATAGAATGAGCAGGTGAAGGTTAGAGGCCTGAGACTAGTTAAATTTCTCTTTTTTTTAGTTTTTCTGCTTTTTTTTATCGCAACGCAAACATTTATTTTGGTGCTATGTACAACTTTGTCATGTGATATTTAGATACACATGATTGTTCTTGGTTTGCACGGCCCCCTATGCTCAAATCCTGGCTCCGCCCCTGACCTAATTAGTGGGTGCTTGCGTACGTGGAGATTCGTTATGCTTTGATTTCTTTTTCTATTAATTGGTGGTAAGCGTACTATAGGCTGTACTGGTACGCAGTGATAAGGACAACAATTTTTTTAAGAAAAATAAAGTATTAATTAATGGATGAAAGGATGCATGATTTCGGTAGTAGTTCTTTCATAGCCGCTAATTCGCTCGAGTCACAATGCAAATAGTGACGAGATCTGAACGGATACACACAATCATGATCAAGAAACCGCATGCATGAAAAAGGCACTAAAAGATGGTGACGCCAATTAATAATGCTCGGCTCCCTCTCGGTCATGTACATCTACGGTCACAGCACGGCAACATGCCAGCAATGGAAGTCTGGAACGGAATCACATGTGGCTACTGCGCCGGCCCTGAGCAATTTTACTAGTACTAGTTTTCCAACAGATTGTTACATTATACTCCCTCTATCCCTAAAAACTTCAACTTCCAGAATCCGTGCCAGTCAAACATGTTTAACTTTGACCAACTTTATAGAAAAGAATATCAATATCTATGACATAAAATGAGTATCTTATGAAAATATATTTGATGATAAATCTAATGGTATGAATTTGGTACTATAAATCTTAGCGTTTTTTTCTATAAATTTGGTCAAAGTTTTAAAAGTTTGACTTATGACAGCTCTAGAAGTTGCAGCTTTCAGGAACGGAGGCAGTAGACATAACTTTGTTTTTCACACAAACTTTTAAAAAGAATTCGTAACATGCTAGGTTCAATCAAGAACTATGAGCTCAAATATAAGAATTGATTTACTAAAACTTACGCTTTCACTAAAAAATATATGTATATTTGTTTTATAAGGCCTTGTTTACTTCCAAAAAATTTTGCAAAATAGGAATAGTAGCACTTTCGTTTGTATTTGACAAATATTGTCCAATTATAGACTAACTAGGCTGAAAAGATTCGTCTCGTCAATTCCGATCAAACTGTGTAATTAGTTTTAATTTTCATCTATATTTAATACTCCATGCATACGTATAAAGATTCGATGTGACAGGGAATCTGAAAATTTTTCAGGAACTAAACAAGGCCTAAATATGCGCGTGCCGCATGTGCATCCCGCTAGTATTTAAAAACACTTTTCCTATATTTTAGGTGCGTGAATTTTATGATGGTTTCACACAGCACTCTTGTACCACCAACTAGTAGTAAAATTGTTAACTTTTTATTTGTTATTTATCTTTGTGTCATAACATATTAAATTATTGTCTTTGTCTACCTATAAAAATAATTGTTAGTTGTTTTTGTGCCAACACAAATCAGATTTTTAGGAGTTGTATTTTTGTTGGTACCGAAAATTGCAGATTGCATTTACTGAAAGTGCAATAAATGAAATCTGTAATTTTAGTATAAAATTTATGTAATAACTGTCGTCTAAAAGAAAAACTAAACTTCAGGCACTTGAAATTTAGTGAATCCCATTTAAAGAAGAGAAAATAAAATTATAAAGGCTAGACTGTAATTCTAATTTTTATTGGTGTGGTATACAAAATTACAGATACAACAAACTATGTCAAGACAATTAGCCAGAATTTCAAAGTAGCCCAGTTTAGTTCCCCACCCAAAAAATTTTCACCCATCCCATCGAATCTCTAAACACATGATTAGAGTATTAAATGTAGATAAAAATAACTAATTACACAGTTTGGTTGTAAATCGCGAGACAAATATTTTCAGCCTAATTAGTCTATAATTATACATAATTACTATAGTGACCCATATGTGCTAAAGGCAAATTAATTAGGCTTAATAAATTTGTCTCGCAGTTTTCAGACAAACTATATAATTTATATTTTATTAGTATTCGAAAACCCCTCCCAGCATTGTTCTGATATATTCAATGTGACAGTCAATTTTTTTTTTGAACTAAGGCCCTATTTATTTTCAATTTTTTTTTTGCAAAATGTATATTGTAGCACTTTCGTTTATATTTGACAAATATTGTCCAATCATAGACTAACTAGGCTCAAAAGATTTGTCTCGCAAATTACAGGTAAGCTATGTAATTAGTTATTTCTTTTATCTATATTTAATACTCAATGTATATGCCGTAACGAGGAATCTGAAAAAAAAATTAATTTAATACTCAATGTATATGCCGTAACGAGGAATCTGAAAAAAAAAATTAGGAACTAAACAAGGCCTAAACAAAACCATACCACAAAGAAATTTGGAACCCCAAGAGTGGACCGCATGCATGCTCTTTTGGTGACCGGGATGTGATGTACTGATGTGACGTAATGTGACAGTTACGATTTTGAACTTCAAACTTATTACGAGCACCACAAAGAAATTTTATATATCCAAACAAAATATTACCCCACCACTGGCAAAGGCAAGAGGCAAAACGTGTTTTTTTTTTTTGACAAGAGAGGCGAAACGTTGGAGACCAAGACAGCAGCACTTTGGATTGGAACAAGAGCGTGAGACAACGACCGGAACGTGAGTGAGTTCGGTGCGGCATCTGAGAGGGTATATACCATACGAAGCGCGTTGGACTTGGATGTCCCCGGCGTAAGCCGGCAGCGGGGGAGGTTGGTGGGCCATGTTTAGTGCATGTAGCACTTTAGTTTATACTCATAAATTATTATTTAATTATAGATTAATTAGATTTAAAAGATTCAAATTATAAATAAATTATGTATTTATTTATTTTTTATCTATATTTAATACTCTATATATATATATATATTTTTTAAGATTGAAGAAAAATCATAAAAAATTTTGCAAAAATTTGGTAACTATAAACAAGGCCGTGGGCCTTCGGTTGTCCTCAACGAACCGCCGAGACCTCCGTTCCGTTCCGTTCCGTTCCGTTGCACCGCTCGCTTCCCACCCCAGATGCCGCCTGCCTCCCGCAGTCCGAATGCAACTGCAACCGCAACTGTCCTCGGTTCCCGCCTGTCCAAATGCAGCCGCACAAAACCTTGCGCCAAACTGCCCAACCCTACCTATAAAACTCTGCTTTCGGTGGAGTCCTATCTGGAACAGGGGTCTCCTGCTCTTTCCATCATCATTGCAGTCCAGATTTACGAGCTCCAGTAATCATGGTCTAAAAAGTCATGGCTAAAAATATTATTCACTGATATAAAAAAGTTATGGCCGATCGCTGATTTATTATAAGAGAAAAATATTACTGACTGACACACACAAGCGAACTGAGCCTAAATAGCGTAGGGTTGCACAAGAATTCTATACATTTATTTATAGAAAAAAAGTGCGGAATAGAAAATTCCCAAATTCCAAAGAGGACTTTCATCAGAGCCACCGATGAACCTTTCTCCAAGTTTTGGCAAGCGTAATCCTGCCCAAAAAAAAAACAGTTTGTGCATTTTTTTTTCTCTCTTAACAATCTATTAAATACATGTGTTTAACATTTATATATACAACAGGTAGGAAAGAAGAAAAGATATTTGTCATAAGAGTACTAGTATGTCATAACTTATAACAGCTTCTTCTAAGGAAATTTGCCACTATTCCCCTTCCCAAGAAAAGAAATTGAAAAAATTACACTCATTGAAAATATGCAGCTTACTCTTTTTCCTATCCCTTTGTTTCTGACGCCATTATAAGAATTCCAGTATCATTCCAATTTACAGGTTGTTAATTTCAATGATGTAGCAATATATATAATTTTTTTAACAATGTTTATTTCTAAAACCTTTCAGTTTTTTTCTTTTTTAAAAAAATCCTATATCACCAAATATATAACATACACTTCGTTTGGTCATATATGTCCTAAATCTAAAGATATAGACAGAAGAAGAGTAAATATTCCCCGATAGTAGGAAATAACGTAATGTGCTCCGTGGAGATTCTTGTGTTGGTAACGATAAAGGATGACAATGTATAAGAAGATGAATCTATTATTTAATGAATGACGGATTAATTAGTCGACGATGATGAAAGTCGTTCTTGTTTCTAGACATTAATTTAAAAGATCTCATAGTTCTGCATAAAAAAATCAGAATGCCTATAGTAATAGTTATTTAAAAAGGTCACCTAACCTTGTAACTTATTAACACGTGAAATTGACAAAAAGAAAAATGCACTAGGCCTTATTTAGTTTCCAAAAAGTTTTGCCAAAAATTTTAGATTTTTCGTCGCATCGAATTTTGCGGCACATGCATGGAGTATTAAATATAGACGAAAACAAAAACTAATTACACAGTTTACCTGTAATTTATAAGACAAATCTTTTAAGTCTAGTTAATTTATAACTGGATAATATTTGTCAAATACAAACGAAAATGCTACGGTACTTGAAATCCTAGAACTTTGGCAACTGAACAAGGCATGAGTATGTGAGCCACAGCCTGCACTCTGTAGTGTACGGCACCCTTGTTCGTTTGGCTGATAAGCCATGACATAAAGTATTGTTGGCTGATTTATTGTGAGAGAAAAACACTGTTGAATGGCTGACTAATTTATTGTGAGATAAAACACTGCTGAATGGCTGACAAATTTGACTGATAAGCCCAAACGAACACTTGGTTCTTGCAGATGATGCCTGTGTTTAATTGCACTCTTTGCTGGTTGCAACGTAGACATATTATTATATCTGGATGTATAGCAAATAGATGTATTATAAAAAGTTGAAGTCGCTTATAATTTATAACGAAAGAGTACACTATAATAGGTTATGCGCTTCAATTAAACTTATAAAATCACCATTTTTAAATAAAATAAACCGTACATGTTGTGGATGTTCTCCGCAGGCTGAAAGCGGCCTCGGGTGTGGTAGGTTTCACCATCTAGCTGATGCTTACGTGGAGATTCCTCACCATAACATGATCAAGCACAACAAATAGGAAAGCAGAATTATATACTAGTAGAGTGGACGGTAGGGATTATAGAAATCCATTGCTGAGGTGCTTCTCTTGTACGGAGACATTAGTTTACTAATCCCCTAGCTGCTGTGAATACAGAAGGTTCAAGATCTATGTCCTGATATCATCATTATATAGATAAGCTAACTTGGGACTGACACCAACAAAAAAAAATGCAGAATTGCAGATGGAGTGTGTGAGAAACGGCCTGCACAATGTACGGCATCACCTTATCAGTGAGGTAGATTGGAGGATCAAGCTTTACGCACAGCTTATCAACACCTCAGTGCACAACACCACCACATCTATACTCAAGATTCCCAGAAGACTTAATCAAATGGGTGATTCCCATGTTCATGAGTGTCCTGTTATTACGGCACTTCAAAGTGTAACCATTAACGATGTAATGGTTTTAACAGCTTTATACTGTTAATTTATATATCCGGTTTTCTTGTAAAAAAAAAACCCAAGGGAGGTTGGTTTGGTTGCCTGCTGTGCTAGCTGCATGCCGCCTCTTCCAGTTAAAAGTTCAGATGACGTCTTTGCCCCTTAATCACCGTTCTTGCGCTCTAACTAGCCTACCCCAAATGCAACCGCATGGATTAAAGAACCTTCCCCATGTAGCCCCAAATCCAAAGCTGAAGCTATGAGCTGATCTTTTGACCCAAATGCAACAGCAGGGTTTCTGCCGCTCTCAATCTCGTCATCGATGACTACATTGGATTGAAACAACAATTCAAACATCTACTTTTATCCACTATTTGCTTGAGCTTATCGGCCACTGCTTTTCAGCCACGAAATAATGTTTTTCTCCAAGAATAAATCAGTATTAGTATCAGCTGCAGAAACGATCAGTTGATTTGTAACTTAAAAAAAAAATACTTGATCATTGCAAATCTATTGAGTATGTGATCACCCGTCAAACGTGACGATTATTATCAGCTAATCTTATCGGCCTCTTGCTCGCAAACATACGTGTAGTAGTTGTGTATTAGTTGTTGGATGTAGAACAGATTTTTCAGGAGTCAAGCGTTAAGAGAACTTTAGTGATGTTCAGCAGTAACATAATTCTAGACAAGTATTTACTAGTGGTCTAAACAGATGGTCGAATGTTCACTAAACTTTAAACTACAGAGGTTCTAAACAGATGGTCTAATATGTAAGTTTAGCCAACCTCACAAAAAAATTCATCAAACCACATAATTGAGATAAAATGGTCTAAAGTGATCCAACGCAGAGCCTTAGTTTATGTCATTGTAGGTCTTATTGTACCATAGCTTAGCCATTACCTCTTTATAAGAGTCCATATATATATGTAAACTATTTTGCAGGTATGTGTATGTGCCCTATCAAATTTTAGAAACTTATACTCTGCGTCGGATTAGTATAAAGCCAAAAAAAAAAAAGGACCGTACCACGAAACACTCAAGAAAAAAAATAAAAATGCTATGTTCATTTACAAGTAGTTTCCTGGAGTAGCTGTACCACACCAAACAGCCAGACTGCTCTTCAATCATTGAACTTCCCAACGAATTTCTACCGAAATTAATAAGTACGTTTACGTACTGTACATTCTTATTAAAAAGATGAAAACGAAAAAGAAAAAAGTGTTATTACCAGGTGTAGTAGTAGAATAATGACATATATGTACGTGTCAAGGAAAAGGATGAAAAGGACTATAATGACATCCATTGAATTGGGAATGTGATTCCTGCGATGATAACCAAGAGTATAACTCCGAGTATTTATCATTTATGAAAATGCTTCTTCTCCTTTTTCTTAATTTTTCTTCTAAAAGGAGAAGAAAACATGTGACTGGCAACTCACCGCGGGCACGGGCCATGCATGCGGTCAACACCAGCCGGTCAGCTACACTAGCAAAATGTCAAAGCTACCCCTACCAATTGACAAACGTTTCCCTGGGCAAAGCTTGCTAGATTACTAGGTGAATTGCAAGTGACACCATCGTTAGACTCGTTGCCATCTCCTTTATATCAATTATGCAGTATATTCGTTTGAGCTTATCTATCGAATCTACTAGTCATTCAGCAACACGAACAATATAGTTTTTCAACCAAACGAATAGACTCTTAAGTATTTTCAAATTTGTCATACAATTGGACCCTCTTAGTACCTGTTTGTTTTTCTTCCTATCTCCTTCTTCCTTGCGATGCCTCACCGCAGCATGATAAGGTCTCGCTCAAGCTCGGACCACTCTCCCTTCTCTCCCCCGCCTCCGTCATAGCACCCTCGTCCTGACCTGGCCTGATCGCCTCCACTACCATGAGAAAACTGTGAGTGTTGAATCTTTCCAAAACACTCGGTTGTTCTATAACATTTCTCATATATTTTTTTGCCTCATTTAATTTGGTGAAACTAATACATCTATTTCGTCTCGTCAGATAACGATGTGGACAAGATTCATATATGTTAATTCATTTCTAATCAAATCAAAAGGAAGATTTTTTTTTTTGTTGCTATGGGTCTGAGAGCAGGGGCATTTTAGTCCTCTTCTCCATCGCACTACCGGGGGGACTGATCAGGTGCCACCTTCGACCCTCACCTGAGGCAGGCGGCATTCCGACCGGCATCACCTATCCACATCTTTCTCTCTCTCTCTCCTCCTCACCGGTGGTCGAGCTCCCCGCAGCCCGTACCTACCTGCCCCCAGTCCCCGCCGCCCCGCCTGCCCGACGGCGCGCGGCTTATCCACCACGCCATCACCACCACCACCTCCGCCGCTGGGCCGGATCGATCCGGATCGGGATCGCGCCGCCGCCGCTGCCCTCCGCACTCGCGGGGTCCTGCTCCTACCATGCAGCAGCGCTGCGCGCTTGCCCGACCGCGCCGGCCCGCCGAACCGCGCGTCCCGCTCCCCGAAGACCACCCCTTCGTCGCCGTCTTCTCCTTCCTCTTCATCCCCACCTAAACCAGCCTCCTCCTCGCCGCGAAAATTCTGCTAGAATCTCCTCGATTTCTCTCTCGTCCGCCGGGAGCGGACGGATCGCCGCGTCGTCCTCGGCCGCCGGCGGGGAGTATGAGCCGGGAGGCGCAGAAGCTCGACTCCGCCGCCGGCGACGGCGCGGTCGGGATCGGGGTCCTGTCGCTGGACCTGCTGGGCCAGGTGCTGGACCGCCTGCGGGAGCCCCGGGACCGCAAGGCGTGCCGCCTCGTCAGCCGCGCCTTCGAGCGCGCCGAGGCCGCGCACCGCCGCGCGCTGCGGGTGCTCCGCCGCGAGCCGCTCCCGCGCCTGCTCCGCGCGTTCCCGGCACTCGAGCGGCTCGACGTCTCCGCCTGCGCCTCGCTCGACGACGCCTCCCTCGCCGCGGCCGTCGCCGGCGCCGGCGGCGGGCTCGCGGGGCTCCGCAGCGTCTGCCTCGCGCGGGCCAACGGGGTCGGATGGCGCGGCCTCGAGGCGCTCGTCGCAGCCTGCCCCAGGCTGGAGGCCGTCGACCTGTCGCACTGCGTCAGCGCCGGGGACCGCGAGCTCGCAGCGGTGGCCGCGGCTGCAGGGCTCAGGGAGCTGAGGCTGGACAAATGCCTTGCTGTCACCGACATGGGGCTCGCCAAGGTGGCTGTTGGGTGCCCCAGGCTGGAGAAGCTCAGCCTCAAGTGGTGCCGTGAGATCTCTGACATCGGAATTGATCTGCTGGCCAAGAAGTGCCCCGAGCTCCGCAGCCTCAACATATCCTACCTCAAGGTTACTACTCCTATATGAGCTATTAAAATGTTCATTGCTTGGGCAATGGATTGATGAAGGATGATTACTTGTGGATAGACGTTTGGACTAGCAATTGATATGCTGTGTAGAGAAATGGTGAAAATGTCATATGCATAAACACACCTATAGTAAGAACCTTTGTCCAAAGAAACTTTGGGCAGTCAGTTATTATGATACCCAAGTACCCAACAAGAGCTGCACAGACCAAATTTCAGATGCAGCATGGCGGCAAAAAGAAGTGGTTTGGTACCATGATATGCTAAATCTCAACTTTAACCTGGAAATTCTCATAAATCTTGTGAACTTGGACTTAAGTTGGAAGCTAATGCATATTGTCAGTGGTTGTTTTTAATAAATGCACATATTGTAGGAAATGGTTGCGTCTTCGCTTCTCTTTTCCTGTCTGTGGGTAGTGACAGCTTAGAGTGTACAGTAGTTATATGTAACACCTGGCCTGTTTGGGCTTTCTCTGCAGGTTTTAAAAATCAGTAATTAAAAGGTGTAATTGTGGTAGAATCAGGCAATATGCCACCTAGTAGTGATTAGAAGGTAATTAAAAGCTGGCCCTACAGTAACAGGTAGGGACGTCCATTATTTGTACATAACAGGGCTGAGAAAATGGCCTAATAGACCTGTTTTGAAAGTGACCCCTGTCATGCAAATGCAAATTTTGTGTTATGATACTGTATAATCCTAGATTGGAAGTTTAAAGTTTAGTTGTACTTAGCATACAAAAGCTCATGATCCATACATTTTGCCATCCACTGAGGTGTTAGGTGTGTGATTATAAGGGGCCTGGGTGCTGAATGAATTTTTGGCCGAGGTCTTGCATTATTTAGTTTTTCTCACTGATAGTAATGGCATCATTGCATTATACTATTTGTTTGTATCATATGCTTATTATTCTTGTGTTGCAGGTGGGTAATGGATCCCTTAGATCAATTTCCTCACTCGAGAGGCTTGAGGAATTGGCAATGGTTTGTTGTTCATGTATAGACGATGAAGGCCTGGAATTGCTGAGCAAGGGGAGCGATTCGCTGCAGGTAATCACTTCTTGGGATGTTAAACTTTTATAGACTTTTGATGGCTGATGCACAACATTGTGTCAATTTGATTATTTAAAATTCGGACAATTTTCATTATTGGTCTCCTTACTGTGACTGTGCTTACTGTCATCTGAAATCCGGAAATTGGCAACTTTATGTATTTTTAAATTTAAATGGTGAATTTTGATCTTTTTAATCTTTTTTTTAATTTCAGAGTGTTGATGTGTCAAGATGTGATCATGTGACTTCCGAGGGGTTAGCTTCACTGATAGATGGTCGCAATTTTGTCCAGAAGTTATATGCTGCAGATTGTTTGCATGTGAGTTGGTCTTCCGCACATTACTCACCTCTTGCAGCCATTAGCTCTTATTTTCTGTACAATCCAACGTGCCATAATTTTTGTGTTTGAAACAAAATGGTTATTTAACTGACATATTCAGAGGGACTCATCCTCATGAAGAGTTAAAGAGTAATCAAAAGTAGCAAATATCTGACTGCCTGTAGTTTGTTGATGTTATATTTACAGGAGATAGGACAACGTTTTCTATCCAAGTTGGCAACACTGAAGGAAACCTTGACAATGCTGAAACTCGATGGTCTTGAGGTCTCGGACTCTCTTCTTCAAGCCATTGGTGAAAGCTGTAACAAATTGGTTGAGATTGGACTTAGCAAATGCAGTGGTGTTACAGATGACGGAATCTCATCTCTTGTAGCTCAGTGTAGTGACCTAAGAACAATTGATCTCACATGCTGCAATCTCATTACCAATAATGCGCTTGATTCAATAGCTGACAACTGTAAGATGCTTGAATGCTTGCGGTTGGAATCATGCTCTTTGATAAATGAGAAGGGACTAAAGCGAATTGCAACTTGTTGCCCCAATCTTAAGGAGATAGACCTCACTGACTGCGGAGTGGATGATGCAGGTTTGTGATCACTACATTTGTGTCTATGTTTATTTTTAATATAAAAAAATCTGTTATTTTGAAATTGAGAGTGATCACTTTACATTGCTTGTTTTGCAGCATTGGAGCACTTGGCTAAATGCTCTGAATTGAGAATATTGAAATTAGGCTTATGCTCAAGTATTTCTGACAAAGGCATTGCGTTTATTAGTTCAAATTGTGGAAAACTTGTGGAGCTTGATCTCTACCGGTAATTCAGATTTTCTTATTTATTCTTTTATCAGGATCTTTATAGTCATATGCATGAAAATAACATGTCTGCAATGTCCTTTGCTTCAGGTGCAACTCTATTACTGATGATGGGTTGGCAGCTTTAGTAAATGGATGCAAGAGGATTAAGTTACTGAACTTGTGTTACTGCAACAAAATCACTGATACTGGTTTGGGTCACTTAGGCTCCCTGGAGGAGCTCACAAACCTTGAATTGAGGTGCTTGGTCCGCATAACAGGCATTGGGATCTCCTCAGTTGCAATTGGATGCAAGAGCCTGATAGAACTGGACTTGAAACGATGCTATTCAGTTGATGATGCTGGGCTTTGGGCCCTTGCTCGTTATGCTTTGAACCTTAGACAGGTAACCTTGCGATAGAGTTTAGCTTCTATCCTTGCAAATTCATAAGCTGCTGGAACACCATATAAACATGTACCTGTTTTGTAGCTTACGATATCGTACTGCCAAGTCACGGGGTTGGGCCTGTGCCACCTGCTGAGCTCCCTGCGGTGCCTCCAGGACATTAAGATGGTGCACCTCTCATGGGTCTCCATAGAAGGGTTTGAGATGGCACTGCGAGCAGCCTGTGGGAGGCTGAAGAAGCTGAAGATGCTCTGTGGGCTGAAGACCGTGCTGTCCCCCGAGCTCCTCCAGATGCTGCAGGCATGCGGCTGCCGAATAAGATGGGTCAACAAACCTCTTGTCTACAAGGACTAAACTCGTGGTCCTCATCATTTGTGCAGTGTCACCATCCGCATGGATTGTCATGATCTCCCAGGTTCTGCCCTGGCTTACGTTGTGAGCCATGTGAGATATTCCGCAATAATCGTTGGGGCGCTTAAGCTCCTGTCCCCAAGTTGTGGTTATGGTGTTTGCCTCTTGGGCACATCTTTGCGGCATCTGTCGTCGCTGCTCCAGTGTATGTACACTGAGGCATGGGTAATATTCATGTGTATAGCCTGCAGTGGGATGATCCACTTTCTGGGATTAGTTAGTCTATTTGTTACTTCATTCCGCATGGTTTGAGCCTTTGAGATGAAAGAATCATAAGGGATATGACCGATGCTTTGCATTCACTGATTCTTTCTTGCTTTTGATTGACTGGCAGTATCTTATCTGATACTAATATGTACATGATGTAACTTACATGGAGTTCAAATAACCGTTGCATAGTCAGGTCAATGGTGGGTTCCTGGCTACCCTTTGCTCCCCCCCTTCAGAGAAGCATTCCTTTCATTGATTTAAGGGGGCGAAGCCTCATACATCACCGGGTCACTCACACATGCCGGAGTTTCATGCCACACCGCTGTTCTAAACTGTAGCTAGAATGTGAGCTACCTTGTTACCAGATCTACTTGTATAAGTAAAAAGGAAGCCCTGAAAGGCAAGCCAATTATCATCAATCTCCTCCAGAATTGACCCTAAAATTTGGGTACCTCGTGGTCATACACGCAGATAACACAAAGCCGTGGAATTTTGCTGTCAAGAGCCGCTGATTTGATACATCCCAATACTGGATGAGGATTTAGTTTGGACTATGTTTTGGCCAGAAGATGTACCGATCATTTTGGCATTACCCACTCATGTGGAAATGCAGGATGTAGTAGCCTGGCACTATGATCCCGGGGGTGTTTTTTCAGTGAAATCGGCTTACAGATTATGGTGTGATGATCATCAGCGACAAAGTACACACAGTTCAGGTGCAGCAAGTTCTGGGAGATCGGGTGACGAGGACAAGGTCTGGTCAGACATTTGGAATTTGGAAGGTCCGAACCGACTGAAGCATTTTATTTGGAGATTTGGCCGTAATTCTTTGGGGTTGTGTTCTAATTTAGAAAGGCGTGGCATGAAAACGGGCGATCGGTGTATTATGTGTAACAGAGTTGGAGAGGACTGCCATTTTTTTTCCAAATGTGTAAACATGTCAAGGAGCAGCCTGAACTGTGTCCGGAGATTTGGCGTGAAAAGCTAGCAGCCTGGAACACAGCAATGCAGGTTGTCAAAGTTATTGTGGAGATCAGGGATGATAGTCGGATGACTGATGAAGATTTTGTTTCTACTCCCTCCCTATATGATTTAGAAGTCGTTTTAGACAAAGCTTAGGTCAAACATTGGAAATCTAAATCATCCATAACTTTTAAATTATTGAGTTTGCAAATATAAAGATTATATGAATAGATTTGTCTTGAAAAATACTTTCATAAAAGTATACATATATCATTTTTTTCAAATATTTTTATAAAAATAAGAAGTCAAAGTTGTGTTTTGGAGACCGTGTCACTGTCCTAAACGACTTCTAAATCCTATACAGAGAGAGTATTGTGTAATTGATGGCATGAACGAAATTCAGTAAGAGAAGGTGAACAGAGAAAGGCAGCCGGAATATTTAGCTAGTCTCTCCTGGAAGCAAGCGTTGGAACTTTGGGCATTAGCGAGATCATATACTTGAGACTGATGCAACCCACGTAGTAGAAGCTATCCTTAGGTGATGGTTTCAGATTATCAATGCTGGGGTGGTGTATTTAAACCCCCAAGGTATGATAGTGTAAGGACATGGTCAGATCATTCAGGGTCAAAACATGAATATGAGTGATAGGTGCAGAGAGCTTTCGTACTTATATATATTGCTTCTCTTTGTATTCCTTGCGCAATGTAAGTGTCTCATCATCAGGCATCAGCTACTCCTTATATTTGAATTGGTTCTTGATATGCATACATATACTACATCCCCATGAACACATAATGTATGAGGTCATCAAATCTATGTTGGAATTGCAAAGGGATGAGCTGCTTTTAGCCTCACCGGAAATGTACATTTGTGTACACAAGCACCAAAATTTAAAAGTGGTCTACTGTTGCAAGGAGACATAAGATTGCTATGATACATTTCAGTAGTGTCAGACCAATTGCTACGCTAATAATCGCAAGAGATCGACTGCCCATCCAGCCAATGATGCATAATGTCTGCAATCTCTCAAAGCCATTTGACGATGGCCTCAAAATCGTCATTGTTAACTTAAATAATGTACTCCACAATGATTGGTAATATTTAGGCAAAGTTATATGCTTGTCCAACTATCTGCACTTGTTCTTGTTGCACGTTATGTACGTCAGAATCCGCTTTGCCTTTTCTTTTTTTTTTACAGTTGTGATGCAGGAAAAATATTAATGATACTAATTATAATTGGAGATCTCCCCCAACAAAGGTTCCATGTCATTTCTCGTGGGATGCACTAGGAAAAACATAAATTCTAAAATTTCTTACAATAATTAGAAACTTCTAACTTTAATTGGGTAGACTAATCATCATCATTAGAAAAAACATACATCTCTACTATTGTGAAAATACGTAAAATAACCCTTAAATTTACAGCTAAATTACCCATGTTTGATTATAAAAGGTACTTCAAATCGAACCTTTAAATTCGAATCCAAACAACTTACTCCAAATATTATGAAAGATAATTTAACTGCGAGGGTCTCGAGCCTCAACTAAACCGAGCGCCAACCTGCTCTAGCCTAACCCGACACCAAGGATCCCCAGGAGACCGTGGCTTGTTCTCTTGTTCGCTTGAACTATTCAATAGTACTTTTCAGCGAAGGAACAATATTTTCCTTGTTTACTTCCAAAAAATTTTGCAAAATATAAATAGTAGCACTTTCGTTTGTATTTGACAAATATTGTCCAATTATGGACTAACTAGGCTCAAATGATCCGTCTCGTCAATTTCGACCAAACTGTGTAATTAGTTTTCATTTTTCATCTATATTTAATACTCCATACATATGTCTAAAGATTCGATGTGACGGGAAATCTGAAAAATTTTGCAAAATTTTTGAGGAACTAAACAAGGCCGAAGAAATAGTGTTTTTCTCTCACGATATCAATTTGAGCATCAGCGAATCATTTAGCTGAAACTGCGCGGAAAACACAGTTCCTTCGTTGAAAAGTACTCTTAAAGTAGTTCAAGCGAATAGGGGAACACACCATAGATTCCGGCACTACTGAGAGGTCTCTCCGCTGCTACACAGGGTGCAGGAGCTGCCACAAGTCATATGCTGTATCTCGTGTCCAAAAAGTTGCTTGTTGCAGACTCATATTGCTCGTTCACCAAGTTTCCGTTTATTCCTCATCACTCATCAGCATCCAGAGAAACCCACCACATCCACATATGATGACTGCCCGTTCCCGCTCTGAGCACACAATCTGTCAGCAAGTCAGTTGCCCAGGTGACCGGATTGAGCTTAGGAACCTTCACACCACCAGTCAGTTGGTCTCTGGCTGTGATCTCCCGGAATTGCGCAGGTTGTCTACATCTACATGGGCTCTCGAGAAAATCTTAAAATTGGCACTTTGTTATACTCTAGGACGTACGGCCATCAAGTTGACTCCTTCGAGTGCATGATAGTATGTGCGTACCTAATCGTCAACCTTATACAACTATAGAATATAGATAACCAACGCCTCGACTGTTACCTTGATTGGTGCTTGGATTAGGCATTTGTCAGGCTCAGCCGGCCGTGCGCACAGAGTGGCTACTAGCTAGTGCCATTACTTTCTGCACCGCACTTGGCTTAGAGTGAGCATATATACAACGTGCCCAAACAGTATTTTTTTTTCGAAAAATGCAACGGCATGTGTTTCATTAAGCAGAAAGTGCCCAAATAGTATAAGAGGGTGTTTGGTTGGAGTGTTAAAGTTTAACAGGTATTATAGTATTTTCATTTTATTTGGCAATTAATGTCCAATCATAGACTAATTAGGCTCAAAGATTCATCTCACAAATTACTCTCTAGTTGTGTTTTTAGTTTCATAAATAGTCTATATTTAGTACTCCATGCATATGTAACATTCGATGTGATAGAAGTTAAACTTTACCGGTGTCAACCAAACAGGCCCTAAGAAATGTTAGCAAAAGGAAGGTTGAAACTTGGAAGACTTCAAATCACCCCCGAGAACTTCACACCCAAAACCACTGAACTAGTGTTGTTGTTTTTGTTGCCTTAAACCTAACAATATCATTCAGCTACCATTCCTCCATGTATCTCCTATAGGCTGTTTTGTGTGTGTGTGTGGGGGGGGGGGGGGGGGGGGGGGGGAGCACGACAAAAAAAAGCAGTGGGGAGCGGGGGGGGGCCCGCGGCGAAAGACAAGGGACGGGGACAACCA
>Ga0182004_10001770_pt1 | contig 16258 bp, 8 predicted proteins | sample Sormic07211540_1_FD_120479 | JGI IMG/M metagenome (GOLD analysis project Ga0182004, IMG submission 120479) | Endophyte microbial communities from Sorghum bicolor roots, Mead, Nebraska, USA - 072115-40_1 MetaG | ecosystem: Host-associated > Plants > Roots > Unclassified | place: USA: Nebraska...
GGCGCCATGGCCAGGGAGCCTTGAGCTCGCCGGCGTCGGTGGGTTTCTCAATTCCGTGCACCAAAACGCGAAAGGAAAACACCAGAGAGACGAGGAGCTCACCGCGAACGTAGCTAGGGGCTTGGCTCGGGCCGAGAGAGGGAGAGGAGGTCGGTTCGCGGCGGCGGCTTTCGGCGAGATTCCGAGCTTCGCGCTGAGGGCGGCTAGGGTTCCCAGGGTGCAACAGATGGTGAAAGGAGGTTGCGGGGTTGAGGGAAAACGCTTTATAGCGCTCGGTTTGCGAGGAGAGCAAGGAAATCCCGAACAATGTGGGATTGAACGCGGCTGCAATGGAGTCCGGCTCGGTTCCGACTCCAGGAAGAAGAACAGGGCGCTGACAAGCGGGTCCATGTTGTCAGACGCAGAAAGGAGGGAGAGAGAGGGAGTGCGTGCGCGGGCTTGCTGGGCCGGGGAAGGGGAACTGGGCCGCGCCCGGCCGAGGGGGGGAGAAAGGGTTGGGCCGCAGGGGAAAAGGGAGCAGGCCGGGGCTAGGCTTCGGCTGGGGTTTTGTTTCCTCTCTTTTTTAAAATTATTTTCTGTTTTCTTTTCTCAATTCCTTTTCCAAAGAAAATTTTGAACAAAAATAAAAGATAAAAACAGAAACACACAACACAAAATAAATGCCATATTCAGCATGAATGCAAAAGCAGGTTTCTAAATTTATGGTAAATTTTAATTTGCACAAAATTATTTATTTTGCTAGATTCAAATGCTCACAAAAAATTCTTAAATAATCAAATTAATTCCTATTAATTGAAATCAAAATTTTGGGTGTTACATAGTGGATGATGAAAATTGAGTTTCAGTTGCGACACTTAACTGAATGGAAGATGGGGAGAGTAGGGCTGTGTGCCGTGTGGCCATGCCACATGTCGACCATATGCTAGCGACATGGCTGCATGCTAGGCTAGCCTAGGCTGAAGTGGAGAGGGAGAGATGGTGTTGCCTCTACCACACTCACTTCATCCACTTCGTCTATATCTCACTTGCTCTCTTCACCACTCTACGTAGTGTCATCGTCACTATTGTTGCCACAAGCTTCACCGAGCTCATGAGCCACCTCCCTTCCTCCCTTTCTAAATCTCTTGCACCCAAAGCTCTGCCATAGACTCCTCTACCTCCTGAGCCTCTTCTCTACTCGAGCTGAGCTCAGGTGAGGACACATTGCTCGGGTATGCCGTCATGGTCATGGTCGTCGTGTCCGCTTTCATGGTGAGCTCGTTGTTGTCTCACTCCCCTCACCTCCTTCTCCTATCGGTTGTGTTAGAGTATACCTATGGTAGCTCCTAGCCAGGTGCAGTACCCTACCAGCTTTGGTGGGCTCGAAGGAGAAGAACAAGAGCATAACGCTACCGTGCTCACCATTGGTGTACCACCGTGCATGTGAGCGAGCTCACCAGCACTAGTAGAGTGTGTTCCAATCACCTTAGTGGCTCTGCCTGATCACCACAGAGATGTAGCACCTACCTCCAAGGCTTGCCATGGCCAGGAACTGCGGGCGTACCATCGTGCCTCCTCTACCATCCACCATGGCTGGCGACAAGCTCACTCTGGTGGCTCTGTCGTGCTCCCACCTACCTCTATCAACATGGCTCAGTGAGGAGAGCACGCTGGTGCCCTTGTTACCCCAGAGACCTCACTGCCAGCGAGTTCTCCAGTGGTCAACCCCCTCCCCTGTCGCTGTTGTGTCTGGCCAGTGGACCTGTTGACTGGCCAGGTCCACTCGTCAGCAGTTTAAACTTTATCCCTGTTATTTTTATTTCTAGAAATTGTGTAGATCTTGTAATATTCATATTTTGAGTTCTAGAAATCCAAATGGAGTGGTTACAATTTTGCTGAATTCTTGGTGAAGTATAGTTTTTAATAAAAATGTAAAACATGATATATTTTATTGCAAAATAAATAGTTATTATCTATCCCTTTTATTCCCTAATAAAAAGAGGAAAATCATATCTCTTTATCTGCTGGTTCAAATGCTATGAAATTTATATGAGGTGGTCTCTATGGTATGTGGACACACTGGTAAAGTTTTCATGATTTTTGGATACTACATGAGTCAGTTATGATTTTCACTTGTTTAGTGAACTCGCTTGTGGTATTTTTCATAATTAATGTACACCACTAGTAAACACGAATTTTGGTGAGTACTGTTCTTGTGTTATGATGAAGTTAGAAAAAATATGAAATCTGTTGTGTGACACTTTTCACTAGGGTTTTCAATTTATGCTATTGTAAGCCTTGCTAGCTTGTCATTTTTGCATAGGTTGTTGTACATTTACAAATGCCATGAAACTTTTACTATAACCCTTATGAAGCATGGTTAGCTTATTTTAGTTTTGTTAGAAATTTCTGAGAAATTTTATTGCATGCTCATAAATTCACCTTAATATTTAAATAAATAAGTAAAGGCCCAAAAAGGATAAGTGTGATAATCATTATTATGTTTTCTGGTGTTCCTTATACATGTTCTAACTGTTTCTAATCTTGGTTAGGCCCAATGCTGCTTTCTCATATATGGTGAAATATCATTTTTCTTTATAATTCAATATTGAGTAATTTCTGGGCAGTTTGTAGAGCTTCAATAGTTACTCCATGAAGATGACACTTCCTGAGAAACTTGTTTATAATAAAGTTGTAGAAAACTCATCCATCTAGCGTGTGTTAAAGTTTCATAACATTTGGCTTAGTGTCTTGGGAATTATAGCTGTTTGCTCTCTGGAATTTCCAGAGCAGATCTGGGAACATGCTTGTTTGACTATGATACATTAGGAATAAGCCTGAGGTTCTATAGATGAATTGTAGACAATTTTATAAGCTTTCCAAAAAGTCTTAGATCACTTGATTTGGATACAGGATGCTCTGGTTATGGTTGAAACAATTGATTGCTGCTTGTAGATTGGGTGATACTAGTACATATGTATGATTGTTATGTGTGAGTTGTTACTAAGTAGATGCTTAAGCTAATTGAGATAAATTGTTAGCTACAGGCAGTAGACCTTTTACTAAGAATGTGAAGTTGTATACTAGGTTACTAGAAAGTGGTAAGTATTGGCTTTTCTACCGGAGAGGAGATATGCACCTACTCGGTAAACTAGAAGTAGTTTGTCTTGGGTTAATGTATCATGTTTGTTTAACACTTGTTCATATGCCATCCATCATAAAGCATCATTGCATCTTTTATGCATTCATTGTGCTTATACACCTTGTCATGCATGAATAGGTGTACCCAAGGGAGTAACGTTGCTAGAGTTCATACCATCTGAGCCAGAGGAGCAGCAAGGAGAGCCACCACAGGAGAGGCAAGAAGGAGAAGGACCTGATCCCAAGTCTCTTCTCGAGTGCCCTAACCACTAGCCTACCATGTTCTTCGCAGGCAAGGCCTAGAGCATTATAAGTCTTCTACCTATATTTATAAAAGCAATTGAGTCAATTATATAATGTATATATATTGATGCATTAAGTTGTAGGAACTGATATGGAACGTTTGCTACATAAGTACTACTCCTTGTCCACAAATATTACCTTGACCTTGAGTAGTTTCACGATTAAGTGTCTGCTTAGCCATGCTTAGCTCGGTAAAAGTTAGGTGATATCCTATCACTTACAAGTTTTAGGGAAATATATGATCACGCTTGGCTATATCTGCTATACTGAAAAAAGAAGCTTGTGTTAATAATAAATGGAGACCGGGTGGGATGACGATAGAGAAGCAATAAGGCATGGAGGTCTTGGGTGTGGACCTATCTCCATCTATATCGTTTAAGGACCAATTCATTGTGCGTCCTCTTATTATGTTGAACGCATGTCTAACACTTAGTTGGTTGGATAAGTCATTCTAACCATGAAGCCAAGTAGCTCCACTCGGACCAGATATCATGTTATATTGGAGGGCGCACCCTGGTTGGTAGTAAGAATGTACAAGGTGTCAATGGCATAAGACCGAGAAATCAAGTTAGAGTCCAGATTCCGAGCAGATTGGTGGACCCTAAGGGTGCAGCATTGATCGGACCCACAAAGTTAGTTATTGAGTTGTACCAAAGGTGACCTAAGGCTACCTTCGCAAGGTATGCCTAGGGTGAGTGCTAGGAATACCCCTTCAGCTGGATAGGAATCAATTCGAATTGTTGTCTCTCTTGGATAATGAGAACTTGACTCGAGCAGCGGTAATGTAGACACACTAAATAAATTTAATGGTTCTAATGATGAGAATGATGACAATGACTTACTATAACAGATATGGTTACTAATGCTTGTTCCTTAACCAAGTGATTCCTTAGTATAGGTGCTAACATACAATGGATAGCTTGACTAATTATAATTTGCAGTTAAAAGATGATGACTTACTTATATGCTACTTAAGCTTTTAAGCAAAAATGTTGTCAAGCTAGCTCCACCAACATAGCCTTGCATACGCCTTGGTGCCATCTTATTATTGGTTTATGATGGGTAAGTCTAGTTGAGTACCTCCTAGTACTCAGGGTTTATTCTTTCTTGTTGCAGATGACATTGCCTTCCACGGCTACTGTGTTAACTACCTCCATCCCACTGCGGATGAGGATTAGATAATGGGCAAGATCATCTCTTGTATCTCACCTGGATGCTTTTGTTGGGATAACCTCTGTACTGGCATATAATGGAACTAAATGTGTGTGGTGTTGTTTTTAAAACTATTTTGCTTCCCCTACTTGAAACTAGTTTGTAATAATTAACTATGAACTCTGATGAATGTAAGTGCTTGTGAACTTTAATGAATATGTAACCTATGATGGGAATGTTTAATCATCATGTCGATCTTGCTTTTCTATGTTGGTTGGTTTAAAATCCTTCAAGATTTCATTGGACTACCAGGTTTATATGGGCTCACGTATGTCAGTTTGACTGCTTTAAAGGTTCGTTGTACTAGTGCTCTTATAAATTGGACAGTTCTATTATAGGCTTGTGCAATAGAAGATACAAACCAGAACATAGAAGCTAAAGACTTCTGAGGAGCTAAACTGTGGGAAAAAAGGCAAGTATAGGGTCCTTTGAAAATGTTCTTTACTTAATAACTTTAATTACATTTACTTTTCTTGCATCTATCTAATACTATAAACCCTAAGGACTTACCTAGTCTTAACAATCATTCCTTGCACCTTGGGTTTTACACATGGGTAGACTTTCTTAGTTGCTACAACCTACAATGCACATGAAACATGATAAGTGATGATGTACTAGCAATGGCTTATGCACTTGAGGATGATGATAAGGTGTTGGCAATGATGATAAGATGTTGGCTTTCTTAGCAACATGCTTCCATGTTAGGGGGAACGAGTACTAGGCCCTTCTCTGTTGTGGTACTTTTGTCCACCCTCCCTAAGGACTAGTTCATGGAGGACATATTGTACAACCTCAAGCTATATGGATCTAGCTTTATGTATTAGCAGACCTCCTACTAGTAGAGTGATAGCTTACTGGGTAGGCACAAAAGGGGTGGAGGTTATTAAGTATGGTAGTTCAGGTCTCTTTGGGGAGGCATCAAGTTGCTACTTGAGCTATCCATAGGGATGGCTAACCATGTGTCTAAATCAAAACCTATAGCGGGTTGCTCCCTACTAGCGGGGATTGTGAAAAGTCTCATCATGAGGCACTACCTGCTCACCTTGGAAGTGTTTTGGGGTCGACGAGCCCCAGGAAAATGGGAAACATGACTTGAGGGTAAGGCCTAACAGCTCCACAGAGTTTGATGAAACTAATATGTTAGTCTCCTCATAGATACGAGTGGCCCTAGCCCTCACATGATTAGTAATCGATTACATGGAAGATAATGGTGGATTTCTCTGAAGGAAGTGGCAACTTTAGATGATGGATATGCATAGTGGAAACATGGTGGATTTATGCAACTTAAATAATGGATTGGGTTTGTTTACCTACCATAGAAATTCAAGTTGTTCTAATAAAATATTGCCATCTAAATATGCTCACCTGCACATAAACCAGTGCTAGTTTTTCCTTATTATAAGCCTTGCATGTCATGTTTTCCACCATACTTGTTGAGTGTGACATGTGCTCACCCTTGCTATTCCCCCACACAACAGACTATAGTAAAGGCTACTCAGAAGATTGATGAAGATGTTGTGGAGTTTTCGGAGGACTATCAGATGTGCTAGGTGTATGAAACCTGTCATTGACCTTTCTATGGGGTGGAGCTCAGCTATGAGACTAGAGTTTACGCTTATGTCTTTTTGTAAGAAATATTTAGAGTTATCTAATAACATTGTTTTGATTATTCACTGATGATGTCACTATATGTATGGAAATTGATCCAGGCATACATGTAGTTTGCATTTGATTTTGGTAGTAGTGTGTTCTAAGTCAAGATGGTTATGGGGAATTCCTCATTAGGTATCGTCTTCCCATCCACATCCCCGTGGGGGAAATTTTTCTCCATCCCTATCCCTATGAAAACTTGTAGAGGACATCGTCTCCCCATCCCTGAACCTGGGTAGGGAATGCATCCTCGACAAGGTCCTTGTCCTGGTATAAGTTTGGAAAAGAATGACTCAAACCAACAATCTAGAAGAAGAAATGTTCCACAAATGCATCTTGTATGTGCTAGAAATAAGATCATTTCATTTTACAAATCACAACTACTTTGCTGCCAAATCGCAAATAGAGAAAATCTCACAAATCTGTGTCAGGATGATTTGTGTCGGGATGAGAAAAAGGAGACACAGCAAGATACATCTCTCCTCTCCACTAGTAGATAGGATGAGAAAAAGGAGAACTTGACAACAAGCCAACAACCATCTTTCTCTACTTGCACCTACTGCGTCTTCTCCCATTCACCATAGGTTCTGCAGCTGATGTCAATGCGTCACTGCTCTTATGGATCTGCATGTGGATGCACCATCGCTACCCATGGAGGAGGGCGTCTACATGGGTGAATGCATCACTATCATGCGGATGCGCTGTCACTGCTGCTGAAGGGTGGCTACTAGAGGGCCTATGGCGCTACTAGTGCCAGCATGAGACAGTGCTATCTTTGTAGAGTGGTGGTAGCGATGGGTGGAAGAGTGGAGTAGTAGAGGATGTGGTAGTTGCAATTTAGGGTTAGTAGATCATATATATATATATAGCAGGCTATGACTTGGGCCTTTACATGGGCTATGATAGGCTGCGCTGCTTGCTGGTTTCCTAATTCGTGGATGAAGCGGGGTGGTGTTGCGAAGATTGAGGACGGAGAGCAGGGAACCATCCACATCCCCACCACCCCTGATAGGAATAAGATTTTGTACCATTTAGATCCACATGGGCAAAAATCTGCTCCCGTCCCTATCCCTAATAGGAGAATTCCTTACGGGAGATCAGGGCCCTATTGCCATCTTTAGTTCTAAGTGATTTCGTGGGTGCTACATGTAGGTTTAGTTTATGCATGTGTAAGGTGCCTTGCATGTGCATTTCTAAGGTCTCATAGAACACATCTACTAACATTTGTTTGGTCAAACTATCCTTGGTCACAAGATTGTTATTTTTGTTGAGTTATAGGTGATGAATTAGCTAAACCTTGGTTTCTATGATTCAGGGATGATGGAGCTTGGGATCACTTCCCAAAAGGTGGAGAAGAAGTAGAGTCAAGTGCCTAGGGCTAGCTAGGCTCTCAAAAAGTCATCGTTGACCTCCTTCAAAATCTCTTACTGCAAGGGATGAGCTTGTCCAACCTCAATCCCTAGCAAGAAAATTTTGGTGTTGACCTTTAGGTTCTTATGGTCTCCATGGTTTTCCTCCTTGATGTTGATCATTTCTCCTTCTTTTGTTTGCTTTGGGAGGTGCTCAATAAGGTGGATAAGAGATGAATTAGAGAGAAAGAGTAAATGGAGAGAGAGAGATATCCTCCTTATGGCTTTAGGTCTTAGAAAGGATGCCATCTATGCTAATTGGTGGGATTATGATGTATCAAATGTTGACAACTCACAAATCCATGTAGATCATTGGGGTGTTGATAGACTGCCTATCACAAAACTATAGCATGTGGGTCGATGCTTTGAACTATGCAATTGACAGAATTTTGTGAGATCATCATGGACTATCCATTAATGATAGAAGGACTATCATTGACTAATAACAAAACCCCAATAGGATGTTTTGTCATGCAAGTTTTGAAAATATGAAATTTGAATGTAGATTGTGCTCATGATGGGCATGGTTACTGATATGCACAACCATGTCATGACAAGGCCAAGATAAATGAAGAGGGAGGGAACTTAGGGGCTGAACATCTACTTACCTAATTCGGGGGGTTACTTGAGCCAATTGTAGTGGTATTTATAGAGGAGAACAAGGGGTCATTGTACGACCACTTGAGTGGTTGTTTAACCCCCTTATTGCAACATCCCAGTCTAGGGGTTAATAGGATCAATAGGATACTCATATCAACAAGATGCAACTTCTTTTTTGGAAGCCTAGCTCCAAAGAACTCTAAAGTTAAGCTTGCTTGACTTAGAGAAATTTAGGGATGGGTGATCGACCAGAAAGTACTTCTCGAGTGCCCATGAGTGAGGACAAAGTGTATAGAAAAGACTGGTTGGTCCGTGAGGACTAACTATGTTCTAGAAAAGTTGTCAAATGTAAGTTGGCCCTGGCTTCATGAGGCGGGACATTATAGAATGGCATTAGAGTCGACTCTCATAGTTTCACAGGCGCATGTGTCATAGTTGAGCAGGCATGGTGCGCATGGCTGGTGTGCAACTAGAGTGATCACATAGCATGGCACACGTACTGGGTGTGAGAATGTAACATCCCAACCTAGGGCTTAATAAGGTTAATAGGATACTCATACCAATAAGTTGCAACTTCTTTTTTGGAAGCCCAGCTCCAAAGAACTCTAAAGTTAAGCGTGCTTGACTTAGAGAAATTTAGAGATAGGTGACCGATCGGGATGTCTTCCCAGGTGCACCTAAGTGAGGACAAAGTGTGCAGAAAAGACTAGTGTTGGTCCCTGAGGGCTGACTATGTCTTAAAAAAGCTGCCAAATGTAAGCCGACCTAGCCTTGAGGAGGTAGGATGTTACACTTATCCCTTCCTTACTATTCATCTTTGCCATTTATATTCTTGGATTCCAACATTTCATGATGGAGCAAAGGAGCAAGTTGCTAGGTTCTTTTAATGGTTGCCTACACATCAAGTGGCCTACCAACCATGCCAAAGGCATTTTGGCCCTCTTCCTTGTCTCAATCTTGAATCGTTGTGCTTTAGTGCTATATAGTAGCAACACATCATGTTAATAGGGTCGGGTGGTCTCCTAACTTGATTCATGGTAGATTGATCCCCTACTATTGCACCTGCTATAATCTTTCTTCTGTGACCATGTTATTGAGGAAAGATTGTTATGAAACCTAGCCTTGTCATGTTGTCCTCCTCACCATTTATACTATTAATATATCTTTGTGGTGTTGATTATTTATTTGTATCCTTCATGTTTCATCTTGTTATGAACTTATCCCTTGTTTGGATTAGCTAATCATAACCTCAATTGATTCCATGTAGAAGTTCAAAAACCATAGTACTCCAAAGTGAAATTGTACAACAATGTAATGTGTGGCTGTCACACCAGGCCCAATTCGGAATTTGGCCTGTGCTGGCCCATGTGCACATTATGGGATAATTGTGGAGGATTTAGTCCCACCTTGGTTATTAAGGGTGGGTTAGGCCAACACATAAGGCTTCTAGAGTCCATCCGACCATCCCCGGGTTAATCCTTTTATGCAAAGCAAGGATGAAAGCGTAGGTGGTAGGTGTGGTTCACTCAGTGTATAGAGTGGATCTGAGTCGTTTGGACTCTAGGGTGTTATAGTGGTATCAAAGCTGACCTTCGTGGCCACGGGTGCATGCGGGTCAGGGGCGCGGACATGGGGTTCATTGTGCATGTAGCCCATGTGGGGTGCATGGCATGGCATATGTGCCGACACTGGATATATGGTTGCGTGTGCTAAGAGGGAACGTTCCTGGTCATCATTTGCTTGGTTGTGGGTATGTTAGGCTGACGAGGACGTTGGGTCCTTTGAGGGGGGTGTATGTCACCCCTGGCCCAATTTGGAATTTGGCCCGTGGTGGCCCATGTGCATATTATGAGCTAATTGTTGAGGATTTAATTCCACCTTGGTTGTTAAGGGTGGGTTAGACTAACATATAAGGCTTCTAGAGTCCATCCCACCATCCTCAGGTTAATCCTTTTACGCGAAGCAAGGACGAAAGCATAAGCGGGATGGTGGTAGGTATGGTTTGCTCAGCGTGCAGAGTGGATATGAGCCATTTGGACTCTCGGGTGTTATAGTGGCATGCCATCCTCTAGAGGAACAAGTTGCATTCATGTGTGCATAGTTTAGGATCAGTTTATACATGGGAGTCTTATATTTCCTTAGTGATAGATATATGCCTATGAAACTTGTATCTTCTACTTCTCCAATAGGTCTAATGTCTAAGTGATCAATATAAATTGGAGTACAAGTCCCACAACCAGTCATTAATAAAATGAAATAATATAAAATAGGGTAAGTAATAAAATCTAGTGCATAGCTAAGAGTAAATAAATAATCTCAATGCAATGTTAATTCTAACATAGCTGACACACCAGACTGAGTAAAATGCAACAATGAAAAAAGACACATACATCTTAAAGTACCACACAATATTTCATGACAATGAAGCTGCTCATACTCTAGCATAGGATAATACTATGACACTTAACCCACATATATTGGATGAACTAATAGGCCACCATGCAACTTGGCATACTAGATGGTGTATAAAACCTAGTTCATGTCTGCATTCATCATCCACTGAGTATCAAATAGATTTCCTAGCTTATCACTAGTCAACTCCAAGTGCCCCCCATCTGCCTCCATGGTCGGAGCCACTAAGGAACTACTAGCTCCCATCTGCTCTTGTTGTTGGCCAATAGCCAAGGAGGCCATCAAGCTATTGCTCCTACTTGTATGGACAGTGTGGTATAAGAATGGTGACCAAGCTTGGGCATTGCTCATGGAAGTAGGATGTCCACCAAACCTATACTGATTTGTGTTGTAGACACCTCCACCAGAGGTGTGCCCTTCCCAGGCAGAAGCATTTGTTTGTGGCAAGGGCTCAAAATCATAAAGTCCAATGTCATTGATGCTATAACGTTGCTTCTTGGTGCCATTTTCTTTCCTAAGGAAGTACTTTTGAGCATGGCTGGAAACTTGCACTGGGGTCTTGGTGGTAACAAAGTGCTTGGAGATGTTCTTCCAATTTCCACGACCGTACACATGTAGACCACGGAGGAATTGCCTACAATGATATAGAGTTTGAAGTTAACTAATTAGATAGAAATATAGATTCCATGTCCATACATATGCAAGATTAATAAAAGAAAAATAATATATAAAGACCTCATCAAACAATAGCTCACAACCTATGGTTAATAAGGGCACTAAAAATTCATGTGATAGACATTAAAATATGTACGAGATGCTTTAAGGATATTTAGCAAATAACTAACCTATGCTCATTTATGGTCCAAAACCTCCCAATGTGTTGGCTATCCTTACGAGGAGTGGGCCTGTTTCGTGGAGTCTCCATCACATTCCTCATGCCAAACATCTCTACTTGTTTATAACCATCAAATGCTTCCTTGTTGCCCATGGATGGATCCCCCACAAACACCCCAAAGGGTTGATTTATGAGGTTGCTACTTGCTTCCACATGTTGGTTACCACTCTGTAATGTTTGTGTCATCTCCACCATGACATCAATGTACAGGTTGGTTACCTGATACTTCTCCTTGCTAGGGAACATTGCTTGGAGCTCATCCACAATTTGATTGTGCTTCTTGTTCATATCACCAACATAGTTGTTGTTGGTGTTGTCCCTTGCAATGAGAGATTTCACCATCATGATCTCATAAGCACTCCACTCTCCCTTCAACTTGGGATCCATATGGTTGAGTACTACAACAATTGGTAGTTTGAGCTAAGAATGAGAGTTGTTGGGTTGTGGAGATTGGCAAACACCAAGGCTGGTATTTATAGGATTCATGTGAATCTTTTCTACTAATTTTGATTAATTGGGCAATTGACTTTGATATGAAGGAAAAAAATTAGATTTTGATAACAAAGTCAAAGAATATTATACACCCTATATATAGTATATCTCTACTTCAATGACTTTTTTCTCAAATGCATTAATATTTAGCGCTAGAAATTTGCTATAAGCTCCACATATACACATTGTCAACTTGCCAACGCCAACAGTTTTCCAATGTAGAGCATAGACTTGAGAGTAGAAAAGGTAGAGAAACACTAGTGCAGTCTATTTTGGTTGTGAAGGTGAGGTTTCAAGGCAGACCCATGTGCGCCCATGTATGTAGCCATTGACGGTGTGGTCATGCATGGCCATAGCACCACTGATGTCATGCCTAGGCACACAGGTTAGAATGATACCAACATCTGGTTTGGCTACTATTAGTTGACTACATCGTCAATGGGGAAGTCAAATGATTTAAATGCTTCACCTCATATGTGTGATATATATTTATCTATTCAAATATCTTGATGGATTACTGCAACATAAATGATCATGAACATTTTGAATCTTGTAATATATGCTTATCTTTTCTTATGATATGGTACATAATAGTTTTATTTGGTACAGATGTACAAAATGAATGTTAGTGTAAGTGATTTTGTTCATTGGGAGTTTACAACTAGGCCAGTGTGTGGTTGGTTTGGTCTTCCTAGTTTTCTTGAGAAGTTGTTTTGAATGATGTGAGAAATTATGAATTGCATGTTTTCTTCATACCTTCATGATTTATATATGCATGCAAGATAAATTTCACTAACTAATTTGGTAACAAATGTTTTTTATTGCGTCATAGATGACACTTTATTGATTAGTTGCAAACCACTAGTGGTCCTTCTATAAAAGGCAATAAGTCCTCATAATAATTAGTTGACACAAAAGAGCAAGAATTAGAGTTAACCTCGGTAACTTAGTATCTTAAATATTCAAAAACCATTTTATCCTCTTATGTCTACACTTCCATTTTACCATGGGTTCATTGAGCTCACAAACCAATAGTAGAAATACAAGAAGGGCTTGTTTGGTTCCCAAGAATTGAATCAGCTTCAAGGAATCATATTCTAAGAATTGATTTGTCTAGAATTGAATCAGCTAGAAACTGATTCATTTCCATTCATCTTGTTTGGATGCAAACAAAATTGAATTCGTGGAGTTAAAATCTGTTTGGCTAGCTTATATCAAGATTTGAATCTAGTTATTGCAGACGGAGTACACCTCCATAATAAATAGCATAATATATGTATGTATTCACCACAATACATGAGATAGATAAACAACCCAATATAAGTTAAAACACCTAATAATCAAATTAAAATAACAAGTACATCAATACATCATAAAGTACTTGTATAACTAGGTAGAAGGATTACACAATAATATTGCTTAGAATAGTACTCTAATAACTTCTTAAGCAACTTTAGTAGCCACTTCTTTCTCCTGTGTAATGGTAGGGCTATCATGGACTCAAAACTTGTGAGTATCAGAGGTGAAGATGTCATACACTTAAAGCTTGGTATCGGAGTCAAGTCCTTCGACCTCTGTTAGTGTTGCAAGTACTTCAGATGATGGAGGAGGCTTTGGTGGTGCATCTTTGCCAATGGAGAGGCGGCTCATACTGTCTTGAACATATCCAATTTCTCACACCAGATTGAGTTAAATGAGTCATCTGACCTTTGCCTCTTCAAGCTTCTTGAGGTTGTTGTTGACCCAGCTAGATCTTTGTTGCTACCGCCTTCTTTAGCCATCTCCCTTGAGCCCTTAGATGTTGTATGAGCCGCCTCTCCATTGGCATGATCCTTGCAATAAACTAAACTAATAAACTCCTAGTACTTGATGACTTTGTTCCTATAGCCTTTAGACTCTTTGTTTTTTTGTAGAGATAATTATACTTAAACATCCATCACTAGTAATTGCATCAAAAGGAGTAGATAGAACTGCCTTGCAGTATGAAAGAGAACTACAGACCACACATGTGTGCTCAAAGACAAAACCATACAAATGTAGTACACTTATTAATTAGGCATTAATACTGAACTAAACTGAACCTGAACCTCATTGCTACCTAATATACTAGACTAAGACTACTAAACCAAAATAAACTAGCATCCTCTCGGAATAGCTTTGGAAGCATAGCAAGCATATATTAGAGGCTCAAGAGTGAGGGCCCAAACCTTATCAAACCATGCAGAGAAACACTGACAGGCTACTGAAATGCCAACCCCCACTACATGGTTAACTATTACAACTGACAACTCACACACATTTGAAGCTCATGCAAAAAGCAAAGCAGTATAGCAAACCATACTAGAAAGTTTTTATTAGAATGATAAACAACTTGTAATGAAAAATGATTGTATATTGGTATGCAGATAGTTACACGACCAGAAGTTGATTAACCTATGCAAAGCAATACTCAACTAAAACATGATAGTACTAATCAAGGTACAGTACAGTTCATTGGACCATTGGACAATTGGGCTACCTGGCATAGTTCATTGACTATCACACATGGAGAATTCAAAACTTGAGTTGCTGCAGATAAGAAAGCTATCTAGAGTTGCAGATAAGAAAGCTAGCTATGTAAACATGTAATTTCCATCAATTTTGACACTTCTCATCCTTATTTAGTACTCCACTAAAGTATCCAGCAACACTTTGTCCATGTCATCGTCCCATGGAACAACATAACCCCTTGATGATTTCTTACCCTTTCTACATCTTCCAGCAAAAAAAGAAGTTACAATGGTCAATATGACATTGTGCAAACATTTAAACATGAAAACAATTAGATATGCAACATTTAAACATGCACACATATAGATATGCAACAAGATAATATAGTTACCATACATTTGACCATGCCTTGATTGGTAATCATTAAACATCTCACTAGCTTTGGTGTCTCTAAAACTATTCCATGGATTGGTTGATTAGACATGTGTAATCATATTTTGCTCCCCTTGAGCTTCAATGGGAGCAGCAGCAATGGCACTATCAACTATATTGATAAGTGACTCATCCATAACCCTTTGCTTATCTAGTACAAAGTTATGTAATACACAACAAGCATTTATTATTCTAATCTACAAGAGGTTAGTAGTATAAGTTAGTCAAATTATTAGCCAATAAAAATTAGTTGTTTCTCAACATATGATTTTATTTTATACCTGGTTTTGTAAGTCAAAATATGAGTTGTTTCCCAATATAGCCCACCACATCTTCAATAGCCCAAATGTTCTTTCTATCATGTTTCGAGCCTTTGCATGGCGCAAGTTGAAAAAGTTCCTTTGTGTTAGATGGATTGTATCCTTGGGCATCCCACTCCTTCAAGTGATATCATGTGGATCGATATGGGGCTAGGAATCTAGGACCATTCGTATACCCAACATCTACTAGATAGCATTTACCACTTGGGATAGTAAAAGCATCCTCTCGAGACATCACATCTAGCAAGACTCGAGAATCTGAAGCTGATCCTTCCCATCCCACTAAGACATAAAGAAACCTCATATGCCGGTCACAAAACCCCTAAACCATTGGTTGTTGCTTCCTATTTCTATACTTACCTTGGTCAACTAGTGGCACAAATACATTAATATGTGTGCCATCTAGTGCACCAAGGCAATCATCAAACCATTTCCACTTGGGATCTTAAGGTTGAACAACTGTAGGATCAGGAAGCTTGATAAACTCATGGCTTAAAGAGAGAACACCTTCAAGTGGAACAGATATGTTCATCTTTGAAAGAAATATGTCCATGCAATGATATTCTTAAATATAGAATATATATATATAGGGAAATTCCAATACTTGTTTATCGGTTTGATATACTTATATACTCATATTAAGATACTCTAGATCTTGCCACGCAAAAATTTTATAAAGGAATTCATATTTTTAATATATTACTAAAATGTCACTACTATATTATATACAATAAGTATAACCATACTCTATGTATGCATGCATACATAACATACATATCACCTTAGATGGTCTAGTATGATCATATAATTTGTCTATATATATTTTGTTCGGTTATATACACCTTAAATCTAATATATATATATATATATATATATATATATATATATATATATATATATATATATATATATATATATATATA
>Ga0182004_10001771_pt1 | contig 16255 bp, 15 predicted proteins | sample Sormic07211540_1_FD_120479 | JGI IMG/M metagenome (GOLD analysis project Ga0182004, IMG submission 120479) | Endophyte microbial communities from Sorghum bicolor roots, Mead, Nebraska, USA - 072115-40_1 MetaG | ecosystem: Host-associated > Plants > Roots > Unclassified | place: USA: Nebraska...
AAGAAGGACAAGGCTGACCCTTCAGCTGCAGATGCTGCTAGCGGTGAAGCAACTGAAATTGTGAAGAACGATGATCAGAAGCTTGATGGCAAGAAGAAGAAAAGCAAGAAGCAGGGAAAAGATGATGATGTCGAAGCTAGGCTGGAAAAGGCAGAATTAGCAATAATTAACAAATTTGAGGCAGCAGAAAAGGTCAATGGAGATGGCAATGAGTCTAGAGAGGAAGAACCAAAAAATCAGAACGATGGTGCTGATGACAGAAATGGTGCTGTGGAAAAGAAAAAGAAGAAGAAGAAAGATAAGTCATCTGTCGAGACTTCAGAGAAGACTGATGCAGGAAGTGCACCTGCTGAGGCTGATGGCGCCAAGGAAAAGAATGGTGCTGTAGAAACAGTGAATAATGATAATGAGAAAAAGGCCAAAAAGAAGCGCAAGAAGTCTAACCTGGAAGAAAATGTTCAGGTGGAAGGTAAAGAAGCTGCAGAGAAAGATTCAGTCCCAAAACCAGATGATGGGAACAAGAGTGGGATGGATGTTGATGAAGAACACCAAGGAAAGTCGTCAAATGAAAATACAGTTGCTGGCAAAAAACGGAAGCTAGAAGAAGTTGAAGGAAGCATTTCCCCTGTGACTCCGAAAGAAGATAGCACCGCTAACCAAAGTCTAAGCAATGGCTTTGCTGAGGATAAAACAAATGAAGATAGTAACATAAAACCAAGTAAAAGGCAGAAAAAATCATCTGAAGTACGCAGTTTTCTTTCTCTCTATCCATTGGTCCATTTGCTTTTTTTTATTTGCACTTCATTTCCTGTAGTTTAGTCACCTTAGGAGGTGTTATCCATAATTCTTAGATCTTGTTTATACATGATGCTTCATTTACTACTAGCTTTTTTAGCAGCTTGCTTATGCATTATGGTTCAGAAATGCCTCCATAATAACTGATTACCAGTGTGTGAATTAACCTGAGGATGTTTAGAAATTCATTACATTTGCTATACCTGATACTTTGGATCCACCAACATCATTCTAATTTGCTTGTCATTACTTTGTATAATAGAGATTATGCAGGTAAACCGACCAGTGATGCTGTTGCTGATCTTATGCTTGGTAGTGCTTATGATAATGATCTTATTAGGTCCATTGGCTCTTGGATGTAGATATTTCGTGATTAATCTTGTAACAAAAACAGCAGCAGCAGCCTTTTCCTTTTTAAAATTCTGATAAATTCTGATCAGTGTCATCAAAATTTTGATAAATTTCTTTTTTAAAAAAAACCTACTGCAGCCTAAGAGTGTGACTCCTTTTCAACGGATCAAGGTGGATAGTGTCACATTTGCAGATGATAGACTTCAGGATAACTCGTACTGGGCTAAGGTGCTTTACTGCTTTGTTGATCATGGATGCATATGGTGAAAGATTTTAGCATTTATCAAGCTTAACCTTTTTACCGAGGCTGGCTCTCCGCAAAATTTTTTCTTAAAAAAATAAAAAGTCTTTACCGAGAGCCTGCCTGTATGGCTCTCGGCAAAGACCAACTTTGCCGAGAGGCAGCCAGCCAGGCTCTCGGCAAAAACTTTTTTAAAATAAAAATAAAAAGTCTTTGCCGAGAGCCTGCTGCCTGTATGGCTCTCGGCAAAGACCCTCTTTGCCGAGAGCCAGCCAGTCAGGCTCTCGGCAAAGACTTTTTTTTTAAAAAAAAATAAAAAGTCTTTGCCGAGAGCCTATCAGCACGGCTCTCGGCAAAGACGACGTCAACATTGACGTTCCTCGACGGCGCCGTGGGTTTTGCCGAGGGCGCTTCTGGCCTTCGGCAAAGTCTTTGCCGAGAGCCTGCCACGTGGCTCTCGGCAAAGTCTTTGCCGAAGGCTTTTAGGCCTTTGCCGAGGGCTCCCGGCTCTCGGCAAAGAAGGCGCATCCAGTAGTGACATATTACATCACTGATTCCCCGGCAGTAACACATCCCCGCAAGCGGACCCGGACCTATCTGTAGGCATTTAGCACCAAGATGGAAACCTTGTTTTCTGCAAAGCCCTCGGCAATCAAGATCCACGTGACACCTTGAATTAGGGATGGGACGCAATATCGTGTGCGTTGGCGGCACCGGCGGCGACGGGGAAGGGCGGCTGAAACCATATATGGAAATCCAAAAGGACTAGCTGTTGGTTAACTAGTATTTCTAAAAGTATCGAATTAAAACACGATGGAGGTATAGTATGTAAAAAAAGTAATAACCACACCTGACTGACGTGAAGGTTGAAGGCATATGATGGTAAGAATTAAGAACCAAAGCAATTGTCACGGGCGCGATCCTCATTCTATCGCTCGTAACGAGGGTCATGACCAAGAGAGACACAGAGTATATATATTTTACTACTGTTTTCTTTTATAATACCTACGAGGAGGTAATTAATATTGGAGGATAACTTGCTGTATGTACGCATTTATATTATACTAGGTAGCATACCCGTGCGTTGCTACGGGATATGAAAATTTTGTACTATTAAAAACACACGGATCGCACGATAAAATAATAATACTATTAAATTAAATATTGACACTAAAGTGATATTTAATCTAAAAAGAATAATTTATGAAATTAACAGTCACGGAGGATGTGACGTCACAAGCTCACAAACTCATTGTAAGACATTTTCATGATGCGACTAAGATAATCTTTATATCAATAGAAAGAAATCTCCGTTACCTATTTCTCAAAATTTGAATCACATGTAGACAAGCAATTCAGTCTGAGCACTGTTCATTGGTTCTAAACAATTCAAATTTCAAAAGCCTCTAGTGCGCAACTTGCCATTACTGGCATACAACTCATTAGCACCACCAGAAAAACGAGTCTTTATGTATGGATGCTTCATTTTATCTACTATTCCCAGACCTATACCACTTCTTTTTGAAGCCTGCATTGGTAATTGAGATCATTGGAAACATAGACTTACTGGCAGGAAATCAAAATTGCACGCAATTCATATCAAATAAATACTGGCAGGAAATCAAGTGGGCATACCCAGTGCACAGAGCTCAAAATGCTATACATAACAATGTATTTGATTTGGTTAGGACAACTTTGGAAAAAAAAAGGGACTGTTCTATACAAAGCAATGTATTTGATTTGGTTTGTAGGACAGCTTTGGGAAAAGAAGAGACTGTTGTATACCTACATGAATGGCTGGTTGAAGATTTTGTATAGTCCAAAAAGTGATTCCAATGAATTTGATTGTCAATGTGCCAATCAACTTAAGCATTTGATAAATGGAATTAAATATACTTCAGAAATTAGAACCACATTATTTTTCATGCTTCGTAAATGCTTTGTTGTTGTTCTCCTTTGTTTTTTTCAAAGAGACTATTCTAGTTCTCTGGTATAATCATATTTGCACTCACTCTGACTATACCTAAAATTGGTATGAACAAACAAATTTGATAACGACAGTGAATAAATAAAAAAATAAAATTGGAGTGTTACAACTCTCGGCCTCTTAAATTTTGTTAGCACAAATTATTTCTTGATGAATAAATATTAAATAGTTCCAAAAGCATCACTACCAGATGCTATGGTAAAACAGCACAAAGAAATAATTAGAGAAAGATTTGCATACATTCTTGTGTAGAAAGCTGAAAGATGCTTGATTTTCAGAGTTAGTTGGCCACTATAAACAAAATATGAACATCAGTTTTGCATCTTGCTATATCTGGTAATCGAAAAAGCAAAACAAACTCAGTAAATTCAGTGAGCACATGATAAAAAAAAGTAGTTTAACAGCTTTGTTCCAGGTCACTAACACTTCTAAAATCTTTCATTTTTCCTCAAAAGCTCGCACTTGATCAGGGGAGTTGTGATAATGGGATTTCTATACAAAAATAGTCACAGTTACCAAAATTAATCCACGACCAGAATAATCACATTTTTTGCCATTCTTTTTTCCACAACCAGATTATTCAATAGAAAATGATGCAAATTTAAGAAAATAAGTAATGGTCAAAGGTTCAGCGAATCAGTTCTTCGAAAGAAGATCAGCCATTCCAAAACGGATGTGTGATCAGCCAACCCCGTCAGTTCTTTTTGAGTTGTGGCTTAAATACTGAATCCAATAGTTGGTTCTTGATCCAAAGGTCAATTACATGGTTCAGCTCCATGAGCTTCATGAGTTGAGTTCTTGAAAGAGCTAGAAGGACTGGTCAAAAGTTGTTAGTTTAGGTGAGTCTAGCCTTCTTAATAATGCCTAGGTGCCCACTATCATAGCCATTTAAAAAGGCTTGAACTTGTAGATAGCATGTTTTTTTTTAACTAAAGGTCCTCCAAACAAGTAATGAGCATATTTGGAATAGGACAGTTGTATCCACAGAACTGTTATTCAGGACAAGATCACCACCAAATGCAGAAAGTCACGTTACCCCATTAAAATGTCAGGTTGGTGCATAAACAAAATTTTCCCCAGCAAGAAAAAATGGTCTTAGCATAAGATCCATCAGATGAATGAGCTAGGTGTGTTTTTATTCTTTTGCTAATGTGGTATCTGGTATGTCTAAATTTTTAAGATCAAATTGAAATTTGCTTTCAGGTGGATAGAAGTACAAACACTATTATCATCAGATGCAACTTGTAATGTCATCGTCCGATATGGTTGCTGGTTTTAGAGCTGCCAAACCTTATACTGCAGTTGCCCTCTTGACAATCTCACAACATTTCTGATGTCTTAAGGATGCTATCAATGATCAAATAGTGTTATCTAGAAGAAATTGGGGAGGATGACAATATATAAATGTGAGCACCGATATTTTTATATACTAAAGGAAAAAATTGTTGTGAGAGTTTTGCTATCGAAGCTCTGATTTTTTTATATGCTAATGGAAAAAAAATATTGTGAGACCTTTGCTACCGAAGAAGTTCGCTCTGTAGAGTGACGTGGTATTGATCAAATCTGCATGAACCAAGACCCTGATTGCAGCTAGGCTTTGAAGTGATACTATTGCTTGTGGTAGTCTGGCTGGCAAAGAAACTCTTAGAAACAACTTATTTAGAAATTTATTATTTGCTAAGGTTCTATCCTTACTTGCATAAGCGTAAGCTTATAGAAAGAAACAAAATGCTGTAATGATTTTTTTGAGCGAGAATCCATTTGCAGCAGCAAGCCCACAAATGACAGCTCTCGAAAATCACATGAAAAGGAATTGATCCAAACATTTTGGCAGATAGATAAAGAGTAACACCTCCACATGTTTTTAGCGGAACTGGGCAGGCATTCTGCCATTTCATTTTAGTAGAGAAGATATAGGGAGGGAAACCATCTTTACAGCAGAGGATATAAGGAGGGAAACCATCTTTACATACTACAGAGGACACACCTTACTCGGTGATGGAGTGTATCGTATTAAGTTACAAAACAAAACTATGAGAGACAACTTTCTAATAACAGTACCATGTGGATGAGCTTCCCAGTGCTATAACACTACTTTGTGTTTTTTTTTTCAAAATGCATTAGTTCCAGTGTATTAGTTTTCTAGTTTTATCTGAGAAATCTGCAACTAGCTTGTGACCCACACATCTATGATTTATTTGTTCCTACGAAATGATTTGATGAACCACTTAAAGTTTCTTCCAAAGGAGAGAAGAACCAAAAATGGCTTCTTAACTCGTTTAAACTTTGGCTCTAGAAATCAAACACCGTACAACCCACTGCATTGACAATCTTTTGGTACAGTGATGGTTATGTAGGATATGTAGCTCTTCATCTACTAACGACGACCAATACTACTGGCCCAAAGATGTGTAATGTCAATGCAAGTTAGTATGATCTAAGAGAAGTATATGCTTAGGTGCTCCACTCACCAAACACCTCCCACAGATTCACAAGGTCCTGTTCCCCTGTCAATCCTGCCTTCCAAGCGGACTAAAGTCTATGGCGTGTTCCTTCAGTCGAAACTGGTGCTTTCTCTGTTGTCAAATCAAAATGGTAAGTAAACAATTCAATATAGTTCCTTTTTTCTATAAATTAAATTGGTTGACAAATTTCATGAATTACTCCTTTAAGGAAACTCAACTATTAAATTAATAATCAAACAACCTATTTCTATAACAACTTCTGAAACAATTAAATTTTATTGGAGAAAATTCATGAATGTCATTGTACTCAAATCAGGTCTGCATTAAGGATTTGGAGATGCAGCATGATACAAATTTGATAAAGGTGTGCATTCCAGATGCAAAACAGGTTGGGAAATTCTACTAATTAAGCAATGCCAAATGAAGTGCATTAGGAATAAAAACAATCCTGCATAGGCCGCTGGTTGCAATTAGAGACCTTAGGTTCAAAATGATGATAGGTAGTTCTTATCTCCTTCATCCTACATTCAGATAATGAAATTTGAAACATTGTATATCCATTCAGATAATAAAATTTGAAAAATTGAAGCCACTGCAATGCTGCACTTAACTGCTGACCTGCATTTAGATAATGAAATTTGATCCCCTTTAATGTAGATTGATCCCGTGGCAAGTCCTGATGTGGCATGAAAATTGATAGGTAGTCCTATCTGCACCAAACTGAAGTCTAGAAAAGACAGCACTAAAATCAATAACCAGAAGAGAGAGAAAATTGTGCATCACCGATAAACAAAGGAGCTCACACTACAAATTCCATTAAAAATGGCATGTTCAGGTCAACTCTAAACTAAAAAAAGAGCAATTCTGAAACTGAAACTAACAGAACAAAAAAGGGCATGTTTCCCTGATGTGACCAAGCTACCTTTATTCACAAATTTATTCACAAAGGCACATAATTCAAACTGATATTTTCTGGGGTAAACAAAACTAACTATGGCATAATCCAGAGTCGTCAAACAAAAAAACTATGAACCACCTGCTGCCAGAAGCAAGCTTCAATTAGCCTGATCTGTAAAACATCTTACTTTGAAGGAATTAATCTCTCTGCAATTAATCTCATAAACTAAAACAAGAGCAATTCTAAAACTAAAACTAACAGAATTTGGGCATGTTCCACTTATGTGATCAAGGTACCTTTATTCACAAAGGCACATATAATTCAAACTGATATTTGAGGTAAACAGAACTAACTATGGCATAACCAAGAACACTATGGCTTAGAGATGGGCACAATAAAGCACCTGTTTCATTTATGAAGAGGAGCAAACCCCCTATCAGATTTCTCCGCTGATGACTGCTTGTGGTGCAAAGATGCAACATCTCCACCAGAATCACTGTAGGTGGTGACAACATTAGTGGGAAAACATATTTGTAAATAAAACAAACAAAATTGCGAGTTGATGCTCCTCGTCCTGCATTCACTTCCTCCTCCACGAGTTGGTGCTCCTGCTCGAGTGGAGATCCTGCGGGAGCCCCAGACCTCTGAAGAAAGGGAGAGATTGACAGCCCTCGCGGTCCCATAGACACGCTGGACCGGCATATCGGGGCACCGCCCCCAAGATTAGAACTCCGCTAGCCAGGACATAGATGTTGTGTGTGTGTGCCATCGTTGACTGGGAGGGGATCGATCGAAAGGGTGTCGCATGTGCTACCGCCGACGTAGGGAGGGTGGGGGGCGAGCGATGATGGCGGCACCATTGATGGACGTGATGGCGGCACCCATCCCTCTAATCACCTACTTGTCAACGGTAGGAGGCCCTTCTGCTGCTGATGTTGGTGAAGATGGGGCAGTCGTCAGCGCGACAAGGCCGAGCGCCGCTGCCGTGGCGAGGAGCCGTGAGCATGCCGCCTTGGCAGAACGAACCCATGGCGCGATGGGGTAGAGCAGCGGAGGCGGCTAGGGGAGAGGGGAGGCGGATGAGGCGTGTGGGGGTAGGGTGGACGGCTCGCCATGGCGGCGGCCAAACCCTAGAGGAAGAGAGAGGATGCGGGATGGGGGCGGTTGCGGGAAGTTGTGCGCACATCAGACGCTGGGTCCACATGTCCAAGTCCAATATGGCACATGTCATGTGGGTCCACATGTCCAAGTCCAATATGAGCGGGCAGCCTGGGACTGGGAGCAACTGCCATGTGGGTCCAAGTCCAATATGGCACATGTCGTGCGTACCCGTGCCCGTGCCGCCGATCGCTGTTGTGCGCGCGTTATTTATTTCCACTTATTATTTGTGTGTTTGAGTGTTTGGATTCAATTATTTGGTGGTGTACGTCTGACGTGTCTGTGCCTCCGGGTGGTCATGAATACCCTCCCTTCAGCCTGTTTCTACTTGCTTTCGGCTGTTTATGAAGATGTTACGGTGCACAAGTCTTACCAGCATCGGAACCAAGCCAGTGGCTGATGCCGCACGGCTGTCAAGGGCGTGCAGCCCTGCGCGCAGTCACCACGGCTGGTTCACGAGCCCAAGGGCTGTTAGCAATTATCTAGTTTGTTAGATATATTTGGTTGGTTAGATTTATGAGGATATCTAGATGTTTGTTACCTTTTATTATTTCTAATTGCTTATAAGGCCTAAAATAGTTAAGGAATAAAGATTAGCCAGGGAAAGAGATTTCTCTCTCTCTCTCTCTCTCTCTCTCTCTCTCTCGCTCCTGGCGAGTTAGAGTCCACCGACCCTTGCCCTAGTTTCCTGACGGCATCCAAGCACGGCGCCTCCAACCCACCGCCTAGCCTTCAAGCCAAGGCCGGCCATCTCCCACTCCTATTCTCTCTGTAGTCGTAACAACTTGGTATCAGAGACCATGGCTTCCTCGGTTTCCCTCCACCACCACCGCTCTGGCGCTCTCCCCTCCACCGCTCAGCGTACCGCTGCTGCTCCCACCTCCTCTGTCGCGCCTCCCACCACCCTATCCTCCACCCTGGTGCCTAGCGCTCCGCTGCTCCACGCCCCGCCTCTGCCATCGCCGCAGTCAGCCACGAAGGCCTTCAACCAGCTGACCACGGCCATCTATGGCATGCAGCAACAGCATGGCGAACCATCCCTGCGCGTCACAGCACTCGAGGGTCGCCCAGGATCCTGATCATAGCCCTTCCTATATGGGTTGCAGGGGTACGGTGGCATACCAGCCCTACCAGCGTCGGAGCTGGCCATCTCGAAGCCCCCGCTACCTCCATCCACGAGTGTTCCCATCAACCATATCCCCTTCCCACCATCCCCATCACTGGTGCCATCGTTGTCTTCAATTATGCAGGGTGCATCCTTCGCACTGCCGTAATCTTCCATGTCCACAGCGCCCCTGTCCTACGCTCCCCCATTGCCACACAAACTGCCTAAGCCAACAGACTCAGCCGTCCCACGCTTCCACAAACTCTCCTTTCCCACCTATGATGGCAAGGAGGATCCGCTTGGCTGCCTGAATAAATACGAACAATTCTTCTATGGCCAGCAGACGCGTCAGGCCGATTTGGTACGGCTAGCGTCCTACCACCTCACCGGCACAGCGCAGCAGTGCTATACCATCCTCGAGTCTGATGCAGGCCGACCATCATGGGACAAATTCAGGCTACTCTGCTAGCAGCACTTTGGACTGTCGCTCAGCACCAACCATCTAGCGGACCTTGCGTGCCTACCGTTCATGTCGACCGTGGAAGCCTACATGGAAGCGTTCCAAGCCCACGCGGCGCACGCGGGCCACCTGTCCCCACACTCTAGAAGGTGTAGTTGTTCACCGGTGGGCTGCAGGACCACATACGGGTCAACGTGGAGCTCCATGATCCACGCATCTCCAGCACGCCATGCATTTGGCGCGTGCATACGAGTGGCAAAACGCCCCTGCTGCATTCCTGGCCCTTCTAGCCCCGTCAACTAGGGGGTGCGCCAGGGTCCTACTGCACAGCAGGCGCTGCCTGCTCCAACGAACCCTCCAGGCGCAGCATCGTCAACATTTTCGGCTACAGCCCTGCTACCTTGCTCCTTCGAGCGCTTGTCACCGGAGGAGATGGTGGAACATCGCAAACAAGGGTTGTGACACAACTACAACGAACCCTATGTTCATGGGCACAAGTGTTGTGCTCACCTCTTGTTCCTGGAGGCTGCAGACTACACCGTCGAGGAGCTAGCCCTCAGAGGAGGAGGATGTCGCCCCTACGGCCACTGCAGCGGGCTAGCCCCCGTTCGACACTGAGGCGCCTTTGATCTCCCTGTCCACGATCACCGGCATTCAGACCGAGGACATGATGTAGCTGTGCATCCAGATTGGCACCCATGAGTTCACCGCACTACTGGACTCTAGATCCACGCACAACTTCATCAGCCTACTTGCTGTGCTCAGCGCGTAGGACTGGTCTTCCACGACAGCTGCGGCGTCCATGTTGTGGTGGCCAATGGGGACCGTGTTGCTTTCCGCGGCCTTGAACACGACGTTGCCCTTCGGATCAGGGAGTTCTTTGCACCTTGCACCAGCACCTTGCCGTTCTCTGCACCGGTTTTGCTCGTCAAGAAGCAGGACGCCTCTTGGAGGTTCTGTGTGGACTACCGCGCCCTGAACACCGCTAGAGTGAAGGACAAGTTCCCGATCCCCGTCGTGGAGGAGCTTCTAGATGAACTCCATGGCGTGCGCTTCTGCACCAAGCTAGACCTTCGCTCGGGCTATCATTAAGTCTGCGTACACCCCGACGATGTGGCCAAGACGGCGTTCCGCACATGGCCACTTCAAGTTTCTGGTCATGCCGTTCGGGCTGTCCAACACACCAGCGATGTTTTGGCCTCTAATGAATTTGGTGTTGCAGCCATTCTTACGTAGGTTTGTCCTTGTCTTCTTTGACGATATTCTAATTTACAGCACGTTGTGCACAAAGCACCTACAACATATCCATGCTGTCCTCGATGTCCTGCGCGTGCACCACCTCCACATAAAGCGGTCGAAGTGCACGTTCGCGGCCCCCTCGGTCCAATACTTGGGCCATGTGATCTCCACTGCAGGGGTTGCCATGGATAGCGCCAAGGTGGAAGCGATGACGGCCTAGCCATAGCCCCGCTATGCAAGGGGGCTGCGCGGCTTCCTTGGCCTTGTCGGATACTACCGGCGCTTCATCAAGAATTTTGGCTCCATTGCCGCACCTCTCGCGCTGCTCCTCAGGAAGGAGGGGTACCACTAGACAGAGGCAGCCACTAGGGCCTTCTCGGCACTGAAGGCTGCCCTATCTGCTGCACCAGTGCTGCACCTCCCCAACTTCGACAATGAGTTCATCATGGACTGTGACGCCTCGGGCTCAGGCTTCAACACTGTCCTCCACCAGGGCATCGGCCCGGTGGCGTTCTTCAGCCGCCCCTTTGCGGCGCAGCATTTGAAGGCTGCTGCATATGAGCATGGCCTCATTGGATTGGTGCAGATCGTGCGACATTGGCAATCATACTTGTGGGGTCGCCACTTCGTCGTGCGCACGGACCACTTCGCTGAAATTTATGTTGGATCAGTGCCTCTCCACGATACCATACCACCAGTGGGCCAGCAAACTTTTTGGCTTTGATTTTAGGGTTGAGTACGGCCTGGGTTGGCTCAACACGGTGGCGGACGCTCTCTCGCCGTGATGGTGATACCTTGGAGACCACTGCCCCTATCCTGGCAGCTATCTCCAGCCCCAGCCCATCGTTTCGCCTCTTCGATGATTTGCAGGAGGAGATCGCGGGCTCACCCAAGCTGCGTGTGCTGCGTGACGCCACTGCCACTGGTGACCGCGGCGAGGCATGGTGCATCCAGGACGGTCTCCTTCTCCATAGGGGCCATGTGTTTATTCTAGCCTCTTCAACCCTGCTGCCCAAGGTACTGCAGCTGGTGCACACGGCTAGTCATGAGGGCATCCAGAAGTCCCTTCAACGCCTCCGTGCAGACTTCTACATCGAGCATGACCGGATCTTGGTCCGTGACTCATGCGCACGTGCGCCACCTGCCAGCGCAACAAGACGGAGACCCTTCACCCGGCGGGTCTGCTCCAACCACTCCTCGTGTCATCTCACGCGTATGGGCCGACATCTCAATGGACTTCACCGAGGCACTCCTCAAGGTCCATGGCAAGAGCGTGTTGCTCACGGTGATCGACAGGTTCTCCAAGTATGCCCACTTCATCTCATTGGGGCATCCATACACAGCGGCGTCCGTCGCCCGCACGTTCTTCACTGACATCATCCGGCGTCATGGCTTTCTGGAGTTGATCGTCAGTGACCGTGGCCCAGTGTTTATAGGTCACATTTGGCTGGGGTGCAGCTCCGTATGAGCACCATGTTCCACCCCCAAACGGATGCCCAGTCCGAGGCGGTGAACAAGGTTATTACTATGTACCTCCATTGCATCATAGGAGATCGTCCATGTGATTGGCTCGATTGGCTCCCATGGGTGGAGTTCTGCTACAATTCCTCATTCCACTCCGCCCTCCGCACGACTCCATTCTAGGTGATCTACGGCCGCCCTCCGCCCTTGCTGCTCCCTATGAGCTGGGCACTACTCAGATAGACTCCATCGATACCTTGCTCACCCGCTGCGATGAGTTCCTCTCTGAGGTTCGCGCCCATCTTTTGCAGGCATAACAGTATGCTCGCAAGGACTACAATGCTCATCATCATGCTCTAGAGTTCAACGTTGGGGACTGGGTTTGGGTGTGTCTCCTGCACCACCCTACTCAGTCCTTGGCTCCAGGGGCACGCGAGAAGCTCGGGCCCAAGTATGCTGGTCCTTTTCAGGTGTTGGAAAGGATCGGTCCTATAGCCTACTGGCTGCAGCTGCCAGAGAACGCTAGGATACAAGATGTCTTCCATGTCGGCATCCTCAAGCCGTTCATCGGGCCTCCGCCGACAACATCGCCTTCGTTGCCTCCACTTCAGCACTGTCGTACGCTCCAACAGCCTGAGCACGTTTTTGCGGTCCAATCTGCGTCAAGGAGTCTGGCACATGTTGATCCAGTGGGCAAACATGCCGGCGTCTGAAGCTACCTGGGAGACGGTCCTTGCTTTTTGTGCTGCATACCCCTCATTTCAGCTCGAGGACGAGCTGTTTCCGGAGAAAGAGACAGATGTTATGGTGGGCAAGTCTTACCAGCATCGGAACCAAGCCAATGGCTGATGCCGCGCGGCTGTCAAGGGCGCGCAGCCCTGCATGCAGTCACCATGGCTGGTTCACGAGCCCAGGGGCTGTTAGCAATTATCTAGTTTGTTAGATATATTTGGTTGGTTAGATATATGAGGATATTTAAGAGTTTGTTACCTTTTATTATTTGTAATTGCCTATAAGGCCTAAAATAGTTAAGGAATAGAAATTAGCCAGGGAAAGAGATTTATCTCTATCTCACTCCTGGCGAGTTGGAGTCCACCGACCCTTGCCATAGTTTCCTGTCGGCGCCTAAGCATGGCGCCGCAAGCCCACCGCCGAGCCTTCAAGCCAAGGCGGGCTATCTCCCACTCCTATTCTCTCCATAGATGCTGTTGCAGTGTTACGTGACAAGAATCCACCCAGTGATATTTTTTTATATGGCCCATTCAAATACTTGTTTACAAGTGGCCAAAGTTATTATTTCCTTTTGTGTGTTGACATACATATGTGCGCTTTATCATGGTTTATATTTTCTGTTTGGTGAGAACTGTGCTAGATTTTGGAGTCTCGCTAGCAAGCCCCAAGCTAGTAGTGTAATTTACATGCATAATTAGGGGGTTACTTTATGTATGGTGGGCAAATCTTACCTAATATCGGTGATGATGATTAGAGTCTACAAAAATCAAAGGCCGGATGTTTTTGATTATTGTGAGAATTTTTAAGATTTATTTTTTTATTAGTGTGTTTGGTGGGAAATAACGTGGTGCCGGGCCTCTAATTAGTAATAGTAAGAAGTAAGATATATCTTTAGGATAGCACCAAGCTATTGTATTGATGATTAGTTAATATATAAAGAATATTTTCAACGATAATACAAAACAAATAGTCAATTATCTATTATCTTTCTTAATAAACTATTACATAAGTATCTTTAGGATAGGCTACTTAATCGCTAGGTCATGGCCTGACAATTATCTCAAATTTCCTATGGGTCAGTGGCACTCACTGTTCGCCTAAACGCCGTGTAAACACTACACAGTGGTACACCGTTTTCGTTTAATCATCTGTTTACCTCATTTAATTGACTGTTTAGCCCGTTTAATGGACTGTTTATTCCGAATAATGGTTAAATGACAGGTGACCGACTGTTTATCGTTTAGTGTTTAGAAAAACATTGGTGGCATTACGATAGTTTAGCACTTGTTATCAGTGTCCTTGCCGAGAAGCTTAGCAGTTTGTTGGAGTGGAGTAGTATGGGTTTGATATTCCTTAGCTGCTGCTTAGAGGAGACAGTAACTCAGCTAGTTGGATTGAGACGTCCTAGTCGAATGGAAACAAACAAAATTGATGGAACTATGAAGTGACAAATAGAAAGAGATATAGCGATTCCTAGAGTCAGCACACAGCCCCTCCTCATGAACTCTGCATACACAAAATCAACACAGGATATTGAGTGTTGATTACTTGATGAGCTATAGTACTTAGAGCCCCGTGCCGTTGCACAGGCCGCACGCTCCCGTGCACGGCTGGCCCTCTGGCTTTGTCCTGTGGAACTCGAGAAGGAACAGCTCATGACGAGGCCAGGCACGCCGCGCTGGTGGAGGGTTTTTTTTGTTTAGCGGGGGCGGGCAGAGCAGAGGGTCCGTGGCTCGAGATTATCGACGCCGCCGTCCCCCACAGGGTGGTCGCAAAGAACGAGACTGACCATCCGCGATGGCAAGTAATGAAAGAATTCATAGACTGAATGAATTATATAGTGATCAAGTTTAGGTAACATAAACTATATATGGTTGTCACGCACATACTCATCTAGTTGAACAATAAAGTTCCCCTGATTCGTTGCTTTGGGCATCGTATAGTGTGATGCATGTGCATCTGTCCGAAATGGACTACTAATAATATAATTCATGGACTGAATGAAATATAAACTAATGATATAGAATTGCCCTGGTTCATTGCTTTGGGCATCGTTCGGTGTGATGCATCTGTCCCAACTACACCTACTAACATATATAATTATTTCATTTGAACAGTGCGCTAGCTTTTTCTTTATATATGACCTCTTTAGATCCAGATTTGAGTGGTCAAGTCTTGGCCAGCTTTGTTTAAGTCTTGTACTCCCTCCATTAATACAAAGTTTGTGCATGGTCCCATGAAAATTATATACTCCCCCCATTAATAATATATTATATGTTTAGTTAATGATTGTCTTTTAAGTACTCTCTCTATTCCAAAATAAATCAATTTGTACATGTTAAGCCACCAAATTATAGAATGAAGTTTATGACATCAAACTGGTATCACTAGATACATCATGAAATATATTTTCAATAATCTACCTGTTCGTTGTCACAAATATTTTTATTCTTAACTATAAAGTTGATCAAACTCAAGATAGTCCGACAAAATGATTCTCATTAGTTAGGGGCACATGGAGTAGAAAGCTGGGGCGCATTGTGTCTTTTAAAAAATGAGCTAGATTTTGAATCCATCTCTGTCACAACTCACAACCAACAGCCATTGACCTTGACTCAACACCCCCAGCTCGCATATGGTTAGTGCCTCAACTCAGCAACTTCAGTCCTTCATCTTCGTCGAGCAGCGCCACCAAGTTCCTCGCTTGGGCCGTCCGGCAACCTGCGAGTCTGCGACCTCGTCACTCATCAGTATGTGGCTCTGTTAACGCCCTCAGATAGTAGCAGCCCACAAAAGGTATACTTCAGTCTTCAAACATATTTTGCAGCATCTAATTTGTGACTGTTTCCTTTTTTGATAGTTGTGTGCATATAGAGTAGAGTCAACAATATGAATGGTTGAATTTTACTGTTGGTATACTCACAGAGATCATATTTCGCAACACATTTAACTTGTCCGTGCTTTGTTGCATTCATGCACATCAGGTCATCAGCTGCGTATTTTCTAGATCCACCACTGTGCAATCCAGTGCCTGATTCGAGGGTGTTCATCACCGATTCAGGTACTGTCATATGCTTCAAAGGTGCATCGGCACCAGTCTGTTTGCCATTTTCCACCTTAAATTTTACTCGCTGCCGCAGTTGAATTCAGGCCTTGTGATGTTTCTTCAAGTGTTGTAGATCTGCCATCAGGCGCATGAGCATCAGCCTGCCATCAGCCCCGCCATAAATCCATACAGAAATACAACAGAGCAATGGAGGCGACGGCCCTGAGCGTGGGCAAGTCCGTGCTGAATGGAGCGCTTGGCTACGCAAAATCTGCATTTGCCGAGGAGGTGGCCTTGCAGCTCGGTATCCAGAAAGA
>Ga0182004_10001772_pt1 | contig 16253 bp, 13 predicted proteins | sample Sormic07211540_1_FD_120479 | JGI IMG/M metagenome (GOLD analysis project Ga0182004, IMG submission 120479) | Endophyte microbial communities from Sorghum bicolor roots, Mead, Nebraska, USA - 072115-40_1 MetaG | ecosystem: Host-associated > Plants > Roots > Unclassified | place: USA: Nebraska...
AATTATGTAAATCCAAAGTCCAGTGTGTGTGGGGGTGTGTGAGTTGTGGGGTGTGTGTGGGTGTTGGGTCTCTTGGACCTGTGTACCTGTTTCTACCTTAATGAAATGACGCGCAGTTCTCCTGCGCTGTTAGAGAAAAAAAAGGTATCCATGGGATCCAGGTGGCTGTACCTGTGCAGGTCCGGCATGCAGATGGTGTCCACCTTACGTGCAGGAGTCTCAAATAAAGCATCCTAGTCCATTTCAGGTTGAGAATAATAAAATAAGCCGAGATGTAAAAGGCTTGTTCTTAAGTGTGTTGAGTCGAGTCATCATTATAAGTTGGTTAGGTTGCAGCTCAGGTGGGGTGTAGTGTTAGAGTACGTAAGGGACCTATTGGGTCTGAGTTGGTGCCATAGACCATTAGTGTTATTGGGTTAATTAGAGATAAGGGTCGCTTGCTTAGGGGTCAGTAAGCCTTGCTTGTAAGTCAAGTAAACCTCTCTATATAAGGAGAGGAGATGTATCAATCTAATCAACCAAGAATTAAGAAGGAAACCCTGCCCTCTTGCCTGGCTGTGGGCAAGGCCCCTGGCCGGCCTTCTCTCGCCCTCGCAGCCCTAGCTGCCGCGTAACACCCACTGCGAACAGTAACCGTGGGTACTGTAGCTCCGCGGGTACTGTAGCGCGGCAGCTGCCATCTCTCTCCTCAACGGCAGCCCTAGCCGCCGCCACAACATCCGGCGACGTCAAGGGCAGGGGCGGCGCCAGCAAGGCCGGCTGAAAAGTCGTCGTTGGCGGCGGCAGGGGCTGGTGGAACTGCGGCGCATGAGGCCCGACGAGGAAAGCCCGCATCTCTACGTCTGGAACTCAAGCTTGTAGAACTGTGGCGGGGGCTGCTCAGGAACAGAAGCATGTGCTGCACTCCTTGAAGCGTCCCCGTATGCCGAGGCTGGCTGCTGCCGTGGAACAGGGGCCTGTCAACGCCACCGTACAGGGTGCCCGAAGGGAAAATGCCCCCGTGTGCAGGCCCCGCCCCAGTAGAGGGCAGCGGCGGTACATAGGTTTGGGTGCCCGCCGTCGTTTAGATGGGTGCCGACGAGTCGACGAGCCAGGCCAGGAGCAGCGAAGGTGCCGCCGGGAACTTGACCTGGGTAATGGGAACCCCTAGGACGACGGTGGAGGCGTGGCCAGAAGGGCTGTGGAGGCCGCCCCCTCGTAGGGCATCCTGTAGGGGTAGGCCTAAAATAAGCCGAGATGTAAAAGGCTTATTTTTAGGTGTTAGTTTGTGTCAAGTCGAGTCATCATTATAAGTTGGTTAGGTTGTAGCTCGAGGACGAGCTGCATGTCTAGGTGGGATGTAGTGTTAAGGATACGCAAGAGGCCCAGGCCTATTGGGTCTGGGTTGGCTATATAGCCCCTTAGTGTAAGGGTTAATTAGAGATAAGGGTCGTTTGCTTAGGGATCAAGTAAGCCTTGCTTGTAAGTTAAGTAAACCTCTCTATATAAGGAGAGGAGGTGTATCAATCTAATCAAGCAAGAATTAAGAAGGAAAACCCTTCCCTCTTGCCCGGCCGTGGGCAAAGGCCCTGCGGCTGGCCCTCTCGTGCCCTTGCAGCCCTAGCCTGTGAACAGTACCCGCGGGTACTGTAGCGCGGCAGCCACCGGTGCTCCCCTCAACTCTCTTCTCTCAATCTGAACAGCCACATAATAACAGGGATATACATATTTGTAAATATCAAAGTATTAGGTTCCGAATTGGTTACAGCATATTCCTTTATTCTCCATGTTCTCAATCCACTTGCTGGTCGAGAACTCGAGATTGCAGAAGTTATGTACTCCTATAGACTAACAGTGAGAAAATAAGAAAACCATAACTCCATTCGGTGGGATGGCCCCTGTGAACATGTTAGAGACATCAGTGACCTCTCTGGTCAGCATACATAATTTAGTGGCATATACTCAATCCATCCCAGATTATAAGACATTTGTCTTTTTTTACACCAGCTTTGACCAGTCGTCTTATTAAAATTTTTGTGTAAAATATCACTTTTTTTTTGGACCGATCGTTTGCTGCACGGTTGCTCAATTGAAAATCTTGCGGCAACAGTCTTTGCATGTGTCCCTCCTAGAATACGCAGGACCCGGACAGTGGCCGAGGCTCTCAACAATGGGGAATGGCCCAGGGACATCCAAGGAGGCTTGTCTTGGGTTGGCATTAGGGAATTCCTACAGTTATGGGACTGCCTCATAGAAATTGCTTTGACCGATCAAGAGGATTGTCACATTTGGAGGCTAGATGCTAGCAGATGTTACTCCTCCAAATCTGCCTATAAAGCTTATTTCTTTGGTGCTGTGACCTTTGAACCTTGGCGTCGATTGTGGAAGACCTGGGCCCCAGCTAAATGCAAAATGTTTCTGTGGTTGGCAATCCGAATCAAATGTTGGACAGCAGATAGGCTTGCTAAGAGGGGCCTCCCTCATCCGGATAAATGCCCTCTATACAACACCTATTAACAACATGCGTGGTGGCAAGACAAGTGTGGTTCAGATTGCTCCAGCCTTTGGAGCTAACAGATTTAGTCCCCCATCAAAATGAAAGGAGCTTTGCAGATTGGTGGCGTAAGATGTTGAGTAGAGTAAAGAAGGAGCAGAAAAAAGGAGTGAACAATCTAATTATTCTTGGCGTCTGGACTATTTGGAAACATAGAAATGCTTGTGTATTTCAGGGGGTTTCTCCTTCAGTTAACACAATTTTGTGGGAACTGAAGGATGAGCATGGCTTATGGTGCTTGGCTGGTGCGAAGAAACTGCAGGGGTTAGGACTTACTTTTGCAATCTAGGGCAGTGAGTCGTGTGTGAGCTATGTGGAAAAGTTTTGAGTCTATGTAATTTGCCTCACTCATATTTGGTCCCCGTATGAGTGAGGATCATGTTGAGGACCACCCTTTCTCTTTAATACAATGAAACACAGCTCTCCTGTGTTTCTTAAAAAAAAACATTTTTTTTGAATAAGACGAGTTGTCAAACTTAGAGTCAAAAAAGTGAAACGTCTTATAATTTGGGATGGAAGGAGTAACATGTACACCTGGGCAGTGCTTTTAGTGTCCATCTGTTCACAAAGACTTGGATCAGATAAGTTTTCAGCATTTCAATACTTTAGAACATTGTTTTGATCTTATCATCAACCAATATTTTTTATACTCTTGCATTCATACTTTTGCTGTTTTTAACGTTATTCTCATATTCTGAACCTAATTGTACCCTCCTTTCTTGTGGTTCTTTTGTGTTTCATCTCTGACCTTTTTATTTGTATAATCTTAATCTGCATTTCTGTGCTTAGCAATTATGTGAACTCAGCCCATTTTATATTACACAGTGATGGAACTGCTGCTTGTTCTCTGAGTGCTTGTTCTAGCACTAACACAATGATGTTTACGTTGCAGACTGATGAATATTCAGATTGGTGAGGCATCAAGGCGAACATGGCTTGGCGAGGAAGCTGATCCACAGTACTCAGATCGACTGCTGAGAGCCTACAAGAGGCCTGTGGAGGTTTACATGGACCAACAGGATTCAAGGTGGTTTATATCCAAGGATGCAATTGTATCTGGCCTTGGTCTTCTAGGCATCAAGCAGGGTGGACCCGAGGCTGCATTGTCTAAGCCTCGTCGAAAGAGAGTCGTCCGCAAAAAGGTTGCTTCAGGTTGAGTTTAGTGGATTTGGTAGCAATGCTGGAACAATTTTGCTTCTGTTCCACTATGCGAGAGGGAGGTCTACCCAAATAATGGTAAATGAGAAACTATCAACGTCAACCAGCACGGTGGTCTATCTGCGAAGGCATCAAAGGGTTTGTTACTGGGAAGGGTTGGCTAAAAGGTGCCCATTACTATTTTATAATTTAATTGCACTGATTTCCTTGTTTTTGGTAAGAATAATATGTTGGTTTCTTGTATTGCTGTGAGGCAAATAGACACGTTTGGTGGTAGCTCCGTAAGATTGTTAATGTACTGACTTTAACATGAGAAATGGATTCTGCATTTTTATATAGATCAAATAGCTGCCACATGCTTGTATCTATCTTTTGAGGTTAATCAGGTCAGGATTCCTGCTTTGCTGCGGGTTAGGACTATATTTCTTTAATGAAAATATTTAAGTACAAAGGCCAGTTTAAAGTTTTGTTTTGCTATTTCCAAGACTATCATATTTTCTAAGGTCTTATTTGGATGCATGTGTATCCATTTTAACCCATATATGTTGGAGTGGATTGGAATGGAACTTAGTTTAATTCCATTTCAACCCAAAACAAGGCCTAAAGTGGAATAAAACAATACCTCACATGTGGATTGAGATGAATACATGCTTATCTAAACAAGGCCTAAAGTTGAATAAAACAATACTTCTAAGAGGCCGTTTGGATCCCTTCATTTTAGAGGAATTGTAACGTACATAATGAATTAGGTAATTTGGCTTGGAATTTGATATTTCATAACTTTATCAGGCTGATAAATAAGTCTTATCTCAAATTCTTAGGGTGAAAGATGGAAATAGATTAGATCATTATGCTATAGTTCTATTTTTTAACTTATAACATACTCCTCAACTTACCTCCCTACAATAGAAATACAATATATAAGTATGTTTCTTGTATGCCTAACAATAAAGATACAGATATATTCCATATACAACTATTAGTCTATACCTAAGTGGAATGTTTTAAACATTTCATATACTAGTCATATAATTTCATTGTTGTACGGTGTTAGGATATTGCAAAGTGTTGGCACTTCAAAATTCATCTAGGCATTCTAGCGTCTCAAAGGCAACCCATCTGGTAAATAAAATATCATTAAGGGTCTTTTTAATGTAGACATTAGAGTTGTTGGTGTTGGCATTGAATTGGGTACCAATACCAAATATGTCTTGTATTGGAAATGACTCACAATCTATTGTTTGGATGTACATAAAATTGTCCCATCTTCTCTTATCCATAGCACCACCCCACCCCTCTTGTATAGTTGGATCTGCCACAGCTGGGGAAGGAGAGGATCCCACTGGAGCTGGGGAATAAGTAGAGGATCCCATCGGAGCTGGGGAAGGAGAAGCCCACTTGCCATACTTGATGTGGTGAGCCGTCGAGGGCTTGGGCCGCGCATATTTGGGGCAGTGACCATCGAGGGAGGCAACAGGGGCTAGGGCATGCTCGGAGAGGGAGGTGACTAGGGAGACTTGTGGGGGAGGGGACTGGCAGGCAGAGGCGATAATGGGAACGGCTGGTGGGAGGAGGCACCCAGGGTCGAGGATGCGCTTGGAGAGGGAGTCAGGGCATTGAGGTGAGGCTAAAGTCCACTCGATACGTAGCCTTACCCTTTTGTATTGGGAGAGGTCACCTCTAGTTGTAGTCCAATGCCAGGATTAGGGTTACAATTTCAAATCTCAATTCCCTTGACATCCAAATAGTTTAGGAAACTTGATTTCAATTCCCAATTCCAGGCTCCAATATCTACATCCAAACGGAGTATAAGAGAATAGATTAGTCTCCTTCAATATCACATGTTTTGACTCACATATGACACATGTCATTTTAGAAAGGCATAACTCTCTTCATTCCAAATTGTATGTCCTTTTATTGTTTTTTAGATATAGATATATAGTTTTTCTATGCAGCTAAATAAGTTTTTGTAATATATCTAAATATATCTTTATGCACAGTAAAAAACTATGTTAGAAAAGTCAAAACGCAATCTGAGGACCTTTTCCTCTAGCATCTCACCGCATCTTTAGTCCTGTAATATGCTTATCACAAAGATGTGTCAATTCATGAATACACACAAGTGGTAGAGTGATCAACACACAACAAGCTAGAAAGATCTAGATGGAGCAAGGTTCGGAGATCCGCTTAGGTTCAACACAAGGCCGGTCAATCCTGAGAGGTTCAGTGCGTTCCAGTCAATTTAACCTGCAATTGATAAGAATAGTTTAAGGTAAAACATGACGGTGTTGCTCTAGACAGTTTTTTTCATGAGATAAGTTACAGTAGCCAAAATTGTGGATGATTCAAGAGTATAAAGGATTTTTTTTGACTAAAATAAGAACAAGTATAATATACCGCAAGAAAGCAGGAATTAAATGATTTTGTTCAGTTGTTCTTAGAGGCAAATTCGCTATTGGCTAAATAGCTGATTCATAGGTGAAATATGATTATAACATGTACAATCGACTAGCAATCATGAACAAGCTTATAAACCAACCAATCTTAGTCTATCATCACCAACAGTGAGGTTGACCGGATTAATGCAGCTATGATAATGATAATAAACTTGAGATTAGAAAGCTTATAGCCTGCAAGCACATACAATCGGCTAAAAAACAACCGATTTCAGATATGCTAAGTAGACAAGGCGCATGTCTTAATGATAAGTAAACCCATTAATTAACAACTTGCAATCTAGTTCTACTAGTGAGGTCCGACCGGATCAAGACAACGGTAGGAATTATAAATTAGACTTTATTAACTATTGAATCCATTATGATCAATTCATACTTTTGAAATGTACCATGTGTGGTTGAGCTTGAAATATATCAGCCAATCTAGCAGAATCAATCATCAAACATAAAATTTGATCTTGATATAGCCGAGACACGATCAATTAAAATTGATATGATGTCGTTCTATCTCTATCTTAACCGGATAAATTGTGAAATTATTATGATTAATATAATAAGATCGATTACTAGATAAATTAACTAAAAATAGCAGGGGATGAACCTATTAATCTAGGTTAACTTGATAACTTACTATGTCAAAAAGCACTTCACAGACGAGCATTCAGGTGCCAGTGCGCGTCGGTAGTACGACGTCTGTAATAAGGCTTACTAGAGACGTGCGAAACAAGTGTACGTAGTAATAAATATAACTACAGACATATAACGACACTACTACAGACCCGTTCAATGTACAAAGCGTCTGTGTAAACAATGATATTAGAGACGCCTGTGCTCAACAATCGTCTGTAGTTAGATTTTACTACAGATGCTGACGGTATAAACATCTATGTGAAAAACGCTATTACAAATACGTACGGTATATAAATGTCTATAGTAAGTATTCAACTATAGACGTCGGCGGTACACATGTCTATGCGAAGAACGATGTTACAGACGCATCAGTTACAATACTATAGACGCCGAGGGTACACGTCTGTGTCAAGAACTCTATTACAGACACGTGTTGTCTACAAATGTATGCAGTAAGTATCTAACTATAGACGTCGATGGTACACATGTTTATGCGAAGAACGATATTACAGACACATGCTATCTGTCTGTAGTTACGGTACTACTATAAACACCCTACATATGTATGTGAAGAACTATACATGTGTTGTCTGAAATCATTTGTAGTTAGGATACTACTACATAAGAGAATGACAAATGCGTTTGTGTGATGCACATATAGGACATACATTTGTAGGAATTATACAGCCACTTACGTTTTTGCAACACGTCTATAGTGAGGAGCTTATTACACACCCCTATTGTCTAGTTGAGTTTGTATTAGTTTGCTTACCATAGACGCGTCTAGGCTTATTACAGACCTGTCTGTAGCCCACAGATCTCAGGTTTCAGATCACAGATATATATGCACAGATCGCACGCAAATGACATATAAGTATATAATCATACTAGACTATCTAGGGTGATATATATGTTAAGTATGTATGCACACATAGAGTATGTGGTTATACTTATTATATATAATATAGTAGTGGTATTTTAGTAATATACTAAAAATCTAAATTTCTTTGAAAAAATTTCGCGCCGTAAGATCTAGAGTATATAAACATACTCAAGTATGAACATATACACAATGTGTTTTATTGAAGATGAGAGTAACTACACGTACCCGTAGAAAAGAATGCTTCTAGCATTGGGCTCTTAGTAGCTATTTAGAGCGCCAGGCCATCTGACACCAGTTCGTCAGCCATTCAAATGCAGCAACCGTAAAAGAGAGGAAACGGATTGTCCGCAACCGTAAAGGATGAAGAAAATTGATCCCCACAATAGAGACATGGGAGCCGGAAAATTGATCCCCACAACCATAGAGACATGGGAGCCGTCATCTCACAGCAATCTGATGGGGCATCAAACATCTGCCATCACCATGAGAATGTTAACCATAAAAGCTAAGGTGGTGTTTTTTGATCGTCTGATTAATCGTGATTAATCATTCTTATCGGTCTGTAGCACTCGATTAGGGCCTTCGATTCGATTAGAGCGATCAAAAACCTGATCGTCCGATTAATCGTTAAATAATCACGATTAATTGTCCGATCAGGCCTCTTGACCGATTAGAGTTGACTGACAGATGGTCTGCTTTTGGCCTGAGATATATTTAATTGGGTTTCTCTTATAACCCCCACTCTCTTCTCAGTTCTCACTCCCACTCCAGCCGTCAGCTACTGAGCTGCTGCTCCTGCTCGTGCTGCTTGCTTGCTACTTCCTCCTCCCTCTTCACTGCTGCCTGCTGCTTCCTCCTCCCTCTTCTCTGCTGTCTGCTTCTTCCTCCCCATTCCAGCTCCAATGCAAGTAGCCTGCTGCTGCTTGCTTCCTCCTCACTCTTCCAAGCTGCTTGCTTCTTCCTCCCCCTTGACCTTGATGCTTGATGTCCATATATAAATATATGGAGTCAAATCTCACAGGTAAGTAGCCAACTAACTAGAAATATAGTCTTGATACTTGATGTATACTATATAAATATATAGTATATAGTATATATACCATACATATATAATATATACTTATATAGTCTTGCTTTATGCTGGACGATTAGACCGATCAGGAGTCAATTAGTCGTCCTGATCGTCGATTAATCATCCTAATCGTCCTCATCGGTGCCAGACCGACTAGAAACGATAAGCCGATCAGAAAACATTGGTGATTGCTTCCTCAACCGTAAAAGGTACAAGCTAGTCTGCCATGACTGCAGTTCAATCATTGAGAACTATAAATGTCTATGCAACCATAAAATATAAAGAAAATTGATCCCGTATCCATAAAGACATGGGAGCCGTCATCTCACAGATCTGACGGGCATCAGACATCTGCCATCACCAAGCAACCGTAAGATGAGAATGTTAACCGTAAAAACTAAGGTGATTGCTTCCTCAACCATAAAAGGTACAAGCTAGTTTGGCATGACTGCAGTTCAATCGTTTAAGAACCATAAATGTTTATAATCAAGGAAGGTAGTGATTTGTTTGTTTACCAAGGCCTTGTTTAGAAAATTTTTGGCAAAATGGGCATTGTAGCACTTTCATTTATATTTGATAAATATTATCCAATCATAGACTAACTAGGCTGAAAAGATTCGTCTTACAGACGAACTGTGTAATTAGTTATTTTTATTTATTTATTTAATGCTCCATGCATGTGCCACAACATTCATTGTGACAGACAGTGGTGGATCTAAAAAATTTATAATGTCTAGGCGAATGTTACGATAAATAAAGAATAGCAGGTTGGTAGTGGATTGATGTTGAGATAGTGGATCATGAATAGCGGGTGCTATTGCGAACGTTGAGTTCCAATATAAGCATATGATAATTACATGTAAATTTAAGCATATATATTGTTGATGCAAAAGTGGATCTGCAAACACAAAGGGCTAATACCCGATTCAATGTTAAGGCGTGCTAGTCGATTTGACCTTACAATCGACAAAGGTAATAACTCGAATACTTTGGTCTCAACAACAGCGATACGCCCGGATGCCACGGCCAAGAGGTATTCACGTGGAACTTGAGAAGTCGCCGAGGTTGACTCGATGAATTCCTAAGAACTCGTAAGTAAAAAGAAAATATGCAAGTTGACGAAGTCGTCGAAAAAGTAGATACTGGAATAGATGTAAAACTTGTGTTTGATTGATTGTGTATATCTTACATTGCCACGGGGTCTACATTTATACCCTATCCAAAAGAGTTACAATCAGACACGACTAGGACTCTAATTCCAAATCAAACAGAATCCGTATGTAAAACAAACTCTAATAACTATGGAAAACATTAATCTATCCACCACAGGTGATCGGCACACCGTCACCATCCTATCGACAATTCCTGCGCCTCCTTCTGTTATCATCGGCAAATCACCTTCCATCGGCATCGGCAACCACCAGTATCGGTCATCGGCATAAATTTCGTCATCGGCATCATAACCCATCGGCAACTCTTTTGATAACCAGTCACCACTCTTTCGCCTGCCGATCTATATTTCATTAATTCCCAGACACGTGTCCAAAAATGGTGTCAACACATGCCCCCCAATTTCGGAGTATAAAATCATTAATGCTCTGAAATTCTCTTCAGTAATGATGCCTTTCCGCAATTACTCCCTTCTGACAATAATTAATTACCAAATCCAAACAACCTTAGTCCGGATCTCCAGCATGGACCTCGAATCCCTCAACTTCTCGAACCGAATCTCCTAAATATACGTTCATCGGCAACTTTTCCGTTAGAGAGGATTCTCGATGAGCCGACCAGGAGATCTTGCACAGTAAAATATCTCCCAAAATTATGACCGCTTACTATGAAATCACCTGCATAATACCTTGATTACCGTGCGAACAGTTACCATATCCACCTGAACACTCTCAAGTTTCACGGATACGGCAAAGAGATAAGTCAGAATGCCCCTGCTCTCTTTGTCCTATAAATACTTCCTTCTTCGGCACTCTTTCTCCACCTTGTCATTCTACATCCTGAAACCAATCTTCTTGGCGGTGGCGTCGTTCAAAAAGACCAAGAACTCCAGCGAGAATCCTTCCTAGCAGTTCTTCAAATCGTCGATCTTCTCCATCCCCGGGAAGAAATGGCCGTCAACTTCATCGCCCCTGAGGTCAATTTCCCCCCTTCTCTTTTTCTCTTGCCGTATTTTTATCTTCTACAAATCTATTTACTTAGCATTTTCTTTCTTCTTCTCTTTTTTTGTTCTTCCAATCTTCAAACCTTTAGGAATTGGCCGAGAAAATTGTTATTCCTACCGAGCAACCTCACCTTCAATGCCTCGGTCCGTTGGGAAATCCAGATCCTACCGATCTGATCAATGCAGAAACAAATAGGATTCCCTTTAGAACTGAGAACTTTTCTTTAGATCTAAGAAAAGACACCTTCTGATCCTGGCCTAGTTCTACTAAGGGATGGAAGGATTGGTTCTTGAGAGTCAGCAATTCGAACGAAGTACACTGGGGTGAACGCAAACTAGATCAGTGTATCAGGCTATCCATTGCCGATATGAATAGAGATGAATCACTGTTGATAGCTGCTTCATACTTCTGGTCAGATACCCTCAATGCTTTTCTGTTCGGTCATGACCCTGCTTCCCCTACTATTGCTGATGTGCTCATGCTCATCGGCTTAGATATCACATCTGCCGATGATAGCCATCTATATGATCGTAAACCCGAACGCAAAGTAGAAACCCGCAACATCGGCGGTTGGTCAGGATATATCCAGAAGTACCAGAAGACAGGACCAGTTGGGCAGAGAGAACATGCCACTTTCCTGAACATGTGGCTAGACAAGTTCGTCTTCTGTGGCTGATCGGTAGGACCAACCTCTGTCTACTTATCGGCAGCAGAAAGGCTAGCCGATGGCGGCCGATTTCCTCTTGGCCGATACTTGCTCGGTTCTGCCTATCACCTTCTCCACCAAGTGACCGAGAAGCTCCTGTAAGGGGAACCCATCGGCAACCTAGGAGTTCCCTGGTGGTTTATCAACATGTGGCTTAATGTTCATATGCACAAACGCCTGCGGTTCGATCTCTTTGCACAGCGATTCCTCAGAGACATTGCCGAAGATTATGAACTAGCTGACGAAGAATCGGCAACTCGCCCGCCCATCAATTATGGCGAGGCTGCTATAGTTCTGTCTGGTACCACCTGCAACAAAAACCAAATCGGCCGATTCTTTCAAACCTTATATGACGGCCTTACCAAAGAACAGCGAGCATGGATGCCTTACGAAGATCCAGAAACTAGATTCTCACTCATCTTCCACCCCTTCGATGAAGCTCTCAATAAGGACAATGACTTAATGATGGCAATTATCACTCCGAGGGCCATCCCAGTAAATACCTTTGGCAGTGGGAAAAACTCTAGTCCCACTTATGAGTTTTACAATCCATCGGCATTAGCTCGCCAACTGGCTTTCGGTCAACTACTGATCAGACTCTGTCAATGTTTTAAATAGCGGGCTAAGACGTTTAGCGGTTCATGTCTAAAACAGCTAATAGCGGAGCTAAATCGGGCTATAGCGGGATATAGCGGCTAAATTATAAATGAACACAAATAGCGGCACTCTGCCTCAAAAGGCTATAGCGGGCTATAGCGGCAGCTATAGCGGGATATTTAAAACTATGGACTCTGTTATGCCGATGTGTTGAAGCCAAGGGAGACAATAACCAGCGGGCTTGAATGGTTAAGGATAGCTCAGCTTGAGCCAAATGTCGATACGACAGACATCGATCTATCAGCATGGGTACCAGCCCTTTTTATTACTCAGCTGTAGAAGCAGTGGTGGGAGGAGTGGAAGGAGCACCTGTTCAGCACATTGGCCCACTCATACCGCGGCATGATCGATCCCGACTACAAAGTTCCTGATGATGTCGTAAGTCTTTTACCGATACTTTAACCCTTCCGTTATTTCTGATCTTATCGGCAACTTATTCGCTTTCTATCTATTTTCAACAGGTCGATAATCTAGCACCAACAGTCAGTAAGAGTGGGAAGCCGATCGATCTTCTCCAATCGGGCCCGATTTCTTTGATCGGCCATCACGCACCAAGTCTGGCGGCTCTGGCGCACCGCAACGTGCGCTTCAAGAAGACGACCACCAAGAGGCCAAAAGCATCTCCATCGGTAGCTGCTGCCACTCTAGCACAGGCTTTTAAGGTAAAACCCCTTAACTTCCTCTGCTTGCACTTGATTTCATCCCATACTTATATCATCCTTTTAGGGCACATCGACTGCCATGGGGACTTCATCGGTAATTTTTATCTTTCAACAATATTTCATCAATATTATTTTATGCTTTTACTCATGAAATCTTGGTTGTTGTAACAGCAAACTGGCAAATCGGCGAAGACCAGAAGCGCCCAAACAAGTGCCGATGCCCCCCAGCCCAGCCAAGCCAAGAGAAAAGGGCCCAAGAGCACCAAGTCGCAACCAAAGCACCAGAGGACAGCACCATCTTCTCCTCCTAGTCCGGTGTCACCGATCCATGTGGAATCATCCCCTTCTTCACTAGAAGCCCAAACACAACAAGTACCATCTCCCCCTTGACCAGCACCTCAGCCACAAGAAGCACCAGCCGATGTTTCTAAACAGATTGCCGATCCGATTGATCTGAGCACATCATCGGTCGTTCCCCCAGAACAGACAAGCACTGCACCCCCTCAAGGTAAAGTACCGATCATAGAATTATCACCGATGAATTCTATTTTTGCAAATTATAATCATCCTAATTTCTCAGTTGACATTGTCCCATCGGCAACTTCAGCCGATCAGCCCATAATACCGGCTGCATCTCCACGCCAGAGGCGCGAAGTTGTTGTGAAGCAGGTAAGTCACTCGATCTCTAGTCTTCATATTATTAATACTTGATCATCGAATAACTTATCTTCCTTCCCTTTTTAGGAACAAGACTCTCCAGACAGCTTATTCTCCTTTGCCATCGACATTTCCTACGATGAGGGCGAAGAAGCAAGCTCTTCTCAAGCAGTAGGGATCTCATCGGCAGAGATTAAAGCTAAGCTGGAAGACCTGTTGGCTCTGCTGCATCAAGATACAACCCAGTTAGTAGATGATTCTGATCCAGCCAAAGTTTTATTTAAGACTCTTCGTGGTCAGATCCCAGCCGATGCAGAAGAAGTCCTATTCCAAGCTGCGCACTTAGAGAGCCGCCAGCTCCAATACCAGAAAGCTACTCAGCGTCTTGCCGATAGAGCCGCTCACGCCCAACTCACAGAGGAAGTAATGCAAATAAAGTGCATTGCCGATGAAAAACATAAGAGCAACGACATTCTGCAGTCTTCAGGGGATCAACTGAAGCAGAAGATTTCCGACCTATCGGCAAGAAGGGAAGCCCTATTAGCTGACCTTAAACAAGTAGAAGAGGCCCTGACCCAAGCTCAGCAAAAAGAAAGTCAGCTGCTTGAGATGCTCAAGACTCTCCAACAAGAACGAAACATCCAAGCCCGCAAAGCACTACAGATGAAGAAGAAGCTGAAGCCAGTAGAAGGTTCTACCGATGAGGATCTCCGGGAGATAGAAAAGGCCAACCAGATCCGACTGCGCGTCATATTGACTATCCAAAGTTTGCTGAACCCGTGAGCTCTTCATCGGCAATTCGTTCCATTCTACCCTTAGAAACTTTTGATCATTCTGGTCTAGCCGATAGGACTATTATCGGCGCTTTAAAACATCATGCATGATCCCAGATACATTTCATCCAGCCGATAAGAGTGTTATCGGCATTTGAACTTCTATGCATCAACCCAGATACTCAGATAATACTTCTTTAAATATTTTCCATTTAACGCTCTGGGAAATTCAACTCCTTCGAGAGTTTCTAAAATATAAGCATTGCCAGGAGCAGACCGATTTATCCTATAAGGACCTTCCCAATTAGTAGACTATTTTCCAAATTTTAAACTTTTAGTCCCAATCGGTAGAATTAATTTCCATACCAAATCTCCATCAGCAAACTCCTTAGCTTTTACTTTTTTACCATACCATTTAGCAACTCTCTTTTTATTTTCTTCTATACTTATCAAAGCCCTTAACCGATGCTCTGCCAAATCATCCAACTCATCTTTCATCAAAGTAGCATAGTCATCGGCAATCAATTGATCTTGGAAAGACACTCGCCTAGATCCAGTCTTAATTTCCCATGGTAGCACTGCATCGTGCCCATACACCAACTGATAGGGCGAAACTTTGGTTGATCCATGGCACGCCATCTGATATGACCACAAAGCTTCATCTAATAATGTGTGCCATCTTCTAGGATTTTCTTCAATTTTTCGCTTAATGAGCTTAATAATTCCTTTGTTAGAAGCTTCGGCTTGTCCATTAGCTTGAGCATAATAAGTAGAAGAATTTAACACTTTAATCCCCATACCGAGTGCAAACTCATCAAACTCCCCCGATGTGAACATAGTACCCTGATCAGTAGTGATTGTTTGAGGAATGCCAAATAGGTAAACAATGTGTTCCTTCACAAAAACAATCATGTTAGTCGTTGTTACTTTCTTCAAATGAATAACTTCAACCCATTTAGTAAAATAATAAGTGGCAACTAAGATGAACTTATGTCTCTTGCTTGATGGCGGATAAATCGGGCCGATGAGATCAATAGCCCATCCCCGGAACGGCCAAGACTTAATAATAGGATTCATGGCCGATGCGGGTGCCCTTTGAATATTGCCAAACTTCTGACATCCTTGACACCCTTTGAAGTATTTAAAGAAATCTTCAAATATAGTCGGCCAATAATATCTGTTCCTCCTAATCATCAATTTCATTTTAAAAGCCGATTGATGTGCTCCACACACTCCTTCATGAATTTCACCCATTAAACTTCTAGCCTCATCATCACCCAAACACTTGAGCAAAACTCCATCTATCGTTCGATAATATAACTCTTCTTCAAGGAGCACATACTAGCAGCTTGAAACCTAACACGCCTCTCAACCTTCTTGGATGGATCTTTTAAATAATCAATAATTTCCTTTCTCCAATCATCGGCATTGATTGTCGACAATACTCCCACGATCGGTTGATATCCTGAAGCATGCTTCTATCCTCGCGGAGAAATTAGTACTATGCAAGGTCATGTAAGCCGAGTCCGTGCAAGATGGCAAACCAAAATTGTCGAGAAAAAACACAAGAAACCAATAAATGGTCAAGTGTCTCATCTAATTGGTCACACAGTGGACAAACTTCTGGATGTGGGAGATCTTTTCTTGCTAGCCGATCAGCCGTCCAACATTTCTTGTATGCCACTGTCCACATGAAGAATTTGCATTTGTTTGGCGCCCAGCTTTTCCAAATGCGTTCCCACTGGCTGAGTTGTGTGGATCCTGTGAATAGGGCTTCATACGCGGACTTTGCCGAGTACAGTCCAGTGGAAGAGAACTGCCATACATGTGTGTCCTCTACCTCCGGCTGCAACTCCACATTTTCAAGCAAAACCCAAAGCTGAAGGTACTCC